>Ga0123352_10019230_pt1 | contig 10892 bp, 9 predicted proteins | sample TergutLab28metaG_FD_89700 | JGI IMG/M metagenome (GOLD analysis project Ga0123352, IMG submission 89700) | Labiotermes labralis P1 segment gut microbial communities from Petit-Saut dam, French Guiana - Lab288 P1 | ecosystem: Host-associated > Arthropoda: Insects > Digestive system > Gut ... | reverse complement strand
TTGGAATAACAAAACTAGATAAAGAAAAGAATCAATGTATTAGGCAAAAAACGGGAGTACAGAACATAGTAAAGGAAATAAAACAGTACCAGAAAAAGTGGCTACAACACGTACAGAGGATGGGCACAAACAGACTACCAAAACAAGAACTACAATATAAACTAAAAGGACGAAGGAACATAGGACGACCGAGGAACAGATGGAGGGACCAACTTCATCTTGAGGATCAAGGAACAGGAAACACACCTAACCCTTCAGGAACATGATGATGATGAAATACTATACAGTCAGTCTACTCTACGAAATATAGACGATATTGAACTTGCTAATTTATTCAGTTTAAATCCCCAAGTAAAAATCTCATGAGAGCAGCTTACATCATTCTACTGACAGTAACAAATAAGCAATTTACCGTATATTCTCGAATCTAATCCGCGCCCTTTTTACAGTTTCAGAGAGCTAAAAAATCAGATGCGGATTAGAATCGCGTGCGGATTAGATTCGCGTTCGTGAGCTGGATTTTGGAAAAATGATAGAGCCGCTGTACGTGCCGTAAGAACAATACAATACAATAATTTATTATTTTATTTATTATTTATAATATTTATAATTAATTATTCATCAGACTCGCCGTCATCACTCATAACTGAATCGTTATCCGTCACCCAGTCACTATCATCAGCTGTGGTGCGTTTGTACCGCTGGCAGTTAAATGGCCACTTCACACACAGCGCGTTAGTCGGATAACGGTTAAAGCAATGGTAACATCCAATATTATTCAATCAGTCTACCTTGTAGGTAAGGGACGGTTGAAAGATAGGTGCGGATTAGAACCGCGAACTAACTTTTTTTTCGTTTAAGAAATCGGCAAAAACTAGTGCGGATTAGATTCGAGAATATACGGTACATCCTCATATTAACAATCTCTTGCGTGCTGTTTTATCTTTATATTGACAATATGAGGCGTGTAACTTACATCATTTTGTAGGCAATCCCATTTGTGTAGTTTATATCCCACAATTTGTGGCCTCATTTGTGCATTTAGACGCTTCTATTAAGAACCTACTGTGTACACCTACATTGCATATCCTTCTACTGAGTATCCCATTTACGCAGTTCATATCTGTCGTTGATAAGACAGTAACTACTATTGTTAAAATGGTTAAGGCAGATATCCTTGAGACTAGGAAGATAAGAATGCTGGGTCGAGAATGATAAATAAGAAGTAGGACTAAAAATTTAGTCTATGAAGACTTGTTGAGTAATGTACTCATATGAACAAGTCCAGTGGCCGGACACTGAAGTTGTAACTAAACTAAGGTAAAGTAATCGTATAGTTTAGTGTTTAAATGTGGAGTTATACGTTACGATGACTTGTCGTCTGGCAAGAAGACAGAAACATTTCGGAGTAAAATAGCGCCCCCATTTTCAGGGAAAGTATGAAGGCTGTATGTACTTAATATATTCCTTATCCTTGCATTGTAGAATATTTAAACTTAAGCAATAACGCAAAAAAATGCCCGTGTATAAAATGTGTTATATCATATACTATTAATTACCAGCGTGTTTCGATCCATTAAGCTACACTCACAACACGCTGGTAATTAAAATTATGTGATGAAACGTATTTTCTACATGTTAATTTGTTGGTGTAGTATATAAGCTTATATACGGAAATTTTATATTCTTCCGTAAGGTTGGTAGGTCTACCTACGTACTTACCCACCTACTACCTACCTACCTACCTACCTACCTGCCTACCGACCTACCTACCCACAAACCCCACCTACCTACATACCTACCCACCCCACCTACCTACATACCTACCTGCCTACCGACCTACCTACCCACACACCCACCTACCTACCCACCCACCCGAATGTACAGTGTCAACAGCCTAAGAGTGATAATGTTAATTTTTTAACTTCCCACGTTTTTTGCGCCAAAGAAATTTCAAGCTTCGTAGTTGGGGAAATGTAGCGTTATTAAGGGAGTGATTAGATGAAGTTCCTGAAGATGGAAGCAGCAGGTTCTTCTGAAACGTCGGTACCCTTCTGCCGGACTATGCGGAGTCACATACAAGATGTTATCCTCACAATCGTGTATTAATTCACAAACCTGTGTATATATGTGTAATTAATTATTTCGAAATATTGTCTTTGTTTCCTTTTTTTCTTTGTTGTGTTTATACAGATTTCGTTATTTAAAGAATAAAAATTACAGAAAAGAGACAAGAGAAACAGGTTATAAAACAGAAAAAGAGGTGACAAGTGATTGAGAATCACTGACAGAGAAGGAAGGATGAAAGGAAGAAAGAGAGAGATGAAACACTCTTTGTTTCCAGGAAAGCTTTTGGTTTCCTTTCACAAATGATGGAGGTTCTGTATAACACTGCACATATATATAGGGGCTGACTATACCAAACTGCTAATAAAGTTCATAAGCGGAAATATGACAACTCTACCAAACACACAAAATGTAACGTAAGGGGCCTGTTGACATTTGAACAACAATTACCTTGGCCTACTTCAAGTACACTGGGTCATATTTACATTACATTGAAAAACGGGTTTGTCAGCCTGGTTCCTACGATGCCAATTTTCGAAAGACCTGCATTCATGCGTACTAAACAAATTAACCAAAATATTCCTGCTTTATTCATACCCAAAGCAAATGTTTGACAGCACACATTATAATATAACCTATGATGATTAGGAATCTGGTGGTCGGGGAATTTTACAGTGAGTGTTAATGGCATTGTGTTGAAGAGAGTTATGAAACACAGAGAAAACAGAACAGTAATGGACTGAGAAAGCTGGAGGTCTAGAACAGTAATCTACAGAACCTTTTTTCGAATCCCATCAGGGCTATCCTCCTGTCTGACAAGTATTTTCGATTTTCCTCGACCACTCCATAAAAACGCCTTCCAATAAGCAGCCATGACACTGTTCTAAACCATTTCTAAGCAGGATTTATAATTCCCTTGGAAGTCGCACATTTGAAAATGTTTTAGTTAACCTTTTAAAGCAGAGATATGTAGCACCAAGATTAACAACAAAATTTCAGCATTCTGTCCACAATATATTTGTGTGTTGTACGATTCTCAAAGACTACTGTCATATCCGTACACAGCATTAAACATTTGTTCTAAGCAATGGAGACCCATTATGTTTACTATGAGATATGAACTGAATATTAGGTGAAATTCAAGCTTCAAAGCGTTAAATGATGCCAGAAATAACCAAATAATTGATATAACACTGTAATGTGGAAATGGAGGGAACATTTTAGTGTCATCTCAATATCGCATCCATTTCAGACACTCATACCACTTTTTGCCATGTTCTAATTACAACGTAAGAGAAAGAGAGAGAGAGGCGGTTGTATTTACATTTCCGGCTCGTGAACCTGAGCCAGTTACTAGCCAACTTCCGGCAGAAACTATACAGCGTGTCACACAGACACATACCCAAGCCTGTTTCAGTGTCAGGAAACTCCCCGGAAACAAAGGGTTATGACAGCCGATCCTGGGAATAGGTACGTTTAAATGCTGCGCTAATATCATACACTTTCATTTAATAACAGACAGAAGTATACTATCTCGTCCTGCATGTGGCAGCTTTCATTGTCTGCGCCACAATATGCATTAGTGTAAATTTATTGCTTTCTATATGTACAGCAAGTTTCAACATTCAGAAATTCTACATTCTACCCACCCACATTATTTATATGTTTTATATAAATTGCAGAATAAACAGCAATTATTTCCTTAATACAGGCTTGACTGTTGTTTTCATAACCGAAGCGGAGCGTGATCACTGCGCGGTACGAACTGCATCTTTATATAACAATTCGCGTTATGTAATGGCTTCAAAACGTTAAAGAAATAACGTTAATCACACAAGGCGGGCAGTATATGTACAACGTAAAATTGAGACGCGTTTCTACAACCATTGTTGTTGTGGAAACGCAATAAGTGTTACATAATTTGAGAGTGTATTTGTAGCCTTAGACATCCAGCATGCAACGCGCGTGCGCCGTGTAGTCATCTGTGTCCTGCCCGGCTCTACAATATATTTCCACATTATCTCACAAACGGCACGATATTCATAAACACGTAACTGAACAAAAATAAAGTGTGTTTTGACTTTATCTCCAGTTTTTTTTCTGGAACATTTCTCATTTTAAGAAGAACTGAGCGAGATATGATCAAAAATGTATATTGGTCTTCATGATTGAAATGAGAATCGAATCCGATCCAAAAACTGTAACACAATTCTTGAAAACTCTTTCACAGCAGTTTCCACCGTACATACTGGTAAGAATAAGAGGGAAGTTTCGTAATAATGCTGAGTAGAGTACGCTAAATCCGCTGTTGGAAGCAGAGATGAAAAAGGTAATTAATACTGGAATAGTGTACCGCCCTGCACTGCTGTATACGCAGCACAAATGCCAGAACAACAGATACGTAATTCACACCAACACTACGTGTAAACAGCTCAGATGGTGTACAGTAACTGTACAAACACGTAACACTTGTCTTCGAATTCAGTAAATAAACGTGCGTTCTCCGTTCCTTGTTTTGCTTGTAAGAACTTGCCACGGCAGGAAGAGGTTAAATTACGTGGCGGAAGAACATTTAATGTGTTTAACAAGACATGAATGTGCAGACCCGACATGGAGTTGGGGATTAGAGCAGTATCATTCTTTTTATCAGAAAGATATGACTTCAAGCTCCAGCCCCTTTATCCTCGGCAACCTTTTGGGAATAAATGTGCTTCGTAAATATCGTCTGGTTACTCTGGTGGTGGAAAAAAATAATTGGTGTTGAAATAGAAGGCAGATCGTATGCCCAACTGCCTCTCACTTTATTTGCTGGGCTTTCCCGTGAGATGAAAGTATTTCGCGACGCACATAATTTTTATTACTAATAATTGTGAGATAAGTATGTATTACAGAGATACTCTTTGGAATAATGCGGTGTACAATCCGAGCAGTTCAAAGGGCACAACAGAAGAAAGAAGTGCTTTATTTTACGATGCTGCCAATTCCTGAGATTATATAGCAGGGGTGGCCACAAAGCGGCTACAGCGCATCACTGGTTCAGCTCGCAAAATTTGCCGTAAAAAAACTGCCACGCAGTTGATATGCACAGGAGGCTGACCTTGAAAGGTATTTTAAAGATATTCTAAAGAAAGGAAACCCGTAACTATGAAACTAACCTGAAGTAATTGGATGACTAGAAATAAGAAACAGATGTTTTATTTTGTTACTCGTGGCTCTTAGCAGGATGCCTAAATACGGCTATCAAATTTCGTCAAGTTTCCCACCACTGTTAGCCTGCACATTGTCGATGGCATGATACATGATTAAAATTGGACTATGGGGCATTGGTGGAAGGATAATGGCGGCGGGAAACTGATGTACTAGGAGTACAACCTGTCCCAGAGACAGTTTGTTCACCGCGAATGCCATACGGACTGGTCTCAGATCGAGGTCGCGTCTTAGAGGTGACAGGCCGGCGAACTGAGCCACGACACGGCCGACAGCGCGTAAGGACTTCGGGAACAAGATAGTGGAGTAGCAATTGAAGAATGAGGCGTCTAATTCAAAGACTATAGACATGCCGGACACAACACAATGAAGCGGCGAGTCAAGCGTCCAAACCAAATTTTCCCTTTACTCTGATCGACGGTTTTTCTTAAGCGAACTGGCTTGAATTTTTGTCTGGTATTTGATATTCTGCATCCATGCGAGCCAAGAGTTCTATAGAACGGTTAACATAACACTTTTATTAATAATTTATTACTCTTCCATCTCTGCATATAATTTTTCGACTGGTCTCTTCCTATCACACTTCCTGAATAAATTTTACGCTCATTTCTAATAATTTCTCCGACTACCTATTTAATTCTCTTGGACATAACGGCGCCAATGCTCAATACGATGAGAAGCACGTAACACGACACTTTAATTAAGATAATTTTCTCCACCTTCCTGAACCATTCCTTTCTCTTACAACCCAGTAATATCTGCAGCACCCTGTTCTCAAACACCCTCTGAGGTTTCACAAATGTGAACATTGGAATCTTCACCCAAACATATTACAAATAGTTGCAACTGCCTGTAATCATCAATTTAAAAGATGTTTAGTGAGAGTAAGACAAAGTAGCGAAAGACTATTCCCCAGTACAGTTTAATGGCAGTAGCTCTGTCAGTACAGTGACTAGGAAACTGTATTTCCCGTTCTGCCAGCGGCAAGAAATTTTTCTGTTGTCCAAAGCGTCCAGACCGGCACTGGGCCCATCCAAGCTCACGCCCATTGGATAGAGGGGCATTTCACTCTCACGGTAAAAGTACTGGAGCATGAAGATAACATTTCCCTACATGTATTGCCGAGATTAGAACTTGAGCAGAGTTACACCTTCGCCTCTCCATACCTCTTCATGGCACGTTGCTTAATTAGGTACAATAAAAAATTTGCTTTGCTGCACCTTTCCTTCTTCCCGTACCATAATGGACAATCAGATAAAAGCTGAAGTTTTCCACAATAAAACCCAAGTAATAACAAAATTACAAAACAATATACAAATATTTCTTGATTCTCAGATAACGAAGTAAGGACGCTAGGGCAAAAATATTTCCGTCTTGTTAGACACAAATTCGAGACGCAAAGGCTGAAAACAGCAATTATACACATTTTCTCACATATATTATACGATGATGACGTCATGAGACCTGAAGGTGACAATGTATAATAAACTGCCAGTCACTAATTATATTTCAGCATCACTTGATATTTCTAAAACGCGTTCTTAAATATCTGCAGGCAGGGAAGAATAGTCTATTCTTGGACGTGACGTCACATAGTGTGCGGAAATTCATCGATGTTTCGGAGGGACTTGCTGCTACCATCTTCAATGTAGAAGATTATGCCAGAAGAAAAAAAATCAGGGTGAGACAGAAGAACATGGAAGGAGCAGGAAAGGATATAGATCCCTGGTCGATCTATTCCTAGAGGGGTGGAAGAGGAAGTTGTGGGGGCCGAAAAAGTAGTGGCAACTGTAACAAAGGAAAATATACGTTGAGATAAAGTTTGGGATTGTAATGTAGGAGACAGAATGGTGCGCAGTTTCAGCTGTGAGTCACGCTGTCACGTGGAATAACCAACATGTTGACTGCCAGGTCCTGCGAAAGGGCACAGCCAACACCGGTGCACCTGTACTTCCCAACAGGACAGCTGGGGTGAAAATCGAGTTAGTGCAAATGAAGCATATGAAAAGTGTTCCTTTCCTGCCAAACGTAGGTCAATGTCTATCTTATATGACGTCATATCACATGAAACAACGTTCCTAAGTCACCGTCACGAGAAACAAACCTCATGGGTTAACCGAGTTCGTAAAGTGTCTGATATTGGGGTTGATGATTTAGTTTAGATTTCCGACAGTGACAGGCGTATAAAGTAAGAATAAATTTTGAAAAGTCCAATCTTGTATGATGTGATGCCATGTACAACAGTTGTGAAGGAACTCCTTGTCTCCTTCTCAGTTTGACATATACATACAAAGCTATACCAATCTACGCTGTGTCATAACCCATAATAATGTAACCTCTGTCAGCTCCGTTATCAGAACCTCAAACTTCGCACACCTACCATTCCTGTCCAGACGGATTCATGTCACACTCTATATAGTGCCTAGTGTTTGGTAACTCAACGCTCCCGTGAGAATATCAGACTCGTCACTTCCGGTTACTGCCTTTCCGATACCGTTTGTAATAGGAGTAACCTACGACCCTCAAAATTGGAGTAGCAAGTGATGGGGTAATTTGACGAAAATGACAGGGCAGGGAGCGAAATGACCCTTATAGGCCGGTCTGAATTTTGGAAGGTGAATATACAGATGTACCACTCCATGGAGTCATACAGGACGGTGGAGATATATCTCCATGCGTTAAGCTCGAAACAAACTGAGATGAATGGTTGGCTTCACGCCCTAGCCACCTTTACTCGGGGGAAGAGCCCCAGTGTCGGACGCATAGGCGATAATGTAGTAGGCATAACGACAAACAAAATGGATTGGTAGGGTAGGACAGAGGGAAAGGAATTCCAGTGTTCTCTCAGCCTTTAGAATCATCATCATTCTCATATAAAATGTAATCGCTATCTCCTCTTCTTCCACCTAGGTCAGTCGCCTTATTAGTTCTACCTGTCTCGTGTAAGATTCGAAAAACCTGAATAACTCTGTACAGTTTTCAGGCTATAGGTTTAGCTATCGAAAATTCTGGGCTTGATTACCGAAGATGGTAGCATCTCTACAAAGCTCTGGAGCCGGTATTACTTCTAACCATCGGGTACTTGCGGTTCTTCCCCGAGGCAAGGCGAACAAGACACAGAACAGACCACTCAGTGACACCTAGGGCCGAAAGTAAATGTTGTGTGGAGAAATAGCGTCGCTTAACATGCGTATTTACAAAGTGGTTCTTACTTAATTAAGCGAAAGGTAACTTTACACTTTCCTTTAATTAACTTCATAATATTTTAATTTTCACACCGGTGAAAATTCGCATTGTATTCATCTGGGATATGAGGCCGAGTAGTTTGGTAGCTAGTTACTAATCAAGTATTTGTCTACCCTGAAGATGGATGCAGCGCGTTTGCCCATAGTATAAATAGTTGCATAAAACCGTCCAGAAGAAAGTATCCCTTACGGTCACCACAGTAAGAATCGCTCTGCAGTGTAATTTATGAATCATATTAGCAACTATCAATTCTATGGAGTTATTTGTCGTGATAATGGCGTCGAGTGACCGGAAATAACTGTGAGGAAAGTCATCTTATTTAGTCGAAGCCCGGTTGTGATTTTAAGCTTCGTACTTATTCATATTGATATATTTTTTTACTGCAATAGGATTCACACCCGGTGGCAGTAGTACAGTACACATTTATACACAAACAATACGCAGAACAACACAAAGAAACAGAACATACATAACAATAATAATACATAAGCGTAACAATAAAATTACATAATTTACAAAATTAAGCAGAAGCATGCACCACATATAACCATATATAAAATGACAGAAGTCAGACTAGAGTGGATTTCGGGCAGTCGATCCGTGGATGTTATGACCGCAGACAGTGGGATAAATGACACACTTTGCTGCACTTGCCTGAGATGTCAACTGCACAAACTTAACCTCATGGCCTCCATCGTGAGAAATGTCGCTGTAATTAACAGCTACACAATGTTTGTCCTACTTACATATTTCTGGGATCGAACTCTCTTCAAATAACACATGGTTAAGCCCTTTAACATAACGGCAAATAAATGCACTTTACGTTTATGTAAATGTTCTCAGCTTGGGTTTTTCGCTTCGCCAGTGTTTGAAGTACTGACTGGTTCTTAGTTTATAAACCGGCAGTGATTTAAGTAGAGCCTCGAAAGAGTTGTGGTAGGTCGATTTATTTACTTCATTTAATTCATTATGTAGTCTGTCTTGCTTCGAGTCCATAAACTCTTCCAAAGTTAGTTCTTCATAGAGCACCATCTAGTGCTTCCTTTTTTTCGATTTTCAGTACCTTTATTTTTTCTTAAGGTCATGCAGTAGCTGCTTACGACTTCTTCCTCGTCTTCCGTCCCTTCTTTCTTTCCTTCAACAAAGTGTTTTAGAATACAGATTCTACACAACATGTCATTTACTGACGCTGCAATGTTACAGACTAGACATACACAACGTCGAATGATAAAATTATCGTTGAAAGATGAACTGAAGAGTGTGCGTGGAAAGAAACGGTTGTTGTCCAATTTGAGATGTTACCCTGCATTTGCATGGGAAAACTGAGGAAACTGCGAAACCTTCAAAGATAATAAGCGGAAACCGCACGAAGATCTGAACGGGAAACCACCCGTGTAAGAAACAGTATTGATGACCAATTGGCCGTGATGTTCGTTTGACGTAGCGATTTGAGGATGGGCGAAGAAGAGGTAAGGATCTGAAACACGGCGATCATAATGGGACATGGTGTTTAATTCAGGATATCTGAGATGCTCTTCGGAAGCAGATAAAGAACAGTAAGTTTCATTTTGTAAAAAATATGGGAAGAAACTAGACATGTGGTCATATAGCTTGGTAGAGAGCTGTTTTCCGAAAAAGTACTGCCTACATCTTCAGATCAGCAGTTTAGCTATCAATATGTGCACCTCTGTTACGGTCACACACATATGGTTGAGGGTTGACGTTCTAAATGTGCACTCGCGAGTTCTTAGTGCAGTCCGAATCCCGGCCTTGTAATCGGCTATCCTGAAAGAATTTTTCTGGGTTTTCTCAGTCACTTCACGCAGATCCTGAAACACTGCCTGTCAAAGACTACGAAACTCTTCTACAAAATCCTTCCCAATTTATCATTGATGGATCATCCTGCAATTTGACGTTCGGAAGCCTAAATACCGTAGTGAGTACAGCGAATGTGCTACGAGCTGGGCGTTCCGGCGTTCGAGTCCCAGCAAAGCCAAGGGATTTCTATCAGGTTCAAAACGTCCAGACCGGTTCTGGGACCCACACAACCTCCTATTTAATATGTAGGGGCATTTTTTTTTTGAAAAATAGTGGCCTGGGCTTGAGTTTGACAACTTAACTCATTTAATATCAAAGTCAAGAATGAGTCAAACTACATCTACTCCCCTGTGCGTCTTTAAGACGTGGATAGGGAAAACTTTACCTTTTTTACCTTATGACGCTACATAATTTGACCTCCTAAGGGCCTCGTAGTACCTTCGAGAGGGTGGAAGAGTTTAAATATTTGGGAACAACTTTAACAATCCAAAATTCTATTCGGGAAGAAATAAAGAGTAGACTGAGGTCAGGAAATGCTTGCTATCATTCGGTGC
>Ga0123352_10019229_pt1 | contig 10892 bp, 9 predicted proteins | sample TergutLab28metaG_FD_89700 | JGI IMG/M metagenome (GOLD analysis project Ga0123352, IMG submission 89700) | Labiotermes labralis P1 segment gut microbial communities from Petit-Saut dam, French Guiana - Lab288 P1 | ecosystem: Host-associated > Arthropoda: Insects > Digestive system > Gut ... | reverse complement strand
CAACTTTTGCGGATAGAGGGGTGTCACGTGGTCAGCGCAACGGGTCCCCACAGCCGTTAATCTCTGTTTTCTAGACCTGGAGCCGCTACTTTTTTCATTCAAGTAGCTCCTCAATTGACTTCAAGAGGCTGAGTGGACCCCGTTCCAGACCCACTACTACTCAGAAAATCTGGTAGCGCCGGGGATCGAACCCGGGACCTCTGTATCTGTAGCCAGAAACTCTGACCACTAGACCATAAAGTAGTAGAGGTTATATGTGGGGAATCCATCGCTGTGATGTTATCATGTGTCCAGTGCAGAAGCATATCTTGGAGGACACGTATTTATAGATGATCGCGTGGTGGGAACAGCTGTAACACAACGACCAATAGGACACGACAAGGGCTTCTGTCAACAGGGATAGAAAAGATCCTCTCACGATGTCATAAATGCCTCAGATTTGGCGGGGAGTATGTGGAAAACTAGTGGGCTAGCATACTGTTAATGCGAACTGTTTCGTTTTATGACCGATCTTGTTATACTCTCAAGTGCAAGACCCGTTCAAAGCACGGGTGGACAGTGTTTCTTTGTGCAGATTCTTTTCCAGGTACTGTTGTTTCGTAAATAGCGTGGAGCGATGGCCTGGAATGATAGGCAGGTTTGAAAAGAAACTGACTTAAATTGCTTTACTGAACTATTACAAAATCTCACTGGACAAAAATAAATCTCAGGAAAGCCCTAACAAATGTTGAGTGTCGAAACACACACTGGTCACATTCAAGTTCAGGTGCTTACAGATAATATTGGGTTTATTTTCGTTACGTCATTTCACGTGATCGGGGACCTTTTATGCGTCCTTCCGCATTTTCCACTTATAAAACTATGAAGCGGATTTCAATTAAATACGATATTATAAATCTAGGCCAAACCCGAATTGGACAAACTTACTTGTGAAGATTGAGGCAGCAGGATCATCAGAAACGTTGGTACCAACCTAGTAAAAAGGAACTGTTCTGCCATATTCTTGATGGTTGTGTGACCTGAACAATGGAAGTTTCAAGCCTCCGAATCTAGAAGAGATGATACGTGTATTAGCAAAAAGCTGGGGAGAATTTCTTAAAGATGAGATACATAATTTGTTATCTTAGTCAAATATCACTGGGGTGATCCATCGATGAACATGAGACGGATAGAACATGAGATGTGTGGAATATTAATTACACATGAGACAGATTAAAAATACAGACAAACATTCAGTTGAAACTGAGCTTTTACGGGTTAGGATAATGCGTCAGTTTGGCGAGTGGCTACTGTGGTGTCAGTGAACTTGCCGCTGTCTCGTTGAGGGTAGAATGTGGTGACAGTGGGCTCCTGCCAGACACTGGCAACCGCAGAAGGGCTTATACGGCATCGTAACTAAGAAGACCACAGTCGTATTTTAGCCTACCGTATAATCTATCTCAATAAAATAATTAGTCGGGAAGCCCCTAGGGAAGAGGCCACTTGGAAGACCTGGGGGCAGATGAATGGATAAAATGAAATTGCTTCTTTCGTAAGTATTGTGTGGTGTGAAGATGTCGACTGAATAAATTTGGCTGAACGAAAGATTCCGGGGGGGGGGGGCAATTCATATGAACACAGCAGTGAATTAGACAATGAAAACAAGGTAAACAAATTATTGAATCGCAAATGTGTTTGGTATTGAATTTCTCCTACATTTTTTGGCTGTCTGTGCCATATTAAGGGACTCTATACTAATAGCACAGGAAAGTACACAAAGACTTCTTCATTTTTAATTACAGTAAATAAATAAATAAATATGTTATATGATAGTTTAATTACAAACAGTACCATGTTAAAAAAATCTCCTTAATGGTGCTAAATTGTATTGTCGAGGTAGGTAAAGGCAAAGGTTTCCCTGTCCACGCCTTTAAGGCATAGAGGGGGAGCAGATGTATAGCTGCAGGCAATCTGAATCTTGTCACCAGTTGTAATTGAGTATATGTGGTTCAGTCATAATTTAGAAATCTCATACAAAATGAATGAATTTTAGCTCAACACATCTTAACACTAATTTTCGTAAAGACAAGTTTTTACCATTCTTGTTTTTAATTACTTTAGGATTTATTATACCTATTTATTTCACTGTAACGAAAAGTGTCCGGGCTGCAGGCCCGCAGCATGCAGACCGGACAGTACTCCATCCTAACCGCACCTAACCTCCAACCTACAGCAAAACAAGAACGAAACGACCAACGTGGTAATCAACATTATAGTCGCGAGCTTATGATGATGGGCATAGTAATGCCCGAAACATGTTGAACCCATAAGAAGTACATTAAAATAATAGGTAGCATCTAGTTGGTTTTTATTCTTCAGTTATCATTATGAAAGAACGCTTCAAGTACACACTTTTTCTTTGACAGGTACCTGGAGCTGCAGTCGAGCGGCCGTAAGGACGAGATCCGGTTTCATTATAAGGTTCAGCACGAAACGACAGCAAAGATGGAGACGTTCCCGTTTCGCCTGGCCGACAGCGCATGGCACAAGGTTGCGGTATCCGTGAGTGGCGCTCAGGTAGAGCTTTTGGTGGACTGTCACCCCCTGTACCGGAGGATCATTCGGCCGCTCGACCGAAATTTCACAGTACCGCAGCTGGGCCTCTGGGTCGGTCAACGTAGTAGAGGGCATTCCTATTTCAAGGTGAGTCTGCAAACCAAGAACTTCCAGCGACTTAAAATAGTCGGTTCTCCTGCCACCCACACAGTTGCAGTTAATAGACCCGGCTGCTTTATACCACACACGGAACGTGTACTAACAGAAGTTATCTGATAATAAACATAACCACATACAAGGGTACCCTTCACATACGTGGCGTGTCACTATGAAGCAAGACGGATCGAACTGAAGTTTCTTTAACCGTTCAATCCCGGGCTGTGTGCACTGTACGGACATAATTCTTCACGTGCTCTCGGTTTTGGTGCAACATACGGGCGTGAAGGCGTTTAAGAGTGTTATCAATTTAAAACTCCACCGTCCTGGGTTGTAGTTTGAATTTAACCCTAACGTCACTGAGGGGTTCATATCGTTTGGTTTACACTCTCAAGTGAAAAAAGAAATACGTGTACATGGAGTTTTGGTGACTGAACCAGTTAGAGAACTTTCACTTATAAGACTGTTAACCAGACGGGTGGTTAAGGTGAACTTCCGGTCTGCGACAAATGTCACTGTGTGTTCGGTGGTTTGGAACCGAATTTTCACACGTTATGTACTTACGTTGCCGCACACATGGACATGGCCTCGGCCTCACCGTCATCAGGCGAGCATTCGACATTGTTGTTTGTGGTGCTTGATTCAATTTCTATGCCATAACCTTAACATTTCTCCGTAATTGTGTATTACAGACGCCTGACCAGTGTCTTACACACTGTTTGTAGGTATGTTCATCATACATCTACCTACAGTCAGCATTTCATTAGTTAAGGCATTAAAAGTAAATTTGTATATACAATTCACTTAGCCATCATAGGCCTATGTAAAACATAGTTTAGCATTTAACGATAAAGTGCCTTAACAAAGTTGCGTATTTCCAAAATGTGTTTATAATTACCATGAGTGATATAATTTATAAATTAAGTGTAATTAATGTTGCTCGCAGCTCATTAGTTTGTGCGCCTGTCATGTTATTAATGTAATTATAAGGAGCGTAGGTGCAATCGCCTGCAGTAGCTTAGCATTCATACAAAGTTTTGTAAAATTCAATTAATTTGTTCAAAAGTTGAAGAGAGGATACATACTCCCAGATGGGAGCGCTGGTGGAACCATCAGCCTACCTTTGTTCCTTACGGAAAGGAACTGGACTGAGGGTTGTTGCCGGTGCAAGAGAGAGGTGAAGAGTTGATGGGATTCAGCCAAGTCGTGTGGCGGGGACGCCTGGAACAAATTTTGTCATAATGATAAGAGGGTGATCTGTTTGGAAGCTCGGTTTTGGATAGGGAGAGAGGTAGAGAAGCGGGATATACGTCTGGAAAAGGATGTGGAAGGAAGCGGTGCTATCCTGGCATTTCTTGGGGTGACGGAGGAAAACCGTAAAAAAATATCGGTCAGGATATCAAGTAGACCGACGGAGATTAGAATCGAACAGCTCCTAAATAACAGGCGAACGTTACCGCTTATCTAACCTGCTCTGTGTAATATTCGGAAAAGGAGTGTGTTTAGTAGGTTGGGGGAAGTTGCAAGGAAGGGAATTTGAGAAATAGAAGAGTAGCGAATAGACTACTTGGCCATTGAAGATGGGACCGATAGGTTGTTCTGAAACGTCGGTTACTGACTACCAATCTATGCTGCGTAACATCCCAGAAGAACGAAGATCTCCGTAGAATGCCATAGTGAAACAGGTATGTCTGCCTCGGTAATCAGATTGTAGAACTCAAAAAACAAAAATTTCGTTCTTGAACTTTCTGTAAATAAATGCTCTCGCAGAAACACAGTAAGTTAGGTTGCTGAAGTTGAACTTGCTCAATGTGTACTGGTATGACCCATTGTCAGTCCAGTGTAGCTGGTTACTGATGTTAAAATGTCCGAACGTGTGTGCTACTGTGACCAATTGTCAATGCAATGTTACTGGTATCCCCCGTACTTGGAAGACAGTCTAATGTGACATTTCTCAGTAAAGTAACTCAGCTTTGTTTTTGCTTCGTACAAGTACACGCGTGGTGAAAGAGAAGGAAAGTGGAATTTTTAAGTGGGCGTCTGTTACCATGTTGCTATAGGCGACGGCTTTACCGGGTCTGTTCTTTATTATTGTTATTTCGAACATTTATGGCCGTAAATTTGTCGTAGTAAATGTCACAAATACTGCATCAACTGACTGCAGTCAGATATTGGAAGTAAAGATATTACGCTTGCTGGTGGTCTTTCGATATTTCGTTGTTTAATGGCAGTGCGTGCTTTCCATCAACGGAAAACTGTTGTTCGTTGTCGGCTGCTGACGTACGCACGATTAATGATTCGTTTCGAGGAAATAATACTACAGAAAAGCAAAGGTCATCGCAGCGTTTTCATGGTGAGGCTTTTTGTCTTCATAGATCAGAGGTAAATGAAGTTTCTTTTGTTTTCACGAGAGCTTTGATCATAAAAAGAATAGACTGTTACAAATGTGAGTTCACGAAAGGCATAGCTTCTGATCATGAAAATGGCGGAGTGTCACAGGTGTGACTTTCGATTTTTAGGCGCTTTCGCAAAATTGTGAAAAGCGACTATTAGCTTCGTCATGTCTGTCTCTCCGTCCGTCCGTCCGCATGGAAGAACTCGGCCCCCACTGGACGGATGTTCATGAAATTTGATATATGAAGAATTTCGAAACTCTACCGAGAAAATCCAAGTTTTATTAAAGTCTGGCAAGAATGACGGACACTTTAAATGAAGACCTGTGCACTTTATGATAATATCTCGCTGGTTTTCTTAGAATGAGAAATATTTCAGACAAAGTTTATATCGAAAATCAAAACACATATTTTGTGTTCAGTAACATTTCTTCGAAAATCGCGCCGTTTCGCGAACTTTCTTGTGTTTCAATGCAGCGTTTACATGAAACGTGTAATAAGTGTGCAAATTAGGTGACATCTAATTTCTTTCAACAAGATAGGCAGTGTATGCATAATATAACATTGTGGCGCTTTCGCGTAACCATTTTGCAATATAAACACAATACATTGTGTGTTGTTGTTGTTGTTGTTGTTGTTGTTGTTGTCGTCGTTGTTGATTTACATGTCACTGTCAACTACAGGGGTGCTGATAAGTCCTTAGCCCGACCAGGAAGGAAACAAGCTACATTCCCCGCATTTCATGGAACTTGGAGTTTCATTACCACACTCACAAGAGTCCACCGCCTGTCCCTACCCTACCCAAAGCAATTCATTCCTCTGCCCATCACACGTTTGACAGGCGCAGCTTGTTTCCTCCCTGGTCGGGCTAAGGACTTATCAGCACGCCGGTACATAAATATATTGAGTTTTCCACGACAGTGCTTTTATGGTATATTTATATCATCGGCAACAATGCAAATTATACGTATCGGTTGTACTATGAATGGTTTTAAGCTTGGTATCTACTCCCAGAAGATGGTATTATCGTGCCGAAACATGTCGGAGTACAGCGACTATAATGACATATATTGTAAGTGCATTTATTTGGTACATTAAACGACAATATTGGTTCAAAATGTACGGAGTAAAAGGTAAAGTGATCCCGTTACAGGCCCAGTGTGGCCCAGAGAGTGGATAGAGGTATAGCTCTACTCTTCCATGATCGCGGCACTAGAAGGGGGTGAGTGGTCAGCAAAAATGTATGGAGTAAATAATTTATAATAAAACACAATGTGGAATTTGCATCTGTCCATATGAAACTTGCACCCCTGAAACTTAAGCTTGAACTTTCTTGTAAGAAAATGCTCCATACTTTACCATTACCCCCTGTGGAACTGTACTTCAAACGCTTAACCATCTTCTATACATAACCACTACAAAACTGTAGTTACCTGGTGGCAGCCTCCATGCTTATAAAGACACAGAATGGCTGATTGACTGTTGTTACTGAATAGCAATATGTGGCGTTTAGTATAGGGTTTAGGTGTAAATAAAACTTTTGATCCGAATACTGTCCATGGTCTTGAAATGTCATAGATTCCATTGTCTCAAAGGATCTGTTTTTCTGTAATAAGCAACAAAGGGTACCTGAAGAAGGAGCATTCATTATTTGTTCCCTTACTACAGTTGTGTGTGTGTGTGTGTGTGTGTGTGTGTGTGTGTGTGTGCTACTCTTACAAAGCTAAATCACACTGCATCAAATCACCTGAAACAGTTTTATCTTTACATGTTCAAAGTTACACATTTAGTCATATATGAATTTTTGCACTTTGACACATAGCTTGTAAGAAAGTTTTTGAACTATGATGTAAACTTCACGAAAATTACTCCGTGCCGTAGTGGTGTAATATGAACCAATATTAAATTTTACAGCGTTTAATGTGAAGTATGCTCTTGCATACAAAATACAAGGCTCATACCAAAAGATGGAGGTATGGGCATCTCCAATACATCATGCAGCATTAATAATACCAGGAGTAGAAGCAAAATTTGTTAACACCTTAAATGTACTTTTTTAATTCTTCTTGCATGTCTTTTGTTTCATAAGTGCCTTATAAAAAAAAATGCCTGAAGTGCAGGTCATACACTGTAGTTAAGTCAGTATCGTATGCTACATACCACATTTCTATATTGTGAACAATTTTCAATTATGTATAATATTGAGTTTTAAATTTGTGTCAGGTAGATGTACTGTCCCAGTACAGACAAAAATTAAATTTACCTACTAGCTGGTACTATAGACCCTTAGTGCTAGATTTTCCATCTTGAAGATGGAGGGAGTGGGTTTTTTCAAAACGTTGCTTCCCCTATACCAGACTTTATGGTGTTGTATTTCATAAGATATTAACTGGCATTATCTCTGCTATGAGAACCTCAAATCTGAGGTACCAATTCTCTTTGAAATTTATTGGCTAGTTTTAAAAACAAAACATTCAAGCAGATGACCATATGGACACAGTCTTTTCCATATGCATGCATTCTGTGCAAATTATGGATAATAATGTTAAATTGTATGTGTGTTGTGAATGCTGAACGAACTACTAAATTTTTCAAACAGGAGAGCAAGTACACCCTATGTTTTATTGTTGCAGGGTGCACTGCAAGAAGTTCACCTCATCTCTGGCCCCCACGGGTACCTGACACAATGTCCACATTTAAGCTCAACTTGCCCCACCTGTGGACAGTTTTCACTGTTGCAGAATACGGTGGAGCAACTTACAAAGCACCTGCATGAACTGTCCGAGAGGGTTGGTAAATTTTCTGTCTTTTTTTGCTGTATCCTTACAGTGTGAAGAAGGGACTACAGTTGTACAGGGCCTGAGCTGCCACTGGATCCATTTGTACGTCAATATTCCCACTCCATTATTTTCTACATCGAATTTAATTATGTTTGTTGTTGAATCGAAATTCACATCCACTTTTTTGCATTAATATTTTATATTTCTTTTAATAATTAAACATTTCATTTTTTGTTTATCAAAAAATCTCTTTGCCGCCCATGACAATGTATAATCAGACATTTAGTCCGGTCTGATCTGATCTGATCTTACTCATTTATGGTTTATCTACAGCTGGTGGCAGCAGAGGGAAGGATAGGTCGTGTGGAAGAATGTGACTGTCAGAAGTCATGTCGAGTGAATGGTTCAGTCCATGCAGATGGTGCGACTTGGCAACGAGGATGTGATATCTGTGCCTGTGTGGTAAGCTGTATTCTTAAAATCTCTGCAGAGGATATCTGGAAAGATATCTAGAAATTCCTGTATGCATTTTATTTGTTTTTGTGCTATATTTCCAAAGTCTGAAATCCTCTCCGACCAAAAATGCAACATTGGAAAATTTATAGTTGTTTGAAATTCACATAATAATGCATAGTGTAACTTCTTGTGCAAGCATTTGAAGGGTAGTTTAGTACCCCCTGTTTGGTGTTTAATCTTGTAGATAAACTTCTTTCATTCAATTAAACCCATGGTGCATGAATTTATGCAAAGGTATTCCTACATTTTTTAATCTGAAGATTTATAACAGTTTTCACAAAATCCTATTATTGGATTCTGTAATGAACTATTTGTTTCAAGCCAAACCTTTGTATATTTCTCTAAGAGCCATTTCAATATTATCCTTCCTGCCATGGCTACGTCTTCCCTTGAGGTTTTCCAACTAAAATATTGTACATATTTTTTAATCCTCCTATGTTTGTTATGTACATTTTCTAACAGTTTTTGTAATAAATTAGTAATTCTATTGTGAGCAATAGACATATGATGCTCAGACAAACGCTTATTTTTTCCCTGCTTTTGTATACATGATTTCCAAGTATGTGAATGTTTCACTCAACAGGCAAGTAACTGTATTCACCTTTATACTGCCTAAAAATGTATAAAAAGCAGCCTGTTGGAACAGTGGCATACAGAATTTCCTCATACGATGCCATATGGCAGGATTACATTGGTCAGGACTGCAACAAAGATATACATAATTTTTAATTGTTGTAATATGCTTTTATATTGCTTACACTCCAGAACCTATTTTAATGCCTGTCAGTGGTTGATGACAAAACCACCAGTACTGATGTATGAATAGTAATTTTTGTATCACTCTAGGTCTCACATTAAAAAAAAAATAAGTTCTAACACAGCACTTGCAGTTACATAACCTCAAAGCAAGAGCAGATCATAAAACACATACAAAACAGAATTTACTGAAACAAATAGTTAGTGGAAAAATAACTTCCACACAGGCTCACGCCAAGCTACTGTGGCAGCAAATATGGTGTTAAATATATTAAGAAATCCAAGTTTAAAACTTTCATTTAGAAAAATACAGCAACCAATTTATTTCATTCAACTTAATGTCACGTTTCTACATACAGTGAGCCAACTGAAGCAAACCTACAACAGAATATTGGTGATGCTTATGTGTCACTGACTAAAAAAAAACTACAGATTTTCTGACTGTTTACATTTGTTTATCTGATAGCTTGAAAATTGGGTCCAGACTGACCCTCAAAACTTGAAAATTCCAGAGAAAATTAATAGGCAGTCAGTCGTTTATTTCATGAACATATGATTGGGCAGCTTATGTCCTAGTGTAATAGACGACATAAAGGTTCTTGTGCTCACAGCTTTGTTTTATCCACAATAGATACAGGTTACATACCTAGCACGTGGTCGAAGTAGATTAGCTGAGTAAGCCAGGAGTGAAATTTCCAAAGTGAACAGCCTTATTTTCATTGTGAAAAAAGTATTTTTAAAGATACCTTCCAGGATTGCTGCTTTCAAAGCCAAACTTGCAACAACTCCCAGCCACTATAGCCTGTCTTGACCTGCTGGTATACGTGGCATAAGCAAGCTGAACCTTAAATTTCTGAAGAAATTGTAGAGGCATTTATTGACATTGAGAATTCACAATGTGTAAATTTGGTTAGGGAAATAATAATATTTAACACAAAGGGAGATTTTCATACACAGATCACTCTTGAATGTTTGATAGCAAGTATTGCACAACAGGATGCATGCAGAATACCACTGCATAAATGATAAGAATTGTTGAAAATATTGAAAAGTTGAGGCTCACCCCACAAAAAAGTGACGAAGTAAGAAGGAAGCTGGATGCTGGATTATAATAGAGTCATGGATTCTTCTCACTGAAAGAATTATCAGAAATTCTGGATGTAAAGGAAAAGACATTTCTCCAAAAGCTGAATGTTGGAATTATCCAAAAGTCAGACATATGACATCTACACTTGTATATGCTGACACATCTTTCTTAGCTTACAGAGGCACCAGTATGAAATATGAAATGTTGAAAAGGTCCCTGTTACTGTATTATGCTGTTACCTATAGGGGTACAGGTAAATTTCAACCACTTATCATACTCTCTTTTAATATTAATGGATTAAGAATCAATATTAATTCTATCATTTCATTTTCATTGATATGCTTGCTTATTTTAAACCAGGAAAATTAGTGTTTTAGTGGTATATATTTATTATTAATGCAAGTTTTTAACAAAGTTATATAATCAAGCAAAGACTTGTTTGTTTTAGTTGAAGAATAAAAGACCAACTTGGTGTCACTTGCTATTTTATTTCACTTCTTATGTGCTCAACATGTTTCGGACATTAATATGTCCATCATCAGGAGCTTGCAACTATTCTGTTGATTCACCACATTGGTCGAATTGTTCTTGGTTCAATGTGTGTTGGAGATTCGGTGTGGTTGGGTTGGAGTGGTATCCATGTTGCAGGCTGAAGCACAAGTTGAAGTT
>Ga0123352_10019228_pt1 | contig 10892 bp, 3 predicted proteins | sample TergutLab28metaG_FD_89700 | JGI IMG/M metagenome (GOLD analysis project Ga0123352, IMG submission 89700) | Labiotermes labralis P1 segment gut microbial communities from Petit-Saut dam, French Guiana - Lab288 P1 | ecosystem: Host-associated > Arthropoda: Insects > Digestive system > Gut ... | reverse complement strand
TGAGTGGACCCCGTTCCAGACCCACTACTACTCAGAAAATCTGGTAGCGCCGGGGATCGAACCCGGGACCTCTGTATCTGTAGCCAGAAACTCTGACCACTAGACCACAGAGGCGGTCATTAACTGTACTTAAATAATTAAATTTCTTATTCATAATACCAGTCACATAAATACTCACATTTATTTGCATTTATTAATATTCTGTTCATTACTGCTGGTGCTACAAATTGACTGCCTGGTGTGTCAAGTTCTTGGCTTCAAGTCTTAGGTCAGTTTCCAAAGTGACAAGTGAATCAGTTTGAGAGAATTTTGAAGTAAACTGAGTGTCAGTCATTGATCAACAAGTAGCAGAAACAACTTTCATATTCCAAAATGAGTGACTGTAGTGTGTTGTTGTTGTTTTTGTTCATGTTGTTTCTGCTGCATTGTTGTTGTTGTTGTTGATGTCATCATCATCATCATTGTCATCATAATTACTGTAAGAGCTGCTCCTACTGCTACTGCTTCTGTTATTGTTGCTTCTGCCACAACTACTAGTGTTGAACACCAACCGACATACCCACTATCTGAATAAAATACACATACTAGTAACATGGGGATAACCAATAATGTGTCACCGTACCTTGCACCGGCCCTAACACCAAGCTTCGACTGGCCCCGTTCCACGCTATGACTTTACTTCTTGCCTGAGACAGCATCATTTTGGTGAAATGCATGATCTTGTTTGGAATGCCATAGCTCTTGAGTGACCTTTGTGGTCGATATTGATCGATACTGTCAAAACCCTGTTTGTATTTAATAAAAAACATTGGACATCATACCATATTCATAGCATTTCTACAATGACTGCTTTAAAATAAATATTTGTTCAGTAGTGCTTATACCAAATGAAATCCACATTGGTATTCACCCAGAATCTCTTCAAAGTACCGTGTGTGCACACTTCATTTATGGGTTTCAGATACTCTGTAGAATAAATGGTGATTGTTTCCCCAGACATCACTAAATGACTGGTATTTGTAATTAAAATGCAGTACATTTTCTGTGAGGCAGGAATTTAATGTTTCTCTGTTAGTTAAACAACTTCGCCCTTTAAAGGGTTAATAAGATTTTGTCCCAGAATTTTAATTTTGGTTGAGATTCCATGTAGTGATTTCTTCAATCCCTGTAGAAAAGTGCCAAGATTAAATTTCATAGCAGTTCATAAGCTGTACCTTCCATGTCATTCCCAATTTACCGTTCATGATCACCATCTTATCTCATTTAGAAATGTATAATCTTTATGGGTGTTATTATGTTTGTAAATTTTCTGTCACATGTGGCTTGGTATCCCACTATTTATATTGGAGGTGTTGAGGAAAATTCACATCATTTGAGTCACAGTAGTCAAACATAATTCATCAAAGTGCACATTGGACTCCATACTTATTCTTATAGTTCCCTCAGACTGCAGTAGAATTAATGAAATTAAAATTATATAGGAGGGTGGATCAAGGAAAACAAAAATTGAATTTGTTGTAACAGAAGTAGCATTTTCTTATATGTACAATTTTACCCATACTTGTTTTGATGTGGAAGCATTCAAGAAGAATAAGATATTGTCTTAGTATCAGGTTGCGAACCATAACTGCACATCATTATCAAACCTCTGGTTTTTCTGCATATATACTCAGGTAGTGATAATTTTTTCATGAATAAATATTTAACCTTTAAAACACTCCCTTCTTTAACTTCCAAAAACTCTGCCTTTTGTCCACAGAATGTATGTATGGGTTTTATGTGATTATGAAAATAAAAAACAATTCTTCACCTAAGCAACATTCATCTTCATAAAAGGTAAAGTAGAGTGCACCCTTGTACAGGCACTGAAGCTCTGTACAGGCTGTATGGCCCATAGGGGGAGTAGAGGTATAGCTCTACTCTTTCTTGACCATGGCACTAGAAGGGGGTGATGGGTCAGCGTCACAACCTGACCGCTCTTTACCCCCAGGAAATACCCGGTACCCATTGTACAGGAGGCTGGGTGGTCCCCAGGGCCAGTCTGGACAGGTGCGGAAAATCTCACCCCCCACTGGGATTCGATCCCCAGACCGTCCAGTCCGTAGCCAGTCGCTATACCGACTATGCTACCCAGCCCACTTCATCTTTGTAACTGACTTGATATTTCCTTTGCAGTAGGGATTGAATTTTTACATACTGTTTAGGTGTACTTGAGGCTTTACAGAGTTAAAAACGTCTACCTTTCCTAAGCCTAGTATCAGTCATGTGATGCAGTCCTTTGATGATACCCAGTGTTTGTACACTCATAGCAGCAGTAATTGTCATTGCGATGATTTTATGGTATCAGAATTTTTATGTATTGGGCATCATTTCTTATTGCATCATTCAGTTCCGGAAAACTCTACTATTGTTATTCTTCATACATTTGAATTCAACTATGTATGTTTTCTGCATGTCAGAAAAGTAAGAGCTAACATTTTTGTGTCATCATTGAATTAATGTATAGACGTTTGTGTCTGACGTTTTCTGGTAAGGAAATATTAAGTGTAAATGTGTGCACTGAAAAATAACATGCTGCTCTGTTACTACTGAACATGAATCTTTTTTCTGTATTCATGTTACTTAAAATTATCAGCTATGTTGTTACTTAAACATGATTTTAATATAGTTCATGGCTGTATCCAGGTCTGTTGTGATCATGTATTGCCAGCCTGCAGGGACCCTACCCTAGTATCTGGGTGAATGTCACCACAGATCACCAATACTTGACATGCTTCTAACTTCAATGTCCTGTTGTCGACTGTATTCAACAGCTTGATGTCTTCTGCGGTTTGCGCAGTGTGACATTGCCATAGCAAATGCCACTGCCATGGCAAGACCTACTCCCAACAAAACAAACATACTGGGATGTGAACCTGAGACTAAAGATGTTGAAATGTTTTCCTTTACTGTTATATGTGCACCTGAAGAAATGGTGTCACTAGCTCGACTGCTGTAAAACACAGACATATCACGTGTGGCAGTTGTCACATTTTCAAAAACAAGATTTTGTCCTTCCAGTGGTGAAGTTATGTTAGCTGAGTTTCCTGTTGAACTATCACTTTTGTCTTGCATCTTGATGTAACTAATGTTGCCACTGTAGGTCTCATCACTACTTGTTTCATTTCTGTCCTGTGGTTCTACTTTCCTGAAACTCTCTGAATTGTTTCTGTCTGTTAACTTGGGTTTGTTTGTGTACAAGCCTGTAGGAATCTTGGTAGAATGCTTTCTGTGTACAGAGTTGTGAACAGAACTATGTAATGGAATTTGGAGTTGAGTTTTGGAATTTGGAATGGAGTGATTGGTAGACATGTTTGTGTAATTATGCTTTATCACCATGTGGTAGCCAAATTTCATGTTGTTTGCTGTTTTGTTTGCAGAGTGGTTTCTCAAGTCTGAACTACCATAATTGTAGTTTTCTGAAGTTTTGTTGAAAATACTGGCCACCATTGCACTGTTGTTATGACTGGTTATGTTTCCTTCACTGTCTGCATTCAGATTCTCATCTTGCATAATATGGTTAAGAGACTTGTCCTGATAATGCTTGAATTTTGCGGGGTCTTTTTTGGAGTAGTCTTGTTGAAGTAGTGTGTCATTTTTTATAGGATTTGAAATGATTTTATAGATATTTGAATTATTGTGTGCACTTTGAAATGGTCCATTATTAGGAAGAAAGTTCTTGTTCTTTAAGTTGGGAAAGAATTTGTGCTGTGCCCAAGATTTATTGATAAACGGAGTTTTTGTGGAGTTTGATGGATTGTTGATATATGTCTTTAGAGTTTCCAAATTGGTTATGTTTGTGCCCAAAAATTTGATTACAGTTCTTGAAGAAATAGTAGTTACACTGTCACTGTGATGGGATGATTTTTGAGTGCCCTGTAGTGAGTGTTTGTCAGTGAAAAGATTTATTTCATCATTTACAGTGGTGTTCATTACTTGGACATGTTTGACATTGGGTATAGTAGGTGAAGTTTTTGTCTCTTTTGTACTCTCACCATTTGAATAGGTCACTCTTTGAGTTTTGTTAGGTGCAGGTGCATTGTAGGTATTGGAGCTATTGGGTACTTGATTAACAAGAAATGCTCTAGGAGTTGTGATGTCTATGTTGCTGACACTCTTAAAATCTACATCATTGTCAGGTGAAATATTTGTGACTGATGAATCAGTGGAATATGTGTTGATGATAAGGTCACCTTCAGCAACTGTGGTATTGAATGTTAATTCCTCTGATCCTGTTAAAGTGGAAGAAATGGTGTGTGCATTATTGGCATTGGAAGAACTTTTGTATGGTGTGGTTATAGGGATAGTACTTACTGCTTTTGTGGGTGACATTTCAGCCGTATTAGGTACTGTCGTTGACCTGCTTGTGTCAGTAAAAGGCCCTATAGAAGGTGTAGGATGTATGGTGAATGAAGTGTGTTGTGATTTCTTGTCCAGTGGGTCTTCAGTGGAAAGTTTTTCATTATCAGGGACCTGTGTGTTGTGAATCCTGAAAACTGAAAATGTTTTTCTTGTAACTGAAGCATCGTACCTGGCTTCTGTAGTCGCTTCATAAATGTTGCTTTCCGCTGGCATAGAGAACACTGTAGATGTTGTTGAACCACTGTTGTTAGTTGTGATGTTGAAATCTGCATCACGAAGTTGTATGATCGGTGTTGAGGCGAGTTGTGGTGGTGAAGCACAGTAGGCACCCTGAAGTGAGGTTACCAGCTCCTGTTTCTGGTGTTTCTGCTGTTGTTGTATCCAGTTGGCTAACCAGAGCATGCCCTCACACTCCCACTGGTTGCCATTTAACCGCAGTGTACGAAGCCTCGGAAGAAAATGGAACAGGTCTGAGCGGAGATTTGTTAGTCCAGTGTTAATGAGATTTAACTCACGAAGTTGACGAAATGCTGCAAGTGCTGCCGTATCTGCCAGAAGCTGCTGGGCTAGAGCAGGACTTGAATCAAGTTCTAGAACTTCTAATCTTTCAGGTGATGTAACTGGGAAAGACATTTCTTTAGTGTCAGACGCTGAAGATAGGATGCCGCCAAGATGTGACAATCGAAGAACAGTCATTAATGGTCCTGATAGAGCATTCCCTGGAAGACTTTTCAGGGGATTTTCTGATATATCTAAGGTCTCCAGTGCTGTCAACTGACTGAATGCACCATTCTGAATGACTGTGATGCCACTGCAGCGCAGCGATAAGTGTTTGAGACGTGGAAGACCTTGGAAGTCACTGGAGTTTAACTGTTGAATGTGGTTGCGCTGAAGATGGAGGGTTATGAGCCCAGCTGGTAAGCTCCTTGGTATGATAAGAAGGTGGTTACCTGACAGATACAGGGTAGACAGCACTTCAAGCCTTCCCAGGGCGTCTTCTTCCAGTTCTTCTAACTGGTTATCAGCAAGATTCAGAAGTTGTAGGAGAGGGTAGCTGTCCAGATCTCCACACCGGATGGTGGTCACTGAATTTCCAGCTAGCTGTAAAGTTCGGATGGATCTCGTGAGCGCGGCCGGAACTTGAGTAAGACCTGACCTTGATACGTCCACGGTTTGCAGCCTCCGCCCTGTCCCAACCAGAACCATGAGTTCCTGCTGCAGGCGGCCCAGCACCGGGTTGTCTGCCAGTATCAACTCCATCAGACTGCCCATAGACTGGAACGTACCGGGAGACACGCTGGAAATGCGATTACGCGACACATCTAGCTGCTGGAGATGCAGAAGACCGCGGAAGCATTGATCGCCGAGCGCGTACAATCGGTTCCCGCTCAGATTAAGCCTCTGGAGGTTGTTCAATTCGCTAAAAACACCATCATCCAAGGAAGAAATGTGGTTTGCAGACACGTCCAGTTCTTGGAGACTAGTCAGTCCGTGAAAACAGTCTCCCTTTAGAGATTCAAGATTGTTCCCAGCCAAGTTGAGTAGTCGGAGACTTTGAAGACCGGTAAACACGCCGTTATTTAAACACGATATCTTGTTAAACGATAAATCGAGGCAGCGCAGACTGTTATTCAGGCCGCTTAACGCACTCGGCAAAACAACTGAAATCTGATTTTCACTAAGGCTTAATCTCTGCAGCGTTGGAAGACACGCAAACACGTCTTCTTTCAAATTCGAAATGTTATTGGATGACATATCTAACACTTTTAGATTGTGCACATCTTTTAACCACTGATTACTGACATTGGAAATAAAGTTCCGACTGAGATTTAACACTTGTAAAGAACTTAACTGAGTAAACACTCTATCTGGTAAGTTCGTAAGCAAATTAGATGAGAGATTCAGTCTTGTCAACGTACTCAAATTCATAAAATGTCCGCTCTTTATGTCACGAATTAGACAGTTGCTTAAGGTCAGTTCTGTGAGGCCGGGGACCTTAAGCGCTGAGATGTCCGCGATGACGTCGGGACTCGATGTGTTGATCACCACGAGGCTCCGCGTTGTTGCCGGTAGATGACTAAAGGCCCTGGTGACCTCCTTGCACGAGACGTCTGTTGTATTCACGCACACGCACCCGACGGGACAAGAACTCGGGACCGTCCCGCTGTTTGCGCACACCACCATTAATATCAGCGCGGTTGTTAACAACGTTTGGGCCATGTTTTAAAAGGCGCGATGTTGTGGGCTCGCCAATGTCCCATGGGAAGATGACCTTTCGAACCTTACTTCACACATCTCACACCATTTACCGATCGTTTTGTTGAAGTTTCGAAGTACATTGTATGTCCTCATGCCTCCGACCTAGTGATATTTATTCGACTTTTAATTAAATCAGTTAAGCAAATATGTACTTATGACGGTGTAAACGCACCCTTTCTTGAAAACGCGTATTACAAAAAATACAGTGGATATGCTTCTGCAGTCTTGTAGATAATATTTCGTCTTAATTGTCTGTCTAAATATTTCTTGTGAATAATCTTATGCATACGTTCATTGGTTTATATTTATTCGCAACACTTGTTGCTGTGGGTACACAATAGCCGTCAAACGGAATAATTTATAGGGTGCAAGCGGAAACGTATTTAAAAACAAAAGTAATTTCACAAACTGTAGAGTATTGCGAGCTTTAAATCGTCATTCTAGATTAGTACATAAAACACAAGTATGAGTTTGGATGTTGGTTGTGATAAATTTGTCTCTGGGCCACTGTTGTTACTTTTTCGGATGTGCTAGTATCTTCGAAATCAATTTCTGCTCGAAATGAGCAGGGAAAATTATCGGAATTGCTCTATAAGCCGGAGAAAAGGAATGTTATAAATAAATATGAAATATGCATTAATAAAAGTGTACGTCATTACACGTCGCACAAAGTCAATTAAATTGTTACCGTTTTGTGACCTATTTTCGCCCGCCAGGGAAAAAATATATGACTTTATTTTAAATTCTTCTTATGCTTCTAATTTTGTTTTGGATATGATGACTCAAAATCCACGCCAGCTAAAAATTTGCATTTCTTATTTCGACAACTTGTTAAAAGTGCGGAAGTATTCCGTAAAGGATATAAACGTTTGAACTTCATTGTTACAGAACTTCAGAAAGAATTTCGTTTCTTACGTATGTTTTCGGAATTGAGATTTAGAGATGAAATGTAAATTTCGTAGTTCACATATTTACATTAATACTGTTCACAAGTATATCACTTGAAATGGTTTCTTAAAACTTGTCGGAACCTTCAAGAGAAGAGAAACAAATGTAACTTGTTTAACAGTTGATGGCTTGAAACGTGACACTTAAGAGTTGAACAGTATATTCACATGTTAGTCACTACTTGGAACTAGAGGAGTTTGAATTATTGTGATTGTCTCATGGCACAGTCCATATAACATCGGTATGACACGAACACGTAACGTTTAACGAATTAATAAAAAAGGAAGCATCTGTAGTGTCCAGGTGTAGTGAAATAACCTTTTACATTGACTTGATTTCGTTGAGTCCTTCAGAGGACTCATTCACATCCGATCTTATCGGATATTAGCTCGCAACTGACTCACAACCAAAGGGGGAGATTTCTGTCTCCCCTCTGATGATGATGTAGGCTTCCAACTCTCTCACTCGCTCCAACTACCCCCTCCGTTGACTCCCTGTAACCACCCTTAACCGTGCCCGACACTTCAACTGTCGACCATCCTCGTCCCAAGCTCCCGGTGTACTAGCGTTCAGCAATACGAGACGAAGACAGGCCCGCGCGTCGCCACCGCGCAACCAACCCCGCCACCTTGGTCGCTTTTGCCACCACTACTGGCATCCCCCTTCCGTCCCGGTAATATGAACTCTGCAAAACATGAATGGTGTAAGTCGATTACTATTTGTTTTCTTGTGTTTTGCCGTTACTTTAGGGAAACGAAATATCCTAACGCCATGTCTGTCTAATGCCGGGAACTTCAAATGTCGTGCACTTTGGTGAAATCTAACGCAGCAGTTGTCACCTGTCTACAGTTGTTACACTTCATGCAAAAATTCACATTTTTAATCTGAATTCTTGGAGCCTAGTCCATCTTTTCTTGGAGCCAGAAGCTTCATTATCATATTCTGTATAGCATGCCGTTGGGTCCTATTCTGTGACAGTTATATTCGCACCCTCACAGCCCAGCTGTTTAAATTTTTTATTTTGTTACAGTCTGTTTCCTTTACACTTTCAGACAAATGTACACATTTGCTTATCATCCCCATGTGTGTTAGGCCTGCGTGCTCCACCCACTCTTGTTTTTATAACCCTAGTAATGCACAATGAAGAATACAAGTTATGAATCTTATATTTATGCAGCTTCCTCCATTTTCATCTTGCAATTTCGATGTTTGGTCCAGATATTATTTTCATTACTTTAATAGCCAACACCCGCTATCTGTATTATTCCCTCAAGGCCAATTTGCATTGAGAAACTTTACTGCAAACAAGTGCTTGAAGCCCTAACATAACAGGAAAAGGCAAAGAAAATATATCCTTGTGAACGCTATGAAGGCATGTGGGAAAGATAAAGGTATAGCTTCGCTGATTTTAAATTGCGTTACTGAAGTGAGTGGTCAGCTTTACGCCCCGGCCGTTTAACCCCCGGAGAAAGGGTCTCTGGCATTCGTTGAATAGGATGTTGGGTGATCTTCAGAGCCGGCGCGGACGCATTTGGGAAAAGAAAAATGCCTTGCCGTTGCTGGGAATCGAATCACTATTCCTTTATCGGCAGCCCTTATCCTAGTCGCTGTAGAGCATTGTTTCTCAACCGCCGGGCCGCGGCCCGGTACCAGGCCCTGACATCAATTATACTGGGCTGCGAGAGGTTCTCCTGGAATTTGTCATTTTAGTTTTCTAAGCAATTTTCATGAATAAATGTTTATAGTGGAAATATTCTGAGGAGAAAATTATTCGTGAATGTGTCGAAAAACTCAGACCCAGATGTTGGCCTGCGGAAACTACAATATGCTACAAGATTTCATTAATCCAGTGATTTATAAGTAATTTAAATGTAATTTTATATTTGTCAACATGCCATACCGTATACATAAGTGTAGTAATACTCTTTATGATTATGCCATAATTAATTATTAATACTTATGTTAGCTTAATGTATGAACTTAAAAAAATGGAAAGGTATTTACGAGTAAATTTGTTGGGACCGGGCTCTCGTCTTGTGAAAAAAGAATTTACCGGGCCGCGGTCTCACAAAGGTTGAGAAACACTGGCTGTAGAGACTACGGGACCCCGGCCTCTGTAAACATTATATTATATATTCCTGTATTTTGTAACACGTGCCGTGCATATTTCTTTGTATATTTTCATCTTTGGGTTTTTAGATAATGGTTGCAAGTTTCGGCGACTTATTGCGCTTTCAGAGGACTCGTGAATGCGGGAGGGGACGAAAGTGGCGGATATGTCTTCGTCGCATATGGTGCATATCCCATTGTATTCGGGAGACTGTGTGTGGGTGCCAGTACAGCTAAGATGTGTGCCTACGTGTGTGTGTTTCATTTAACGATTCTCAGTTGCTAAGAGTACAACGTCGCTGATATGTGAAAGAGTATGTGGCATTGGTGAAATGATACTCACAGGGGAACACCACAGTAATCGGGGGGAAATAAATTGCCCCAATGCAACTTTTCCCACTACAAATCCTATGTGGACTTGCGTGGGATCAAACCTAGGCTCCCGTGGTGAGAAGCCGGCGACGAACCGCCTGAACAATTGCATGGCCCTGCACATCTCGGGTTTCATGGGACTTTTGTGTTTGTTTGTTTGTTTGTTGAAGCATGATTAAATTTACATCTTCTCTCCACAAGTCACATATGATTAGCACACTGTTAGCTTTTCTATATAGCCTGTAGTCAAGAGCCGATTTACCGTGAAGCTTATGAAGCTTAAGCTTCAGGGCCACTCACACGGGTTCGTTCTAAGGCCCTGGGAGGGGCCCTAGTAATGCCATAGAGATGCCCTGAAATCTTACCTCTCACATATGAAAGAAACTTCATAGAGGTTTTCCCAAATTTGACAGCAATCCCAAGAATTTACATGAAATTACCAGTACTGAGTAGTGAAGACAAAAAGAAACTTTTCTACACCATTAGTAATAAAAAACAAATTTCGAAAACCATGCCAGAAGAATGACTGAATGATCTTTCTATTCTGTGTAAAGAAAATGATATCACAAAATCGTTGTCATGAAGACGCGATCAAAGAGTATGCAGCCAAAATATGTAGGAATGAAAGTATTATGGAGCTGTGTCAGGCAGTTAGTCGATAAAAATATACAAGGGCAGTACAAAAAGAAACCGAACTTATTTAATTTAAATTTATTGCTGTACTTACAACTTAATCAGACTTGTCTCCTTCAAAGTACTCCCCTCTACTGTTGATACACCGCTCCCAGCGTTTTTTCCAGTTC
>Ga0123352_10019225_pt1 | contig 10893 bp, 9 predicted proteins | sample TergutLab28metaG_FD_89700 | JGI IMG/M metagenome (GOLD analysis project Ga0123352, IMG submission 89700) | Labiotermes labralis P1 segment gut microbial communities from Petit-Saut dam, French Guiana - Lab288 P1 | ecosystem: Host-associated > Arthropoda: Insects > Digestive system > Gut ... | reverse complement strand
TGTAGGAACATTGCATTGTGTAACGACTTTAGTGTGTATAAAGGATTGTTACTGCGATCTGTAGGAACATAGCATTGTGTAACGACTTTAGTGTGTATAAAGGATTGTTACTGCAGCCTGTAGGAACATAGCATTGTGTAACGACTTTAGTGTGTATAAAGGATTGTTACTGCAGCCTGTAGGAACATAGAATTGTGTAACGACTTTAGTGTGTATAAAGGATTGTTACTGCAGTCTGTAGGAACATAGCATTGTGTAACCACTTCAGTCTACAGGGACGTAATCAGCACTGTATAACCACTTCAGTCTACAGGGACGTAATCAGCACTGTGTAACCACTTCAATATGCAGGGACGAAATTAGCACTGTATAACCACTTCAATATACAGGGACGTAATCAGTACTGTGTAACCACTTCAGTCTACAGGGACGTAATCAGCACTGTGTAACCACTTCAGTGGACAGGGACGTAATCAGCACTGTGTAACCACTTCAATATACAGGGACGTAATCAGCACTGTGTAACCACTTCAATATACAGGGACGTAATCAGCACTGTATAACCACTTCAGTCTACAGGGACGTAATCAGCACTGTGTAACCACTTCAGTCTACAGGGACGTAATCAGCACTGTGTAAACACTTCAGTCTACAGGGACGTAATCAGCACTTGTAACCACTTCAGTCTGTTATGACTGCCATATATTTCAAGACCTGCATGTAAATGAACTGATATATTAACGCCTTAATTGTCAGGTCTGGGCTTTGTTTCATAAGCAAGATACAAAACTACTAGAACATTTTCTTAGGCTTTTCGTGCAAGTGTAAGGTGGTCTTCTGAAAAGTGTGATAAGACGTACCTGTGGACATTGGTCTGTGACTGTCATGTGAGAGGTGCAGTTATTAGTGAAGGAATGGGACGTAGCTGGAAGTGCTGGATGCGTACAGTTCAGTAAGGTAGCTGCAGTGCAAGGTAAGTCATTTGATAGAAAGTCTTGTGTTTGGTGCAACGTCAGGGTGCACACACGTATCCCGGTGTTGGGAAATTTCGGAACAGCGTGTAGGTCTGCCTGCCGTCGTGCCGTTGACGCTGTTTTCAGAATACGCTGAAGCGTGCGCTGAATTTTGATTTTGGGTGTACAAACTTTTAATTTCAGCTCCATTTTGCCCTCATTTTTCACTCATGTGTACCGACGTTTGTCACTTGTTCGCGGCATATGATGGCAAGTGTTACACAGACGATAGTTCACGCAGTAACGGGTCTTGAGCGGATGTGCAGGAATTGTGCGTATTGTTTTATTGGTGGGAGGTGGGACAGTGTGACATGCGTGGCCGTGAGTGGGCGTAAAGTGTTCGCGTGGAATGTAGCGCACGTCACTGTAAGTTGCAGTTTAGAATGCTGCCTGAGGGCACATGTGTTGGATAATTGCATACTCGAATGTAACCGTAATTATTACATTCCCATCGATCCTGTAATTACAGTGTCACCGCGAGACGGTCATCGAGTATTGTTAACGTGAATAGAAGTTCTCGACGGCCGGACGGATTAACTGCCTGATATAAGTACTGGGTGTCACAGCTCGCAGAGCTGAAATTGCTCTCGATATAATCTGCAGTTGGTGTGCAGGTACATACTGATTAAACTTTCAGGAAGGAATTACCGGAACTTGTCGCTTGTTTAAGCGATGAGGGCTGACAGGATCGTGCTTAGCTTCTGACCTCTGGACCGCAAATATTTTGTTACTCTGTGTGATTTCGTTACTTGTGTCACGTGACCTCGTTTAATGACGTGTCGTTCCCCGTGTTTGCTCTGGTGACCATCGCGTTATGTTCTCAGTGCCCGGATAACGTTGGTGTAGGCCTGTTTGTGTTTGTTCTAGTGCAGCCAATTGTCCGCGCCTCAGTTACTGGATACGTCCTCTGCAGGTAATAATCAGTTCAGGGCCGTATATAAGAAGCGTTTTTATGCAGATGGTGAAAGTAGTAGGATGGGTCATTTGAACTGTATTGAATTAAAGACCTTCTTCCACAGGGAGTTTTGTATCAGAGCCGCAAGGGGACTGGCTACTTTTGAGCTGCTGTATCAGTAAGGTATGCAGGATGTTTACGAGCTGTTGTGTTGTGATCCTGGTGTGGCGTGTAGCTGAAGAACTGGTTATTCAGGCGTGGTGACGGTGCGGGAAAGCCCAGTGGTTACTGTACATAACTTTCAACAATTCTACGTTCTGCCCACACAGTGTGTTCAGGTGTTTTGTGTGGATCTGAGAACAAACAGCGATTATTTCCCTGTACAGCTTTAACTGACTGGTTTTTGTAGCCGAGACGGAGTGTTCACTGCGCGGTACGGACCGGATCTTTATAATTATTTATATATAATCCTCTAAAGCCCCAGTGGTCACTGTATGTACCGAAAGTTGTAACATTCACAAACTACGTTCTGCCCCACACGGTGTGTTTATGTGTTTTGTGTGGATCTGAGAACAAACAGCGATTATTTCCCTATACAGCTTTAACTGACTGGTTTTTGTAGCCGAGACGGAGTGTGTTTACTGCGCGGTACGGACTGAATGTTTACATATAATTCTAATTAATTTTTGTCTTTAAAGGGTAAAATCATGCTCTGGTGACCCTTCGCAACCTTACTGAGGTTCACACGTTCGCCTTAAGCACAGGTTTAGACCTACATATTTAGTGCCAGTTAAGTGTACTATCTGCCGATTCCGGTGGTCGCGCTAAGGCATGGGTTTGCGGCCGCTCGCTTGCTGGGATTGCGGGCTCGAATCCCGCCAGGGGCACGGACGGCTGTCTCTTGTGAGTGTTGTGCGTTATCAGCTAGAGGTCTCTGCGTTGGGCTGATCACTCGTCCAGAGTAGTCCTACTAATTGTGGTGTGTCTGAGTGTGTTCTCGAAACCTCAGCCTGGCCCACTAGGGCTGTTGAGCCAAAAAAAGGTGCGTTATCCTGTAAGGAACGTAGAAATCAGAATTAGTGTGTTCCTGTGTGCGGAAAGGGAACCGCAGTTGGCGCTCATTTGTTTACTTAGTTTCCGGGTAGACTTAATGTGCAATCCAGTTATATTCCACGGCGCGGGCCAACAGGTAGTAGCCCGTTTTTAGCATTGCTTGTGATCCTTACTAGCGGCTTAGCAAAAAGATCTGAGAGCTGTGAGTTCGGTCCAACTATTCGTGTCTCGACGGAAGATGTAGGGGGCCAAATCTGATAATCACATCAGCCTTCTGTACGTTTAGAGGAGCGTTTGGATTGAGCTAGACGTTGGGTTGTGTTGGGTTAGATTTGGTTAATTCTTTATTTATTTATGTGTATACTTATTAATTATTTAATTATATTTATGATTATGTATTTATATAGTTACGTAACCTTGGTTGCTCAGTGAGTATAGTCAGTAGACTACGGGCGATCCTGTGTGCGAATCCCGGTGGGAGCAAGAGATTTTTTCTCCTGCATATCGTCCAGATGGGCTCTGGGACGCACCCAGCTTCCCATTCAGTGGGTATCGGCGTATTGCCTGGGGGGTGAATTTACCTCTTTACGTATATTTGTCTTGGCCTATTGATGTTCATGTATTTATTTGTATATTTTTTAAAATACTCTTTGTTCTTTTATGTATTTATGTGTGTATGCGATATTTGTTTATATATTTATTTATTTCTTTTTTGTATACTTATTTATCTACTCGTTTGCTAATATATTTTTGTATATTTTTTTTTAGCCATTTATCGATTCGATATGTAGCTGTCTTGGAACAGCCTCTTGTTTTTAGTGATGGCCCCTTTGTGTTCAAAGTACGTGCAAGTGTAGGAACTTCGTAATATTTTTTGCCATTACATTCTCTTCCGTAACGGTAATTTGCTGGGATTCTGTAGGAAGAGGTGACAACAGGGTGACAGGCTGCATTGCATTATAGGGTCGCATTTTATATAGTATATTTTTTAAATGCTGGTTGCATCTGTTGTGCAGTAAACATAACCCGTTTGGCTTGTATCTGGCGCTTTATAGCTTTATGTTCTGTGTGCTGGTATGGCGACTGTGCTGTATACTGGTATGGCGATTGGACTGTTACTGGTATGGCGTCTGAGCTGTGTACTGGTATGGCGACTGGGCTGTGTGCTGGTATGGCGATTGGACTGTGTGCTGGTATGGCGACTGGGCTGTGTACTAGTATGGCGAATGGGCTGTGTGCTGGTATGGCGACTGGGCTGTGTACTTGTGTGGCGACTGGGCTGTGTACTGGTATGGCGACTGGACTTTGTACTTGTATGACGACTGGGCTGTGTACTGGTATGGCGACTGGACTGTGTAATTGTATGGCGACTGGGCTGTGTACTTGTATGGCGACTGGGCTGTGTGCTGGTATGGCGACTGGTCCTATTCCGGACAGGGACAAGACGTATTTTGCGTTAGCAAAAAGTCCAAACCGCCTTTGGAGCCCACCCAGCCCCCTCCGCGTTTCGTGCCAGGGGTCATGGTTTGGTCAGGGACAGCTTGCATTTTAATACTACCTAATGGCAGATGAAAATACAGGCAATACGCAGCTGTAAAATTAAGCCAAATTAACCCAGTCCGTACCGCTCAGTAAACACTCTCCGTCTCTGTTATACAAACCAGTCAGTTAATGCTGTATAGGGAAATAATCGCTGTTTGTTCTGAGATCCACACAAAACACATAAACACACCGTGTAGACAGAACGTAGAATTGTTGAATGTCAAACTGTCGATACGTATAGTGACCACTGGGCTTTAGAGGGTAGGAATACTTATGTCTTACATCAAACGCAAAGTATTGATTTCCCACGCTAGCCCTCAGGTATGTGCTCATGTTGGAACCCTGATAGCACTCGTGGCTGGAATTTCCAGCACTTGCAGACATGCAGGACAGCGCGAAGTGCTGCGAAGCAACAAAAACAAACACCAAATTAGCAGCGAACTTGTGGGCTTGTTTGTTAGCGTACGTGACTGTAGGTTTGTTGTTTTGGGATCGATGAATTTCGGTAGGTTCCTTGCACTGTCGTGGAACACATTCGCCTACAGGTTTAATGCAGTTTTGGTATGCGCGTTCTGGAGTTAACAGCGATTGTTGGTGTGGTCTGGTTTGAAATCAGTCTAGTTTAATAGAATGGGCCACACAACTGTCTCGTGCGCGTTGAGTGGCAAGATGCAGGTTGTGTGACCGGAGGTCGACTCCCGACATTGACAGCGATATTCTCCCCCCCTCCCCCCGCACAAATCATTCACTCTGCTGCTCAAGTGAGCTGTTAGCCTTTCATTTCATCTGATGGCTACTTTGAAATTCGTGGAGCTGGACCTGCACGCCCCGTAGCTGCTTGTTGGATGTAATTTTTACCCTGTATTTCCGACTAGAATTATTATTGTACACGAGCCCTTTCTTTTACAGTCTTATACAGGGTGTTTCTTTTATCATGTCCCTTAGCACGGCAGCCGTGACGGCTGTCATGATCGGAGACACGGTAAAAGGGTCACACTGTACAAGTTACAAGTAGGTCGCATTTTATAAGCTTATTCACGACTTTTCAGGAGCTGAGTTTGGTTTTGTCGTCAGTTGGTTGTCTGTCACTGTAATGTCGAGTTCTTGGTTTTATAGCCATCCGCCGCACTGCACCCTGATCTTATGTAAAATGTGCATTTGAAAGTGCTTTGCTATATCACTGTAGAAACATGTCCTTGTTTTCCCTTCCCAGGTGAGCAAACGAAGTCTGAAGCTGTGAGGAGATAGTTAACGTATCTTAATCACACTCACGCGCGCGCGCGCGCACACACACACACACACACACGCACGCACCGTGTTCTCTGTCATAGCACATTGAGCTATTTGTATGTTTAGGGATGATTTTTTTTTTTTTTGAGAAATCGTTTGAAATTGGGAATTGCTGCATGACGTAAGCGTCATATATCGACGTTTTTATGCTACTGTGGCATAAAGTCACTGTCATTCGGTTGCACTTAGCTGCACCTTAGCAAAACGTCACCTGCAGACGTACAGCTGTGCACCATACACATTTCAAAAGCCAGGGTAAGTCCTTCAGTTGTTAGCAGGGAAGTGTAAAACGAAGTCTGGTGTGCTTGCACAGTGAAGCTGCAGGAGAGACTCATTCCGGGTCCCCCGAGTGCTGTTTCAGTGTGCAGGTAAAGACGGCGTAAGCTGCAGGCATAATCAGAAATGCAGCCTGACATTTGTTCAGGAGTGCGTTAGTGTAGGGTCGCCTGTAATATTAATTCTCTTGCATTATGTCTGCTTATGTTGATATTTAAAAAAAACAGTTTGCTTTAGCGGTTTTGTTGCATTGCGAAAACAGCTTGAAGGTCGTTTGGATGAGGCGACAAGAAGGGGGGGGGGGGAGTTCTTTTTGTTGTTACGTATTGAGTCGTGTCTTCATTGGGACGGTGAAACCTCTGAAGACGAAAATTAACTTGAATTATATATAAACATTCAGTCCGTACCGCGCAGTAAACATTTTCCATCTCGGTTATAAAAATCAGTCAGTTAATTTTGATGTTTTGCTGACCGTGCATCTCAGTATATTTATCTTAGTAATTAACCAACTTGATGCACAAAATTTTTGTTTTACCATAAGTTTATTTCATGCCTCTACATGTTTCGAGCACATGTGCTCGAAACATGTAGAGGCATGAAATAAACTTATTGTAAAACAAAAAATTTTGTGCATCAAGTTGGTTAATTACTAAGATAAACAAGCCAGTTAATGTTGCATAGGGAAATAATCGCTGTTTGTTCTCAGATCCACACAAAACATATAAATACACTGTGTGGGCAGAACGTAGTGTTTGTGAGTGTTAAACTGGTGTTACATATAGTGACCACTGGCCTTTAAAGGGTTTTATATATAAATCATTATATACATATATATAAAGACCCAGTCCGTACCGCGCAGTAAACACACTCCGTCTCTGTTATACAAACCAGTCAGTTAATGCTGTATAGGGAAATAATATGTTTGTTCTGAGATCGACACAAAACACATAAATACACCGTGTGGGCAGAACGTAGAATTGTTGAGTGTTAAATTGGTGGTACATATAGTGACCACTGACCGCTGTGCGGTACATATAGTGACCACTGTGCGTTACATACAGTGACCGCTGTGCGGTACATACAGTGACCGCTGTACGGTACATATAGTGACCACTGTGCGGTACATATAGTGACCACTGTGCGGTACATATAGTGACCGCTGGGCTTTAGAGGTTTCGTTTAAGAATAATTTTTTGCTACGTCTGCATAGTCGTTTTGGGTGTGCAATGTAATTTGACGTGAAGTTGCAACAAATTCCCAATTTTCTTGGGTATATGCTACCGAATATGCTAAGTCCATCGTGGAGATGGGTAAGAGGTTTGTCGCAGCCCCTCTGCTCCGAATTATAAATTTTTCCCATCTAACTGATGTTACCGGCTGGGTTTGTTTTCGGTTCTTACTGCATATTTTCACGCCGTGTTCTGGGAACTGGGAGTCTGTTATTACTGTACGAGGAAAAACCGTCTGCTGAAGACAGGGCAGAGTGTGGAACTGTCACGATGCGCAGTAATTAGTGGCGAATAGTACCAGAAGTTGGCTGCTAACTGGTGTTGAGTGAATGTTGTACTTCACAAGTGGAAGGCTCCAGTGTTATTTGAGGGTCCATAGTTGTCATGTCTTCTAAGAGAAAATCAAATACAGCATTTTTTTTTGGGCTGTTGGTAGAGGGAGAGAGTGGGGGGGGGGGGGGAAGTGGACGAAGCAGGATTGGCAGATTTCAGTACGGGAGAGATTTGTTCAGGTTGATACAAATTTGTATTCGTGAATGAATATGTTGTATTCTGTTTCGGACAGCAGTTATTTGTTAAAGGTACAGCAATCCCATTACAGGCCTGGGCAGTCTCTGAGTTCTGCAGAAGGTTGAGGCTCCCGATTTCAAGAAAGTCGGCACATGAAGGTGGTAAGGTTGTCAGCCCTACGCACCGGCCGCCTTTACCCCCAGGAAATACTGCTGGTACTCATTTCTGTTAGAGGCTGGGTCGACCCCAGGGCCATAGTGCGGCCAGAAAGATTATGTTCATGGAAATTTCCAATGACAGCATGCAGTTATTAGTAATGGGCCCAAATGCAAGTAAAGGTTTTGTAGTGATGAATGTTCTTGCGATGTAAATTAGCGAGAAGATCGCTTCTTCACTGTGTGTCGACCACCCCGGTCCACCCGGTCTGGTGTCTTTCGTAACAGCCACCGGTTGTGATCGGCATCACCGGTAGGTTAACGCCCAACGACTTATCCACGGCCGAAATGTCGGCCAGAAAGTGACCGAATGTACCGGTAATAAAGACATACATTGTAGAAAGGAAATACAATGTTCCTGTACACGCCATGGAAGCGTATGGGAAATGGAGTTGTGACTCCGGCGGTTCTAAAACTCAGCGTTAGATGCCAGGCAGCCTCACCGGCTGGGAAATAACTCTGTGGACAGGGGGCTGTGATGGTTCCACAGCCGGTTTGCACACACTGAGAAAGGGATGAATGTCTTTCCCCCGTCTGGAAGTGAGACACTGGACCAACCGAGCAGTCCGGCTGCCAGAACCGTGCCTTATTTACAGATGTCAAGAAAATGGAATTTCCCTCGTGGTTTGTGGAACTCTGAGTCAGAAGGGCTATCTTCTGGGTTGTTACGCCGCGAGTGGTGGTGATTCCTTACCGACGTTTCGGGACTACCTATCGGTTCCGCTTCCACTGGTCAAGGATCGGTAAGGAATTGCCACTACTCGCTGTGTAACTGCACAGAAGAGCGCAGTTCTCATCTACTTAGCGGTGGAAGCCTAAAATCAGATTGCAAGCGGAACAGAGGAACACCTACGGGACATTTGTACCCATCCGCATTGCCACACGTCGGGCAAGAGACTAAGTTAGTCTCGGCGTCAGGGAGCAACAGCGAAGAGCAGTAATGAACCCAGCGCCTGATTGTCACCAAGCCCACCTGTCACTGTACTGTCGACCCGTACACTTGGCCGGTCCGGTTGCTCATGCCGTTATTCCCTTATCATGTCCAGTACGCCGGTGGGCTGGTATAGCAACTAGCTACAGGCTCGACGGTCCAGGTGATCGATTCCCGGTGGGGGCGAGGTTTTCCGTACCCGTTCAGACCGACCCTGCAGCCCACCCAGCCTCCTCTACATTGGGTACCGGGTCTCTTTTCCGGGAGTTAAAGCGACCGGTACCACCGTTGACGACCCACCCCGCATCTAGCGCTGATGTTAAAGAAAGAGTGAAGCTATACCTCTATCCCTCCGCCTCTGGGCCTTCATGGCATTTCCTAGGCCGACCTTTACCTTGTACCTGTACAGTATAGTACACTGTGTTGGCAATAGGCGACATGGTCCATCATCCTCTGCCGTTAAAGTCACTGCTTTCGACTGTGATAACCGTCGGTCTGGGGTCTGGCACCGCGACCTCGACCGTAAAAGGACCCAGCTCGTGATCTGAACCCAGTAGCACATGGCAATACTAGATCGTCCGACCTCCTTTCTTTCAGCATGTTTGACTTTCATATTTTCTCACTTGCATACATCTGCGCCACTTTGCCGTACTGAGTTACAGTCTCATTCGGTCTGACAACTTTGCGGTACTGCGTTGCGACTTCCGCTGTTCTGCGCTGCGACGTTGAAACCCGTTTGTACGTTGGGTGATGCTGGATAACAAGCAGCGTCTTGAGCTACCAGTTGTGGCTCTAGCCCAGACTATACAGGGTGATTCCAGAATGACACAATTTAAATATATTATGCATGTCATTCACATTCGGAAATATGACAAACATAGGTTCAGTCCGGAGAGAGCTTATAGCTAGGGATGTTAACAGCAGTGCATGTTGGGTACGACCAGTAGCAAATCGGACACCAACAAACTCAAAATATCGGAAATGTACTAGTTTGTTTCTTTTTAATTTTAATTTTATTTTTTATTTTTTTTTTATGCGTGGGTTTTCGTAGCTTTAAATAGCAGACATACGGTTGCCTTAGTGGGCACAGCGTCTGTCTCTGTAGAGCTTTGTACATTGGATTGTCTTCAAATGAAGACACGCTGGTTCCGAGTTGTGCCTCATATACTGCATACTGTTACAATATAAATCTGACAGGAAGAACACGCGCTGGAGTTCGGTGCGGTTTAACTCCGTGGATCGGAGTTCTTATTGAGAGGGCGCTAGATCCGCAGCAAGCCACGAAATCATGCACATTTTGTGGAAGTCAGAGGTTCTTTATCGCGTTCACAGCAGCCCCATGCTTGTCACATTCCTGAACCAGATCAGTCTGCTCCATGACTTCCCCTCATATTTTCTATAAGTTCCATTTCATTATTACCTTAACATCTGTACTTGGGTCTTCCAAGTGAACTCTTTCCTTTAGGTTTCCCCATCAAAACTCTCTACGCACTTCTCTTCTCCTCATACATGCCACTTGCACCACTGTCTCATCCCGCTTGATATATAGTAATAGTAATAATAATAATGATAATAATAATGATAATAATGTAGTGGGTCCCTGTCACCACGGCATGGCGCGTCCTCAGGTTGCGGATAGAGGAGCGGCCTCCAGTGTGGAGGGTAGCTGCGAATATATTGAATAAACAGTCGTGGACGGCCGACAAGGGGTGGTACTCCAGCTTGGGGGTTGGGCGAGGTGCTAACAACTGCTCGCCTTAAAAACGTATCTTGTTACGAAACGTTCACACGCGGGATGTGCGGACGCTTGTGAGTGCGGTAATGAACCATTGGGTTCGGTGAAATGCGGGGAATTTCTTGACTAGCTGCAAACCAGTTAGCTTCTCAAGAAGGACTCTGCACCATGGAGTAAGTAAGTAATAATAATAATAATAATAAT
>Ga0123352_10019222_pt1 | contig 10893 bp, 3 predicted proteins | sample TergutLab28metaG_FD_89700 | JGI IMG/M metagenome (GOLD analysis project Ga0123352, IMG submission 89700) | Labiotermes labralis P1 segment gut microbial communities from Petit-Saut dam, French Guiana - Lab288 P1 | ecosystem: Host-associated > Arthropoda: Insects > Digestive system > Gut ... | reverse complement strand
GTGTGTGTGTGTGTGTGTGTGACAGAACACACGCTCGACCTTCTGCCACTATTGCGTTCTGTATGTCTTATATTCATATACGGAGAAATTATTCTTGCACCATACTCATATCTTTAGAACCTATAATATAGAACAATAATATACATTACACAAGAAGCGTGTAAATTCTGAATCTGTTTCGTGTTTGTGGTTTGATCAGACATCTGAATGTTTCATGTCCAGTTTTGTGACTTCAGTAGTGAGTAGGATTTTGTCTAGAAGCTTTCCCTTTCTTCCTGTTACAACTCATTCACTTCAACCGAATGGACTTGCTCTGAAGTTACAGACAGAGGGCCATTAGATCTGAGATGCCGCTCTGTCAATTCAGCTCGTTAAGTAGATCGAAGTTTGTGGGTCCATGCGGTTAAATGTTGATTGATTGATGTGTTTTAAATAGATCCATCCTCTCTGATTATTCGTGACTCTGTAGGAAATAAGGAGAATGGTAAGTGAAAAGGATCTTGGATTCTCCTTTGAATTCAGATCCCGCTTTCGGCGTGCCTCTTTTATTTCCATCTTCTAGCGGATTATTGCCACAGCGTCTTCACTAGACTACTAGTGCTTCCTTCTTGTTCGGAGTAATTGTCCCCTCATCTTATAGGCTGCTAAGTAACACTTGGAGCTGAATCACGGTCATTGAAACCTATAAACAGCACTCTAGCGATCGGTACAATAGCTTGACAAAATATGAAATTTTGCGGAATTTGGAGAAAATGGTCTCTTTGAATTTTGGAGAAAATTACCGCTTTGAAGTCTGGAGAAAATGACCGCTTTGAAGTTTGGAGAAAATGGCCGCTTAGAAGTTTGGAGAAAATGGCCACTTTGAAGTTTGTTCTCGTAGCTTAGTTAAATTTTCAGTAGCCTTCGTATTTAAAATCATGATAACTAAGAATTGATGAAAGACAATGCAATGAAGATGATTACGCAGAACTGTGCTAATATATGCCACTCAGTCTTTGAGTGTTCTGATGTTTGAAATTTGCCCCTTGTGGGTGACCGTGTATGGTCGAAACAAGTTAATTTTGCATTAAGATTACTGTTTTTATATGATTTACTGTGATGTGGTGGCTATTTTTTTTTTGTTAGTACTGCAATCAACTTGAAAGCTTACATGTGAATTTTAATGCCAGATCTGATCTTAACAAACGAATGACGTAGAAACAGGCTTCTTGTTACCATTCAGTCTGGAATTTCTGTTGTCTTCTCATATCTAAAAACGTAAAAATTACGACGCACTTAGTAATAACGTTACTTGTCATTTTGCATGAGCATGAAACGTAGTAGATAAAGAGGATTGAATGTGGAGAATATTAGGACATAAAGGAAGTATATGAGTAGAGGATGGAGAAAATTGAATGATTACTGTCATGATTTGTCCTGCTCGCCAGCTTGGGACTTGTAAGACAGAGAGATCGGAAATGAGTACATATTTTGTCTTGAAGCTTGAAGGGAAGAAGCCCTCTGAGATATTTATGCATGTGAAAGGTTGATGTTAAAGTGGGTTTTAAGACGTAATGTATGAAGGGGTGGGCTTCATTCATGTGGCAGACGATAGAGACCTGTGGTGGTGGTTTGTGAACGTAGAAATGAACCAGTGGTTTCCACGAAAAGAGAATAATATCTTTAACCACTGAGACACTGTTTGCTTCTAAATAGGGGCTCTGTTCAAAAGAAGTTAATCAACTATCATCATTCCGTTCATTGTACCAAGTTACAACCCCAAAACCATAATTTTAATTAAATTATATAAAACTGAGTTAGACTGACTCGTATATCTCAATGTCCCCCCCCCCACCCCACCCGCCGCTCCATGATGACGATCCACAGTATTGCGCGAAATGTTTAAAATCTGAACAGAAGCATACAGGTAAAATAATTCTGTGGAAGAATGAAGAACCTTATCAGGCGCTTGTCGGAAAACTGCGAAAAGTGACTATAAGCTTCGTCATGTCTGCCCGTCAGCATAGAACAACTCGGTTCCCACTGGTCAGATTTTCATGAAATTAGATATTTGAGTTTTTTTTTCGAAAATCGTAGAGAAAATTCAAGATGCATATTAATGTGACGAATAACATGTAGTTTACATGAATATCTATGTAAATGTAAGATATCTTGCTAGATTCTCCGTAGAATGAGATGTTCCAGACAAATTTGTAGGGAAAATCAAAAAATATTTTTCATGTTCATGTCCCCCCTCCCCCCGAAGATCGTGCCGTTTATGAGATAATGTAGAACAATAATGTAAATCCGAGTAGTCCACAGATGATAATAAGACGCGTGCGCATTGCATGCCGGATACCTAAGGCTACAAACACACACTCAGAATATGCAATACTTATTGCTTTTCACTGCAACAATGGTTAACGAGAACGCGCAAGAACGATACGTTGTACGTATATTGCCTGCCTTCTTTACGTTATTCACTCCCCGTTTCTTTGACCCGGCCATGCAATAGGTGGCACATGGTTTATTTTAGAAAAATAAGTGAGGATGTGTCGTCGTCTCGCAATGTCAACCGTTTAAGATTATGACGGCCGTGTCATGATTAGTTGTGCAGATTGTACGGTCATGGATGTCAGTGAGGTGAATGACACAAAGTTAAAAGGAACATGATTAACAAGACCAGGGGAATTCGTCTCGGGCATTAATTGCGTGAAGCGACTCGGAGCCATGAATACACGTTGCTTATCGTCGCTGCATAATTCTTTGTCACTTGACGTCACAGTTGTGTGATCAAGATTCCTGCGGTATGTGAGAAAAAATTATGTTCAAAAGGGAATACGCAGTCTTTCGTGCTTCATTTTTCTGCATTGTTTATTATATGGCCGGAATTCTCCTTATTTTTTTCATGTCCGTCACCTTATCACAGTATTATCCGTCATTTAATCACTGGTTGTATATATCTGAATCTTTTTCACGACTTCGGAACCCGGAGTCCACGGCACGTGATATATTCCTCTGAACTGTGCGGAATCGGGAAATTTGATACTTTATATGATGACCAAAATTAACTGTATTCACTCTGTCGGTAAATATTCACAAAATTAAAGATGCATTTCTTCATAGGTAAATACTTCTAGCATCAAACTGTCGTGACGGTTTGATATTTTTGTGATAAACGCGATTAATAAAAAAGGTAAAATGTTCCCTTTACAGGCCCGGTGTGGCCCAGATGGTGGGTAGAGGTATAGCTCTACTCTTCCATGGCCGCGGCACTAGAAAGGGGGTGAGTGGTCAGCAGCACGCCCCGACCGCACTTTACCCCCGGGAAAGACCCGGTACCCATTGTACAGGAGTCTGGGTGGGCCCCAGGGCCGGTCTGGATTTGCGGTCCGGGATCGAATCCCCACCGGGATTCGATCTCGGACCGTCCAGCCCGTAGCTCAGTCGCTATATCGACTGAGCTACCGGGCCCAGGATAAACACGATTAATATTTATGAAAAATGAAGACCGTTTTGAACACTATTTTATCTGTCCTTAATAATCAAGTGTAAATTCAAAGTGAAAAGGGGAAATTGTGTATTATGCTGCTTTTTCAATATAAGGTAAATTGTTTCGACAAGATGTCCGTTGTAAATACGTAATCGACCCTAATTAAGTAAGTCTTAAGTTGTAAACACGAGTTAAAATTTAATCATGTACTTTAACGGTTCAAGGAATGGAATAAATTCTGAGGCGCGTTCGCAAAATTGCGAAAAGCAACTACTAGCTCCGTCTGTCTTTCTATATGTCCGTCCGTCCTTTTGTCCGCATGGAACAACTCGGCTGTCACTGGACGGATTTTTATGACATTTGATATTTGAATATTTTTCGAAAATCTGTCAAGAAATTTAAAGTTTCATTAAAATCTGGTAAAAGTAACGGGTACAGTACTCACCTCTTAGAATGAGAAACGTTTCAGACAAAAGTTTTAGAGAAAATCGAAAATATTTTGCGTTCAATAACTCCCCCCCCCCCTGCGAAGATCGTGCTGTTTATGAGATAATGTGAAAATATATTGCAGAGCGGGCCAGGCCACAGACGACTATGGCGCATGCGCATTGCATGCTAGATACCTAAGGCTACAAACATACAATCAGATTACCTAATACTTATTGCTCTTCCACTGCAACTATGGTTGCACGAACTCGCCCCAGTGTTACGTTACCTGTCTTGTTTTAATGAAGTTAGATCAATAGAATGACGTCGGAGTATTTACCGCTCTTTAATCTGGACCATCAGAAGTTTGAACCCGGCAAGGGAAAGAGATCTGGAACCCACCCTACCTATTGTTCATTTGCTACCAGAGGCTCTTGTCCTGGTGTTAAAACAGCCAGTGCATGAAGCTTACCATTAATGTCCACCTAGTGTCCAGGTTAATAATGAGTGGCAGTATACCTCCATTTTAATTGTATGCCTTGATGTCGTGTACAGGAAGAACTTTACCTAAACTGTAAACTGATGCAAGGGGTTTACTTAGAGTATATTTTCGTCGCGTGTTTTATTTCACGCAGCAAAGTCCATTATAATCAAGTACTATCTGAAAAATGGTGATGACAGTGTATTGTGATTGTCTGATTGAGAAAATGAGGGAGGTGTTTATGTTTCTTTTGAGACTGTTGTTTTGATATCCCATTTATTATTAGGTGGTACATGATTAATTTAAAAGGTATTGCACTGTGTCAAACTGGGTATATAGCGTTACAGAATGTTAATTATTCACATGCGATTACCCATGTCCTGTGTAGCCTCTTGAGAGTTATCTTGCAACGAACTGTTTGGATATTCAGTAAATTATCTTCGTTGCCACTTCGACACATCGCAAACGACCACTACGCTAACTTGAGACACGTGAACTAACGCATTGTTGGTGATACTGAAACTGTAATGCCAGTATCCTGCAGGCCTATACTCTATATCCAAAACAAATTATGACCTTCATAACACAATTTATGCTCATTGTCATCGTAGTCACATTTTATTATCTTACTGCTTTTACAAACGGAATATTTTGTCAAAAAGTGATATGAAACATGGGATAATTGCTCTTCTGGGATGTTACGCAGCTTTGGGGTTAGTTACCGGCCTTTTGAGACAACTGTCTTTCCCATTTGCAAGTGTCAAGGTAGCTGGGTGGGCTCCAGATCCGGTCTGAACATTTTGGAGACGAGCCCTCTTGAACCCTGCCGGGTTACGAATCTCGAAGAGCAGCGTGGTTTCTCTTTCCCTCTGAAAATGTAATGTACTTGCTCTAGTGGGCTATATAGGCTTGCTTATGGTAGGGCTGTAAGCATTACTTGCGGTTAATCATGTGCAATAGTGACCAGGCTACTTGCTGGTTGCACGCGGCTCCAAGCGTTTTGTTAGTTTCAGAGCGAGGACAGTGACGAAAGGTCCAAATGTCCTGCCGCAGAGGAAATGGTTTTTGAAAAAAAAAATTATAGTACTGCATGGCCGTTCGAATTGAGCTTTGCAGTACTACGGATCTCAGCTAGCAAGGAATTTGGTCATTACTTTACTGTAATTGGGTTTCGGCCATCACTTTACAGGGACCGACCTTGAGGTGCCGTTAACGTTCGTGGTGTTCTCCGTTACCGTCTGCAGTACCGCCTCCTCATGAATGTCGGAGCAGGTGAAAGAATATATACAAGCAGACGTGCAGTATTTGCTGCTTCTTCAGCGTCATATAAGATATTTCAAATATTTCGTCACGGTTGAAGAACAGATACGATTTGGGGCAGGAAAAACTTCAGAGTTTACGTTAGCACGGCAATGAACATAAAAAGTTCTTGGCCAGTAGAATAGCTGCCATCTGCCTAATTTTATAGGCCATGGAGCTGTTTAATTATATCGGCTGGTTGTCAGCGTATGTGCGAATGTGTATGTTGGTTTTCTTTCTTCGAGGGTTACGAGGTCGAGGTGCGAAAGTGATTCCTTACCTCCATCTAGTGCCGAAGTTAAGAATGAGTGGAACTATGCCTCTCTTCCCCTATTTGCCCTTCTGGCGTCCACAAAGACAGCTTTACATTTTTTTTTGCGTAAAGCAGTCTGGAAATAAGTTTACATGTCTTGTATTTCGTTTTCTTGTTTCGCTTCTAAAAATAATAATGCAGATATAATTTTGTGGTTGCTCAACGAAAGCTTGGTGTTTCACACACTGACCACGAATTCCGCTGATATAATTAAGCCAGTTTAGGTTCTTGGGTTAAAAGATTTTGCGCCATGTGAATTATTTTGTTACAAAGTCTCCGACCTTTCACTTTTTCTATAGAGTGTGTTGACCAGCGACGAATTCTGTCTAACCCACTGGCCTTGTAATGCGAATCCACGTTGTTTTAGTTAATTTCTGCACGGCGAAACTGAGTTGAATAACCAGCGAATGTAAGCCCCCACAAAATGCCTACCTTCCTGATCAATCTCGTATGTGTATATTTCCCATCCCCTCTGTGTTACCCCCGTATATGTCTTCATTTTCATTTCAAATGATTATGTTTTTGAGTATCAATAATTATTCTTCAAACAAAGCGCGTGTTGGATATATAGAACCTAAAAACGGCTGCATGTTTCGGCATTTAATTAAGTCATAATCACTCTGTACAACTTTTAAAAAGAAACGGTATTGTAGAACAGTGCATGTTATGTGGTAATTACACGCCGAAACATGTTGCTTGTTTTGGTTTGTTTGTATCAACATTTGTTGTGCTTGACGAAAACTTATTGTTTGTTTATTTATCACTGCGGAATTCGTGACGTGAAGTTGACGTTGTGTTTGTTACTCTTTCGTATACAAAAGAAAAAAGTAAGCTCTGATGAATCGGTTTACCGTTAATAGTTAATTTAGGTTGTTAAAGACCTTACAGGCCTCATGTCACGAAAACCATCAAGACAAACTGCCTCAGAATAGGGAAGCGCCGTCTTTAATTTGTCGGACCTGACGATATAAGTGATATCATCTTGGAAATGAGCATGAGTTGCAAAATTTATGCAAGTGGAGTGCTTCAGCAAATTGAAAACATGTTTAAAAGGCGGCGTTCACTTTCATCTTATCGCTGTACAAAGACTAATAATGCTTTCGTCACGGCTTCTATAATCAACACTTTATGGCTCATTTTTCTGTATCCTAATTATGTTAATTTAAATATAAACATCCTCACATCCCTGCTTACAAAGGAATGTCGTAAACTGTACTTTGTAGCCATAGCGACGTTCTAACCATCCAGTTTTCTTCTTGCAAGGTTACGCAGTCTACCATTAACTAACGTCCGTAAGAAGCTATTTGTCGCTTAGCTGCTAAATAAATCAGCTGCCTTTTATTTAACCCGAAGGTTGACCACTGTGTTCTCAAGAGCACGTCATTGCTTCGTATCCTGATTTGAATACAGTACACCCTCATATTATAGTTCTACCACTACGATTACGTAACTAAGTTCTGGAGTCTGTATTCGAAACGTGATACTCTGTAAAACGAATGGGGTTGTTACGTCTTGGAAAACGAATTTTGAGACCGGTTTAGGAATAAGAGGGTAAGAAAAGGAACAAATTTTGAAGTTCCGACTGAGCTTATTCAGTTTCCTCCCTGTTGTTGACCTTGACGTGCGTAACATCCCATACTCGGGCAACTACTAGATTCCTCAGTTCTGTCAAAATTTTCCTTTTAACCTACAGTCACTTCTGGTAATGAGGCGTGTTTCGTGAACGCGAATTGGCTATAACGCGGTTGATAAATAGGCAAACGCTGTTGTATAACGCACACTTTCGCGTTCGCCTGTCGGCTGTTACGCGATTATCAGCGAACAGTGTGAAGGTATAACGTGGGTTACAGGTCGAATTTCTTCTGATCCAACCAAGTTTTTGTTGATCTGTTTTCTAAAACAAGAAGGCTCGCAGGAACACAAGCATCGCGTTATAGCAGAACTGACTGTACATTTCTTTATGATTGAAATAGACGGCTGGCAAATAAGTATGGCAACTAACGTGAAACAACAACTTTGTCTTACCGTAGCGCTGTTATTTTTTAAGAGTTCCCTCTGCAAGAAGTTGCGTCGGTTAAGTGGCTAAATTATGTGTGATAGCTGAATGGGAAGAAGTTAACTATTCTTGCAACAGAGGCAGGAAAATACAACCAGTAGACGACTGATACAAATGAATTTGAAATTCCTGCCGTCTTGAGAAAATGTTTTTGTTGCTTTGTTGGGATTGGCCTAAGTAGTTACATATTATTACAGAACACGAAACATTTTCACGTGTGGATGTAACTGGCATTGCACTGATATTGATAAAGGCTTCGATGCGGAGGAAAAGAGTCTGGACCGGCGAGAGGTGAAGTAACAGGAGGACTGCGAATCTGCACTGTGAGGAACGTCATATTTTCCGTTGTTACCAAGTGTCTATTTTCCCTAAACCTTGAAGGGTTAGTTCCTCCGGTTTATTCACTTCAGAATTAAAGTCTGACATTTGGTAGAGCTCCTTGAATCGTGAAGAAGATAAATGCTGACTGATGATTTTAAGCAAAGTGCCTGTAATTGCGGGTGTTTTACTGCTTACACAACACACATATTCAAAGATTTCTCAGTATAATTGAAGAAAAAGAACCAACTAGATGCTACTTATTGTTTTATTTACACTTATGATAGGCTCAACATGTTTCGGGCATTATTGTGCCCATCATCAGGAGCTCACGACTATAGTGCTAATTACCACATGGACCGTCCTGTTCTTGGGTTGCTGTTGGTTGGAAGTTAGGTGCAGTCAGGCTGGATATGTGTCCGGGCTGCAGGCTATAGCACGACGTGCTATAGCCTGCAACTCAAGTACCGGACGGTCCATGTGGTAATCAGCACTATAATCGTGAGCTCCTGATGATGGGCATAATAGTGTTCGAAACATGTTGGGCCTATCATAACTGTAATAAAACAATAAGTAGCATCTAGTTGGTTCTTATTCTTCAATTATCACAACGATGCACGGTCCAACACACATCAAATTTCTCAGTATCTCAGCAACAGAGACACAAACCCAATCACGCTCGAATGTGTTGGTGTGGCCATCCGCTGTAGGAAACGTGCAGTTCAAAGTCGTATTTTGATAGAGCAAGGTTTAAAGGAGTAAAAACGCACGACTTCAGTGTCATCTTAAAATGAGCAAGACTTCGTTTCCTTCCTTTACGATGATGACTGTGCCAATCCAAGACTTCCGCCTAAGATGATGTTTAGGCCTGCTCAGAAATGCATACAGCAGATTTTCATGTTAAGTGTGCGTTGTATTTGTCCGATTTTAACCGTAAATTCGTCATCCTTTACGATGGTCCATTTATCTGTTCTCGAGTTGTGGGCCTGCAAACGGCCGTACATGAAAGCCCCTAGGGATGCGAACGATTCTGAAATGACAGGGACGTCTCGATCACTGCCTTCGGCACCAAGCGTTTAGGGTGATGGTATGGAGGAGGATGAGGTGGACGGACAGTCATCGGCACCAAGCGTTTAGGGTGATGGTATGGAGGAGGATGAGGTGGACGGACAGTCATCACGCATAAAATTGTATTCGTATTTAACCTGACGTAGTTCTTTGAACCTTAAAGTGGACAAGGTGACGAGGTGTATAGGAAGCTACGTGTTTCAGCTTTCCGTGTTCCTTCTGTCATGTTTCCCAGTAATTGTAACTCCAAACATAAGAATAAAGTCACGGAAATGATGGAATTCTTCTTCGCGACACCTTCCTTTAGTCGGGACAGATGGAATTCTTTTGTAAACAGGTAATACCGAACGCAGTTAAAACACGGTAAGGTCAGTATACAATTTAATGGCCACCCGAAACTGTCACGTGAGTGTTATTTACACGTCTTCTCGCCAGATGTTTAAACCAAAGAAATACTGCAGTCTCTTCACCTTCAAAACAAGTACAAATTAAAAGTGTAAATCCGGCTTAGTCCTTTGCTTCTCAGACATTTACATTCTTGTTGGTAGAATTTGAGAAACAGTGCTGACATGGAGAAGAGTTTTTTTTTTGTTTTGTATTATCCACGTGTTGGATTACAAAGGCACTTTGTATCACGGCTGCTTACTTGTGAGACGAAGGTCAGGATATACCAGACCCTTGTAGAGAGGCCTGTTCTGACATACGGAAGCCAAACATGGACATTAACGCAGTCAGGTGAACTACGTACGACTCTGTACTTTTGGAAGAAGAATCTTGCACAAAACATATGGCTGATTAAAGTGAAAAGGAGGATGGATAATTAGGTACAGTCAACAAATGTACCAGTTTTACCGGTCGCCGGATATTATCAGAACGACTGAAGCAGTAAGGTTGCCTTGAGCAGGGCCAGCACAAAGAGTGGACAATAATAAATACCCAGAAGAATAATGGATTCCAAACTCGAAGGCAGCAGGAGAGTGCGGGAATCTTAACTTTGGTGGATGTAAGGTGGAGTAGAAGATTTGCAGAATTTTAGGATCCAAAGATGATGGTGGCCAGGGATAGTGTGTCGTGGAAGAAGGTTCTATGGGAAGCCGAGGCTCATCGGGGGCTGTAGGGCTACTGATATTCATGGTGACGATTATGCACGTGTGTTCGAGGCATGACAGAACTTTGGTATTGTTGCTGAGGTTTGTTCCTTCGGTGCCAAAAATACCGAAGCAGTAAATGGTTATGATGTCCATGGCTAAAGTGTCATTAGTTTGAAACGTGTAGGTATTATACTGTCGCTACAAGCTTTAGGTTTCTGTGACCGTGCATCGTGAGCAAATTGTGAAGTGAGAGAGAATACCAACAAGATGCAACAGTTAGATGTTTATTATCAACACTTTCTCAACATGTTTCGGGCATCATTATGCCCATCTTCAGGAGAACAAGACGTGTGTTACTGCACGTGGTGT
>Ga0123352_10019221_pt1 | contig 10894 bp, 5 predicted proteins | sample TergutLab28metaG_FD_89700 | JGI IMG/M metagenome (GOLD analysis project Ga0123352, IMG submission 89700) | Labiotermes labralis P1 segment gut microbial communities from Petit-Saut dam, French Guiana - Lab288 P1 | ecosystem: Host-associated > Arthropoda: Insects > Digestive system > Gut ... | reverse complement strand
TTAAAACACTTAAAACGCTCCTACATGTTTCGATCACTTGATCATCCTCAGGGAGCATACTTTGTTCCTTGCTAAAGTTACAGTTTAAAACACTCCGTGCCCAACAAGCATAACTAAGCAACAACTGTAAGAACACTAGGCTAAAGTTAATAAAATCACTGTAACTTTAGCAAGGAACAAAGTATGCTCCCTGAGGATGATCGTATGATCGAAACATATAGGAGCGTTTTAAGTGTATTTGTATAACTTTTTGATTATTGAAGACTATGTATGTGCATTTGTTGGTGTGTTAATTAAATAAATTACAGCCAGTATTTTAGAGTATCTAATTAATTCATCTGGAAGTCTGTAGTACTGACCTTACCATCCCTAAGAGCAGAAATTTTCGAAATGTTTTTAGTATCTGTTAAGGAAGCTCCCCGAATGCACTGTGAATAATAGCAAAGGTCCCTGCATGCAGCATTTATACACTGCTTCGGAATACATTCGCTCGACTCATGTGAGGCGTTTTACGTTTTCTTGGTAGCAGGCACAAACTCGTCATTGTCATCTTAATCTTAGTAATTAACCAAATTAATGCACAAATTATTGTTTTATAATAAGTTTATTATATCCCTCTACATGTTTCGAGCACTATGTGCTCATCATCAGGAGGTCAGAATTGTATTATACAGCATCTGGTATCATCACACCTGTATGTGGCCGTCCGGTGTACAGGTTGAGAGAGGATTTTGACCTCCTGATAATGAGCACATAGTGCTCGAATCATGTAGAGGCATATAATAAAGTTATTATAAAACAAGAATTTCTACTTTACTCAATTAATACACCAACTAATGCAATTATATAAAAGCTACACATTAAAACACTAAAACTGCTCCCACATGTTTCGGTCCTAAGACCACCATCAGGGAGCTATATTTTCCTTGCTAAAGTCACATTAAAAATAGTCACTGATTGACTTCGTTGTACTAATAGGGTGTTGTGGTGGCGTGGTCTTAGGACCGAAACATGTCGGGGCAGTTTAGTGTTGTAATGTGTAGCTTTTATATAATTGCATTAGTTGGTGTATTAACTGAGTAAATTCGACAACATGCACGGTGTAACAATGAAAATAAAAAAAAAAAAGAATTTGTACATTCGGTTGGTTAATTACTAAGATTATACTGAGGTGCACGGTCAGCAAAACATCAAAATTCGCCATTATCATTCACATTATGGGGTTTTATTTGAGGTTTTTTGTTGTTATTTTAAAGCATCTTAATTTAATATGGCGACAGAAAGTTGCAGAGTACTTTACTCCCTTGCTAATCATAGAATGGGCAGATAAGGGAATATCAACATAGTTTACATGCGTAGACCTTCTTGAGACAACTGGTGAAGTAACAGAACATCATTCGTACCTTATGGGATACCACACCTTGTCAGCCGGTATGTAGTTCCGTACGGTCTTTCAAAACTTCAGTAACACTTGCAGTCAGTGCGACATAACGTCTCTTCAGCCGCTCCGGTGTAAGGCCCTCAAATTTCGCCGATTCAGCCACAGTCGACAAGTTTTCAAGAATCTACGATATGCGTTTTTGCACTATGCAATTAGTTCAGAATTGTAGACGTTCTATCCACAGTGTGTATCGACTGTTCATTTTAATACCAAGTGAGAGGCAACTCCATACAGCATTGCCCTCGTTACGATGCCCAGGGTCCAACTGGGCCTTTTCAGAACCCGCAATGTCATTAGCGCCTTCTCTAATACGCACTGGAGCCTAAGATCCAGTTTAATCGTATCCCTGTGAATCATTTAAAACCAGTTTTAGAATTTGCTTCCAATTTCTGTAAGATCCCTTTTCCTCCCTTCTGAGCCTCCGTTTATTCCTTTAAGATATCTCGTAGTATCAGCTGTGACGACGATGACTGTTTTCTGAAAGCCTGCGGCATTGTGTGTGCGTTCTTTACGTCCCCGTGTAGGGCTTCGCATAAAGTTGAAAGCCTACTTCGATATGACTGAGAAACCGTCCCTCCCCTCTCTCAGGCAGATTAGAAATGTTTCTCAACTCACATTTAACTCTTATCGGTTCGAAAATTTCTGTCGGAGGGTGTCAGCGGGTTTGTGCTGATATCTTTACTTCGTTCTTGTTTCCCAGTTACTGGAATGAAACCTCGCACGTTTATTCAGTCAATTGTTTCTTGAAAATCGGGCGAAGGTGTCTACTAAGTATGCCTACTGCCAGCTTATACTGTCTCACGGCTGCGTGACGTTGCAACAGACTTTCCGTTCATTTCGCTTAAACATCATCAACCGCTGGCTACGACCTTGGGTCAGTAGTAACTGCCATTGCAAAGGATTGCTGTACAGTGAACTATTGCTGTACAGTGAACTATTGCTGTACAGTGAACTGATCAGGAACCCCTGGATAATAGTTAGGGCTTCCTCGGGCTGAGCCAGTGTCCCGACGATGATTCCTTCTTTAGAATGTCCGTACACGGAGCGCCGCCACAAAGGCCCTGTCTGTCATCTGAATGTGCAGACTGGAGTCATTTCGGACAGTTGGTTCAACAACTGACCTGCTGTGCGTTTGGAGCTCAACGGTCTCGTGTGTATGGATTTTTGGAAGCGATATGCTCTTGATCCGGCATTTCAGTTGGGGTTTGGGCTGTTGTGTCTTGTTCATTTGCTTCTAAATGTTCCAAATTTCCTGTCTCCAGATCTGTCTCAAACAAGCCCATTGTTCTTTTACCATTCCATGCTAGTCCGTCGTTTGTACGACGTGCCGAATACATACAAATATATAGCACCGTCGTGATGTGTGGATCAGAAGCGTGGGCATCGTCTTCCTTGAAACGTTGATACTTTCACGACTGGTCAAGATATTCGGTACTCTTATGGACCGCAAGAATTCATTACCGTGGTCATAAATCCTTCCCTTTTACCGTATTATGAGCCACTTCATTTAAACCTACCCCTTCATTTTATATTCATGCTCACTTTAATATTATCTTCATAACTGCTGCGAGGTATTCTAGCTAATCTCTTTTAATAAGGGTATGCGGATTCAACTTTTGTCTAAATGTTTATTTCATCCGTCTGTCTTCCATGTCCCGCTGGGCTCAGTTTCAAAAATTACCCCTTGAAAGACTAAACTTCTAAACAAGGTGTTAGAAATCAGCTGCTCCCACTGTGAGGACAGACTCAACCCTCTTTTTTGTGAGAGTGACATGAAACACGCACTGCGAAAAAAAAATGCGGTGACTTTAATATTAAACGCGCCATGACACCCAGTGGCTACTTCACATTAAATGGTTTACATAATTAATCAAAATGCAATTTTCTTTACCTTCTTCTTAATTGTTTTTGTTATACCGACGTAGTTGAGTGTTTTGGTTCACGCATAGCACCACAAAGGCACTGAACCATCTGCAGTTGTTATGCATTGTGCATTTCATTGGCGTTTAGAGATTCGTTGACGTACTGCAAAGGAAATGGTCGTCTTCCCTAAGAACTGTGATCGCTCATCGTGGCTTCAAAATAAACTCGCTCCTCTGCCTCACTGCTGATTCAAATATGCTGATACTCGTGGAATCATATTCTGGGCTCGAGTTTCCTTGATTTGAGTGGTACCAATTGGATGTCTCATGCTCTTCTGACACTGATGGTTCACTGCACTTCCATCCCGACCTGTCCGGTTCTTGTAGTGACGCCGTATGCTGGCAATGAATTTCAGGTACTGAATTTGGCTGTTTACTGGTATTTAACCTAGAAATTGGATGGTTGTTGGCAGTCTGGTTGCAAGGCTTGTCTCTAGGTGAGAATTAAGCGAATTAATGTCAGCCTTAATTACTGCTGCTGTACGCTTCTTTCAGCAGCCTTCAGAGCATAATGTCATTTTGTGGTGAAACGTCTTTCAGGTGACATTAATGAAATTTAGATTTCTTAATTTGAGTCTAGAGACCCCCAAATGTCAGATTTTGCACAGACGGGTTAGAGGACGTTTTAAGCTGCGTAGAATGGTTGACGTGGTCTCGACAGAATTCTGATAATACATAGTAGGGTCTTCGGGTAACTTTCATGTGGAAGCTCTGGCAACGTTGATGGCCGCCCCTCTCGGCGTAAGATGCGGCCCCTCGGTCGCCTTCTTGTGTGAATCACACAGTTGTATCTTCTGACTCTTCTCGGCTTCACATTCTCCTTTAACTTTTCATAAGTTGGTACTGTGGTTTGTTGCTTCAACCGAAATGCGATAATTTGTCTAATTTGTCTTGTCTCTGTATTGTAACAATAGTAATATACTTATTGGCACAGTTGTTCTTACAGATAAGTTGGTTTTGCAAAGTATTTACACTGTTTAGAATACAAGGCGGGTACTGTATTATAAACCCTAACTTGATACTGGCTTTCCTGTTTCTCGTAGTTTTCCTCGGTCTCTGCGCTCATACGACGTGACCATATCACCAGCCGCCCACTTTATCTTTCAAATTCAAAAACTATTCACTGAAGATAATTTTCCCTCTCACTGAAAAAATCAAGTCTAAACTCCTTTGTGTTGCAGTATTGTGTTAGGCATTTGGGGTCGCTGCTTCTGGTTTGAACTCCATTGTCTGAGAATTGCTGGGCGGGCAGGCCGTACAGTTTGATGGATGGGCGGTAAATGGGGAAACAAGTAGCTAGGCTCATGCGTTAAAGAAACAGTGGGAAGGCAAGGGCTGGATTCATCTGGCTTAGAATGGGGAAGAGTGCCAGGATGTTGTGCACACGGCAATGTACGTTGGGGTTCCATTAAACTCCCGGAAAACTGAATAAGGAGAGACCAACTTGATGTCACTTGCTTTTTTATTTCATTATTTAATGTTCAACATGTTTCGGACGTTAATACATCCATCCTCAGGAGCTTGCGACTTATTTGTTGAGTTATTTCATGGGTTGTATTGCTCTGGTTCGATGCATGTTGGTGTTACGTTGTGGTATGGCTGGGGTGGTGTGATATCCGTATACAGGCTTCAGCCTGCATCCCGGATACCACACCAACCCAGCCAAACCACAACGTAACACCAACACGCATCGAACCGGAACAATACAACCCATGAAATAACTCAACAAATAAGTCGCAAGTTCCTGAGGATGGATGTATTAACGTCCGAAACATGTTGAACATTAAATAATGAAATAAAAAAGCAAGTGACATCAAGCCGGTCTCTCTTTATTCAACTATCAAGATGATGCACGGTCTAATAAAAATAAGATTCCCGGAAATCACTTTACTGACTGGGGAGCTATCGGCTTGTCGAGAGGGACTGTGACCGTTGTATATTGTTGTGTAATGCTGGTGTCGTTTTTGCTGTTTCACCGGCAGAGTGTGGCGTCACATTGCATAGCATGACAACGCCTATGTATCTCACTGGCCGTAAACTCATTTGCATGTTTCAGTAAATATAACACCATTGGAAACACAAACTTTAAATTAGTAATCAACATTGAATATTTCGTCTGTTGTTGAAATTAAATGCAACCAAACGAGACAGAATGCAGCGTGTGCAGTTTGTCACTCTGACATAATTATGACGTAAGCACATCACGAGGGCTATTTCCGTTGAGCGTGATAATGCGAATCGTTGATTGTTACGTACGGAAAATTTGTTCGCGGATCGAATCACTGGGAATCCCATTGCGTATATATGTCAGTAATATTGACAGTGACAGACTCCAGTGGACAACATATTCTCGATAATAAATCCATAATCATCGGTCATAATCATAGGATATCAAAATGCCAATCTTTCCTTGAATTTGACGTTCATATCTCTATGGTAATGACAAACAGCCACGGTATTTTGTAATAAGGCCAGACAGGGGCATAATTTTAGGCAATCATGGGCACACAAATGTGTTTTGCATTGCCGCGTTTTGCGGATCGTATCTGAAGGGATAATATGAATTCGTACCTTCTTCTAAACGCATATTAATTAATATATCGATAATCTAATAGAAATCCCTTCCCATGTTTTTCGTCCTCTTTCTTTTTCTAACGAAATAAAGTTGCGACGCGTTCTTAACGAAGTTTGCATGAACTTGCAGGAAATTTAGACGTCTGTGCATGCCAGTGACTTGACGTCCTACGCCGTCCGTAACCTGGGTAATCACTAAAGACAGCGCCATGTAGTTACTTGGCTAATCACTGGAGGTAAAGCTTTCCCTGTTACACTATGAAGGCATATAGGGGGAGTAGAGGTGTTGCTCCAGTTATTCTTAATCTCGTCACTAGGTGTAGGTGAGTGGTTAACTTCTCGCCTCACCACTTTACCCCTGGTTTTTATTGAATAGGAAGCTCGGTCGACCCCAGAATCGGTATGTACGTTTTAGAGAACTTAAAAAAAAATTCTTCCCTGTACCGATAATCGAACCCCGAACCAGATCTGCTCCACACCAAATATTATTCGGATGGCACGTGTGGAGTGAAGTTCATTCGGGGTTACGGTAGGGAAGCGTGGAGGAAAGAGACCACTTGAAGACCTGGTCGTAGATGGAAGGCTGATTTTAAAATGGGCCTTAAAGAAATTGAGTGGGAGAGCATGGGCTGGATTAATCTAGCGCAGGATAGGTGCAAATGACGGGTTCCAGAAAGTGTGGGGAGTTTCTTGACTGTATGAGGACCTGTTAGTTTCTCACGAAGAACTGTGCGCCTGTAAGTTGTTTGGTTGATGCGTTAGTGAGGCGGCTAATCGTTTCGCTACTCGAGTAATATATTACTTAGTCATTTGGATAAACTAAATTAGCCAGTTTAATTAGACTGTCATCATTGTGTGTCAACTCGTAGATCCCTTGTAGTAACTTCGGTCGCTGTCTGTGCCTGTTAATGCCTCCACTGTCAAAACGGGAAATGTGCGTTGCTTTGATTTTTTGCGACTGGAAAGCTGCCATTCGGAATGGTCTGAACCAGAAGGTTCTCCTTCCGCATTGCCCTTAAGCTTCGCGCTAAGGTACAGTAAACAAAATCAGAGTGGATTACAACTGAATACATCGCATTTTGTTCTATACTGATATTACTCGTGTCTTCCTGGGTGGAAACTTAAGAACCTTAAAGAAAACACAGAATATCTCTCAGACGTTGCTAGTAATTAAGAAGCTTAGTTTGGAATAAATGTACAGAAAACTGCATGTATATGATCGTGCCGCTTTACCGGAACGAATAATAAAAGACGACTAATTGGTCCTGCTTACACGTAGCGAAGTAACTAACAAAACTACATTAACAGGTAAGTAAAGAATATATTCAATTAGTGGAATGCCGGCTACCATTGATTTCAGAATCGTTTTGATTTCTTGTCTGCTCTCTGAACTGCCAAGGTAGAGTATGCACAATTATAACTGTGTTTGTCTTTATGCAGATGTTATACTGGAGCACCATAAATCGAGGGTGCTGTGGAACAGGGCGTGAAACCGAACATTGGTAATACGGGGAGGGGAGGTGGAATACCAGTCGTAGGGAGGAAATTGCGTCTTTAAGTTTCACATTTGAACTGTTCATGAAATATTATTAGTAAGTTGTGATCAAAACAGGGAGGAAGGATGAATGAAACATGTAGCACGCATAGGGGATGTAAGGCGTAACAGCTTAAGCGAAAGACGTAGATGTGAGAAATTACTTCAGACGTTGGATGAAGTTTATAGTTTATTTTAATGTAGACATAGAAAGTAAGGAAGAATGGGCAGCACAGTCGGTATGGTGACTTGGCTAGAGGGAGTCGTGGTTCGATACTTGACAAGGACATTAAGATCGGTCTTGGTTCCTACCCACATTCCTATGCTATGATTACCAGGCGATTAGCCCGAGGATACAGCGGTCGGGGCTTCAAGCTGGCCACTCACTTTGAGGTGCCGAGATTAGGAAAGAGTGGATCCTCACCACTACTTCCATCATATAGGCTACCTTCATTGCATATACAAAATGAGGTAGGCTGTGAGGATTTGGATAGGATTCGGCTGTTCCAGTGCAGTGTGCAGTGGCTGTCTTCCGTGACTAAGGTAATCTGCTTGAGACGGTGTATTTGTTCAACTTATTAGCGACCTCCAGCGTCTCAATAAGAATTGTACATTGTGAACCGAGTTAGATGCAGAAATGCTCACCAGGGTATGTTTTCTTTGTTTCAGTAACCAAGTTCATCCGCATTGGGATTGCCGACAAAAATGACAACCCTCCTTTCTTCGACAAGGCGCTGTACGAGGCGGAGGTGGATGAGAACGAGGACATCCAACACACGGTCCTCACTGTCACCGCGAAGGACCACGACGAATGTGAGTACTGATGGATCTTATGGCGCTGTTCACTGTGGAACGGCTTGCTGGGGCCGTCGCTGTAGGTTTAATACGTTTGTGTCGGAGGATAGGTGACAATGCGCAAGGCTTTATGTCGAATACAAAGATGTGGGTGTGTATATTTAGTTTCTGACTTCACATGTTTCTTAGAAGTAATTGGGAGAGCGGAGTAACACTAAAATCACTAGCTCTAATCTTTTGGACTTGTTTTCTTGCAATGACAGTTACTTTCGCCGGTAGGGGGGTGGAGGGGGGGTTGGCTTGCATCAATCAATACAGCGACCATATGCTAGGCGGACAACCGGTGTTGGATTCCGAGCAGAGGTAGGGACCGTTCTCCTTACTACAAATACAGACCAATTTTTGTAAGTCGCTGACCATTGTGTAATGGTTGCTGCTGATAAATCCGATCGGAGCTTGAGACTCATCACTGATCGCCATCTAGTGCCTGTGTAGCATTTAGGTACTCTGGATGATGAAGTGTTTGACGACTGTGTACACTGTTCCTCTTTCGTGTGTTGACGTCTGAATTGAGAGTCTGTATATAACTCCGTTGAACGTCTGCGGTTCGATCTGGTTCCACAGTGAACAGTTTATTTCTGCATGTTTTGAGTACAGGAAGGTCGGACGCTATTGGATATTTCTCATACTTATTGTTGCCCCCGTTACTGTGCACTATAGACGTGTATGGGTGCGCTGTTTAACGTAAGTTTTGATTTCCTGTCTCAAAGTATTTCAATCTTCAGACCTAAGTGTCGGTATGAATATTTACTTATTAGTGTGCAACTTGAGTGAAAATGCGTAAGAATTTAAAGATCCTTAATTCCATCGCCTCTCGCTACCATCTACATTTGTCAGCGACTGTATTTGGCATGATGTGTTCACAAATACAACAATTCCTACTTTACCCGTTGCTTGTAAGGAGAAAATTTCTTACGTATAAAATTTGTCCAATAATGTAATAATTTATATCACTAATTAGATACCGCCGACCAGTCATCTATAATTGATTGTAAAAAAATTGGAAAAAAACTTGTGATATCCCACAAAAAAATATAATCAGATTATATATTATACATTTACCTTCTTTTCAAATAACTGTATTTATTGCCTGATGGTTGACTTCGACCAAAACATGTGCTATTGTATGAAAACACACCGATGTTGGACTGAACAACGTAATTGTTTTGTTGTTGAGTTTCTAAGTGTGTTTGTTCGGACAGACTCGTTACACCCACATAAACACTTTGTGCAAACTGTAAAACTCCCAAGCATACTAGTTTAAAGCGTTAACATGTGAACCTCTTGAATCAGGGCTGCGCTAAGTGGTACATTTCACAGGGGCAAAGTTGTTGGCGCCATGTCTGTTCTTTCTAGTGAAATGTAGGGTAGGTGCACGCGCATTCATCTTCTTATAATAAAACCAACTCGATGCACTAATTTCTCAAATTTGTTTTTGGAATAAAACTGAACATGTTTCGGACAGTTTCTTTGTCCATCATCAGGAGTTTTTCACTGTACACACAGCAATAGGTATATGGCATACAAGACAGAACGGAACTGCAGTTCCTTCCTGATCCTGGTCGCAAGCTGTCGACAAACCTGTATGACATATACCACTGCTGTGTGTACAGTGAAAAACTCCTGATGATGGACAGAGGAACTGTCCGAAACATGTAAAGTTTTATTCCAAAAATAAATTTGAGAAATAAGTGCATCTGGTTGGTTTTATTATAAGAATTTATCACGATACACGGTTACCTGAACGTCAAATTCGCTTTCAGCTGTTATACTTGCAGTTCAAGGAGAAGACGACGAAACTTTAATTACGCTTGAAGCGAGGTGAATTGCTGCTCTCGTAGGTATAAACATCTTGAGTGTGTTGGGTAAATACGACGGGTCACATCTGGATGCAGCTTGTGGTGATGTTAAGTGGAAAGACAAACTGTCACAGAGTGGACTGAACGTAGCGGAGTAGAAAACACAGTGCTTACTCTGATTTAATAAGCGTACAGACCTCTTGTATGAGTTTTGTTGAAAGAGGACATTTAAAGTTTACGTTGGAGTTCTTTATGGATGCCATGCTCACATGTGGACTATGGTCGGGGACTGCGCGACGATGAATGATCTGTTTATGACACCGGCGTAGTTTTAAAGGCTTTTTTGAATGAAGGGGCAAACATTTATGAAGTGTTACCATAATAGTTTTTGGATCTGTGTAGCCTAATAAAATGTATTTTTCGTAATTTTGTTTAATTAAATGTTTTCCTACTCGACAATTTGGTTTAAATTGACGGACGAAACAACACCCACTTACATAGCAGTTATTTTATAAATACAGGGTGTCCCAGGAGGAATGTGCCAGACTTCGGGAGAGTGTTCCTTATGTTAACGCATACCGATATAACCCAAAACACCTATATCCAAAGTTGAACGGTTACGGAGATAATGGCCAGAGAAGTTTGAAACTTTGACAGCTGTTACACAGTTTGATTACCAAATACATATTACAGCTGGCAGGAATATGTGGTTTCTGTAATGTTAATATCTGTACTTAACGTGTAATTAACGTATGAATGACATAAAGCA
>Ga0123352_10019219_pt1 | contig 10894 bp, 6 predicted proteins | sample TergutLab28metaG_FD_89700 | JGI IMG/M metagenome (GOLD analysis project Ga0123352, IMG submission 89700) | Labiotermes labralis P1 segment gut microbial communities from Petit-Saut dam, French Guiana - Lab288 P1 | ecosystem: Host-associated > Arthropoda: Insects > Digestive system > Gut ... | reverse complement strand
CTTTTGAGAAAAGTCACACTCACTGGTATAGAGAAAGGCAGGCGCTCTTGTGTTTTATAAAGGCATCTTGGAGAGAAACTTTACCTAGTAAGCAAATGTAAGTCGGAGGCAGAGGGATAAAGTTAGCTCTCTTTTCTGTTCCTACCCCACCTCCGTTGTGTGCAACATTTCCCTGGGCAGCGCGCATTAACTGGAGGACGAAGAAGTGAAGGAAGAGGGAAAATTTATTACATCGATGACATAGTGAAAGAATTTAATAGACCCTGCCCCTACCTTATATATATATTCGCTTACATCTTGCCAACATATTAGAGGGATGCCAAAAGTTTGGACATAGGAAACTCAGTTAGCCAAAACTTTCTTTTATCTTTTCAGTTCATTCACATGTGGTACACAAGTGGAGATCCAGTGATACTTACTGAAATGCTCCCTATTCATGATCGTTGCATAATTTAGGGGTGACGACTGCGAACAAGGACCTGAAAAATGAACTGAAGTGTAAATAAAATTATCTATTGCACATCACCCTGTCAATATACCCAAACAAATTGTCGTGGAATTTGAAGTGGGAATACGCAGTTAGATTTCGGCTCTTAATGACCCTGAAATTTTAATCGGTTGTCGGAGCAACAAAGCAAAATTTCTCACAGCGAGGCAAAGTTAACTACGAAAATTTTAGGAGTTGACGCAACAACATCCCTTAAAAACATCTCACTTCTTTGTATATTATATTACAGAACTACTGAATTCAAAATTGTGTCTGTAAAATTGTAAGAGATTATAAGGTTATGACAATTAAATCGGTAAAAGTGCAACAATGGAATAGTTTACTGTTACTCTAATAATTTAATCATAAATTTGTAGAAAGTCTTATTGAGGGGATTATGCAAACTTTACTGACAATTATGCAGAAAAGTATATACACAAATTTGGAATATTAGAAAATGCATCCCCAAATAAGTGCATGGCCCTCACAAAAGTGTAAAAGTTTTGTATGTAGAGATGGGTGAGATGTTTGATTCTAAGAGGCCAAGACGGTTTGTAATAAATCCTAAATTATTCAGTGTAATAAATATAGGCAGTATGTACACTAGAGACGGTGTCTGTTTTCAACACATGATAGTTCAATAGAAGCATTATTTAAACTTTGAATGCTTTAATTTTATACAGCACATCCCAAAAATAATAAACACATACCTGTTTATAATTACCTTCACTTTAATCTTCTACATTTATCTTTAATAACGTTCCAAACACCGTAAAAATATGGGCTTATTATTTGCATATACGCGAAAATATCGTATTCCAAACTAAGCTATAAATAAGATAAAAAGAATCCTTGTCATATGAAAGTAAGCCAGCTCAAAATAAAATCAAACTTATTAATGTTTCGTCACCAATATACTGAGGATATTCTACACATCTATTAAACACACATTGCTCTTAGGCATGGGGAAAACCGTAGACTTTTACAGTCACCTGTCTGCGTGCATGATTCAGCCCAGGTGTTCCGTTTGGACCATTAAACTAATTTCTTTCCATGAAAATTGTCCGCTGTGAAGACTAAAAAATCTCCTACTCACCAACATCGTTACGAACGCCATGCCAAGCGAGTAGGTCCCACGTTCCAGCGTCAAATACTGTTTTCAGTTTGATGGTACATTTAAAACTAACAACATAACCTGTGAGGGGAGAAGGCCAGAGGCGCCACTTCCTCTGTGGTTCTGCAAGACGTAAGGTAAGACTTCGTGTTAAAACAACACGTGCACCGTCTGTTGTGATGCGGAATGTGTAACAAGATGACTGCCATGTGAACACTGACTTCAGCTGTCTGTTCGATGGAGAAAATTAGTCAATAACTGCAGACAGGCAAGTAAAATGTGATATGGAATATATCCTAAACCTACACAGACGTTGTTTGAAGTACTGTTTATAAGTTAACAACAATAAGCATTCCATAAAGTCACTTTTTGACTGACGTCTAGATAACCAGCAGTGGCATCTGAGCGATACGGAAATTAGAGATTACATCCAGCACAATTAACGTCATTTAAATTCTCTTTATAAAAATATATTATTTTCTTACCAGAAGTAAAGATTACACTGATGTGTTACAAAGATATCAGTACTGTGCAACATAAAGTTGTTATCCTTCTCAGAATCGTCCAGTTACATAGCTTCCCTCAAGAAACACCTGTGTTTGTCGCATACTATTTAGATACAGCAGTAAGCTCAAAAGAAATAATAGTACGGTTGTGTGTCAAGATACGATTTGTTCAATATTTTCACCCCACAAAGAAAAGGTGGTGAAAATCTTACCTAAAGCCAAACTAGACACATTCACTGCTGTTTGTCATCCCTTATATAAAGACTGCTTCATCTGACCCATTCATAATACACAGGAAGGAAAGAAATGTTTGTATCGGAGGGGAGAGAACGAGTGGTGTAGGGAATTTTGAGAAACAAGCAGGATAGTTGGAGAAGACTCGGCTTAGGGCGTTGTCATAGAGATTCTTGTAACCACGGCGAGCCTACTGCAGAAGGACCGAATAATAGGAGGTCTGCGGCTTAGAGCAAGAACAAAGCTACACGTTGTATTAACCGAGATTATGTATGTGTTTTTGAATTCAGGATTCACAGATATGCTCAACATCTACCATGTGCGAGTGGAGGGATAGAAGTGGTAAGTGCGCAATATCTGTGTGAAGAAGAGCGGGAAATTCTGGAGAGAATGAAATAAGGTTTTGACTAGTGGATTGAATATTTCGACTTGTAGACTAAACGTTTATATTATTAGGTTTAAATTAATTAATACTGAGACATATAATTAAGTTACGAACATGGTACATGTTTTGGAAGTGTAAATAATGTTTAGACCCAACACGCTGGTGAAAATGGAACGTAGCCTTGAGATCTAAGTGCTGTTCAGAAGAAGAAATGCTGGAAAATATTTTTGGGTAAATTTTACATCTTTACTTTTCGACCAAGTAATATATGGTACTGATTTTTTTTGGCCCTCACCACCAGCAAAAGGATCATGCTCGAACAACTTAAATACCGGGGAGAAGCAAACGAAATATAAATTCCTTTTAAGATGACTTATATAAGAGATTCACACGACACAATGATGTGTATAACATTTTGGGAAACAGAATGTATCAGGGTGAGGGTGTGCGCCCTATTGCCTCCCCCTTCTCTATCCGGTGAGTCAGTCAACAAGGGGCTATAGTCTGTATACTTCACTCTTACAATCATGTTTCCTATGCTGTAATTATTGACCTTGCTGGCTTCATGGTGCGCAGATGCCTTCTTTGTGCGAAGATTGGGGGATAGCGTCAAATGAACTAGAAGGTTGGGGTGAAGATATAGGAAGTCAGATGTTGGGGTACAAAGTTACTTGTTAAATTATTCAGGAACATTTGTCAATTTATTTTGAACGAACAGAGATTAAACGTGTAGGTGTACAGTACATCATAAAATCTTATCCGGTAATGCTTTGAAAATTAACGAATATGACGTCAATGACGAAGGGTTATTCAGCACAACAAACGCACTAAAATTCCTGAAGCTTTCGCTGCGGCAGAATTCCGTATAATGTTATCAGGCAGACAGCCACATCTAGGTGTGAAGGTTCTTCGACTTTGAAGGGACTGACTCCTTCCCAAATTTCAGGGTGTTTTATGTTCAATGGTCCATGAATCGCGTAATATGTGTTAATAATTGTCAAAATAGACACAACAATATACAGTTTATTTATATCTGTAAACTGTGTATTGTTGCATCTAGTTGGACATTTATTGACACATATTCAGAATGTTTATGATAGCTTGATAGAAACAAAGCCGATAACCGGATGTCAACTAGTTATTAATTATGGTTCCACCAAGCTACACCCTGAAGATGGTGACGGTGTCATTCCCTATAAAAGTAAAGAACTTTCACACCTTGGCTGTGCTAACTCCCAAAGAACATTTTATTCAACAAATACTTAGACCTTAAAGCCCTGTCCCTTTGCGATATTTTTGCCGGCTTTCCGAGCCAAGTGTTTTCAATACTATACCTGAGCTACTATTTATGGTTACTGAATTATTAATTAATTTGTACGGAGACATGATTAATGTTCTTGTTATATTTGTTTAACATTGTACAAAGGGAAAATAAATCGTAAGGCGTCCTGCCACATAGAATTTTAAATGTTGTTATGAAACGGATGTAAAAAAGGTTCGTCGTCTATTTGAATGCAATATTCCGTTATTTGCTTAAAGCAAGGTTGCACGAATCTCGAGGGCCACGTCTCCCGAGCAACCACACGCTGTGCGATGGCCCCTGATAATTACTGTCTTTCAGTATGGAACTTGCTTCATGTCACTAACCTGGTACCTGGGACTTGTATATTTTTGGAAAATTTTTGGACGTATATTGAAGGTACCAAGGAAAAGAACAAGCCACTTTAATCAGGCTGTCAGTTCTTACGTGATAACATCCCGAATACCTATCAGGAGTGAAACTTGCGGGCTTCAATTGCAACAGATATCCACAGGTGAAACCGTATGTGCTCTTTACAACACATGTTTTGCCATCAGACCATCAAATATCAAGACAGCTAATGCTCTAACTCGTCATTGAGTCCGACACTGAATCATTTTAAAATACCACAGTTTATCGTAAAGAGTCCTGTCCGTGGTACTTATAGTCTGTCACTATATACAGGGTGGTCTTTTTCAATGAAAATTTCATACGAAACTTTTGTATGTGCTAGTTGCTTCGCTACCCTCTTTTCATAGCAGCAGTTTAGAATCCTAATATCTCTGACTTAGTCAGCGTAACAAAAAGGCAACAATAACTCAAAGCACACAGTAAATCTTTATGGGTTCTTCTCCATCTTCCTCTTGGTTCGTCCTCTGAACCTCACAATAATTCCTCTTGCCTTCTTTCTAGTGTTCTTTTTTGTTCGTTTTGTGTCTTGAAAATGAAGTACTTCTTCCAAAGGAGAAGAAAATGCCTCGATAACTTACAAAATGGTGGGCAGAGCAATTAGGGCCTGACACCCTACACCAGTCTCTTGTATTCTATTTGTTCGTAATTACCCAGTACAAAGTGTATTCTCTGCCGATGAATATGTATTGAGTAACTGTAAGGAATACATTTATTTCTGATAACATAGTAGTTACTGATCTGATCAGAGACTATCGAAATACAAATCTACTGGGGTCGTCATCGAGCCCACATATAGTGACTGCGATTATATCGGGGCAATGTGTAGATAAAAATTGGAAACTTTTACCAGTGCCGGAGCTGGTGTTGGGGGCCGGAAATTTTAGTTTGATGCGAGTTTTTGACACTTCTGATATGATACGTGACAACATGAGACATGGATTCTATAAAGAGGTAATTGAAAAGCTTGTCTTTATTTCAAATACTTCTGAATATGCCGATAAATACATGGGACAATATTGGTACAGAAGTGAGGTTAAATCTGAAATAATTTATTAGAATTTAAAAAGAGAAATCCAGAACATTCATTGTGAAATTTCAATCTGATCAACTCTTTCAGACTTCAGAAAGAGTTATTTCCCTATTCCTTTTCAAAATAAAATAATTTGCATAAAGAATCGCTTCGTACCTCACACAGAATATGGTCTGCTTTCATGAGAAAGGTTAAGAGTGAATGCATATTTCTACGCTGTTACGTAAAAAGTTGCTGATGTTTGTTCATACCCAGCACATAAATACACTGTCTGAGCAAGACTTAAAATTTCTGGCTTTATACATGGCAGTATCTGTAGAAACCTCCAGTTTTAAAATGTTACACTAATAACTGTACAGGTTCGGCAGCGAAGCACTAAACAGATCCGTTATTCCGAAGACGTTGGTGGCGGTGGTGATGGTGGTGGCAGTGGTAGAGAAAACTTGGTCGGCGTCTTCCTCAGCTAAAGACACATACACCCACATACCCACACACACACACACACACACACACACATGCCTGCATATACTACAGGAGCAGCAGTATGGGATAATGAGACATTAAATATTCAGCCAACCCGGTTGCTAAGCGTTATAGTGTAAGTGGACGCTGCAGAGTCGCTATGCCACTAAACCGCCACTTAGCCCATCTACGCTGCACTCAAAATCGCATATAAAATGGTAGGGGGAATTATTATGTATTCTACTCCAGCTCTCTAAGTGGCACGTCGTTTGGGTCCCGAGATATTGCAGAAAGCAGGCTCTTAAAATGTGATATAGTGTATGGATGTGTAGACCCGCTCTCGAGCGATATGCCCAAGGTTACATGCCAGAGAGCGTGAGAGAGGCAGCCTATGAGTCGGAAACTACGAGCGACTGGGAGGGTAAGAATGCATGGGGTTCATTAGCGGTAATAGCAAACTGGATCATGAAATTTTTAACATGCGCGTTTTAGGACCAATTTCTAAGCTCGGAGTAAAGAATTTTGTAAGCCGATTTCACAAAATGTGGTGAAATATTTTTGTGTATTGGCAAAACCTAATTGTACTTTTAAACAGAAGTTTGTCATAAAAATCGAAACAATATTTGTACACCGTGGGACATTTTCAGTTTCTGTGACCTAAAATTCTCTGCCGCAGCAGAAATAACGAATTTCTGTAAACAACGTCGATGTATGAAGGAAGAAACAGTAAAGTTCGGAGATTTTGGTTTGAACAATGGCCGCAGTTTGCATCACCTAAAAACGTTGTTGCGTGAATGATTTAAAGTTAGAGAGGGTGGAGCAGGGAGTGAGGGTTGGGGTGGGGTTGAGAAGTCAGCTGTCATATTGATTACCATGAACAGTCAAGTTTATAGAATGAAATTAAACATTAGATTAGAAGCGAGAGGAAAGCGGAGAATGGCGCTGGAAAAGGAAGAGTGTTTCCGTTACAGTAAAAGGGAATTTAAGATTTTGAATATTTAGTGTTTTTAATCAATAAATTTCGGATCCTAATTTGATAAATGAAATACATAAACAACGCATAATTATTTAAAATAATAATCACATGTACTTTAAAATTAGAAATTTGAGAATACATTAAGCTGTGCTTTGAGTCTTACTTCCTAAAACCTCTCTCTTCCGTTAACAGAGTTAACTGTAAAGAGGACAAATATTTAGCGTGCGAAAACGTGTATTGTACACGGAAAAACGACACACTTCAAACCAAAATAAGTGACTCTTTAGATTTCCTCGCATTGTCATATTATAATATTTTATTCCTGGTATATGAGATAAAAATATTTGTTCCTAAATTAGTCTTTTTTTCATTCAATATTACTTCAATAACAATCGGAAGGTTCTTATACAAATTTCCAGGACAAGCTGAAAATTTGATTTTTTACTTTATAGAACAGATGTCAGAGCTATGAAATATGTCACCCCTTCCATTATGGTCCTTCAGAAGTATTTTGATGACGCTTCCAGTTGTTAAATGTTATGTAACATCGGTAAGAGATGAATGGAAAAACAGCAAGCACAATATATGGAATGATGCTGTCAGGCGAATATCGAAGTGCGCCAAGAAAAACAATACCCTGCAGTCTTAGTAATTGACCAACTAAATGCACAAATTCTTGTTCTATAATTAGTTTATTATATTCCTCTACGTGTTTTTACTTCCTGATAATGAGCACAATAGAGCTAGAAACATGTAGAGGAATATAATAAGCTTATTATACAACAAGAATTTTTACATTAAGTTGGTCAGTTACAAAGATTATACTGAGATGCAAGGTCACCAAAACATAAAAAAACTCCTCTGCAACTTTGTTCAATGAAAGTCTGGAATGGAAGGAGCTGAGATTGAGCCCGACGTTCAACCTTGAGCAGTGCAACACGCGACACGGCCTAAATGTTCCCCTTGCCCGTCATTCATAATTGTTCTCATGGCCCGTTAAATCGGCATAATATTCGTCACATTCAGTGTTTAAACACACCGTAGTTTGAACACACGTGCCTGGAAGATCCAATTGTATTATCCAAGCCCAAATAAATGTGATAATACTCTTCATTAATAGTTCAAACCACAAAAGCGAAACGTGCATTTTGGTTTTAAATGTAACCTTCTTATTTCATAAAAGTATGAAAGATGTTACGGAAACATGGAAGACAAAATTACTTATGTTGGGCGAACGGACTGAGTACACAGAGACGGACAAACTGTGTGCAGGTGGGAGGGCTGATTGTTATAAAATAAACATAAACAAATTGCTTTGCCGTTATCATGTCCGGTGTAAAAGAGTAGTAATTCTGTGTAAACAAGTCACTCAATTTGTAATTTAACGAAAGTCTTATGACAAGTATTCCCAGTACAGAAGTTAGCTTTGATTTTTTATGTATATTATGAATCACATTAAAGAAAGGACACAGGATGAGGGTTGTCAAGAATGTGGTGCTGTTTACGACGATTAGACCTAAGAGGAAAGAGGCAAAAAGGAACGGCTGTCAAAACTGCATAATATGGAGATATATAATCTCTGCTCCTCAAGAGATATCAATCGGAGTTGATAGTAATGAGGATGGGGTGGGTGGGAGTTTGGGAGGGAACAGAAATGCATGCCGGTTGTATTATTGGGAATCCTGAAAAAAAAGAGGTAGCTTTCAATATAATGATTTAAATGATTTAACGATATTAAAATGGATTTTTAAATTTGAAACAGAAAAGTCAGCATGGGATTGTCTTAACATAGAACCAGTCGCGGTTTCTTTTGAATATCGTAAAAAACTATCAACTTCCAACCAACGAGACAAATTAATTGATTGACTGAAACACCAGCAGATATTAAAGAAGACTTTTTTCTTTGGAGTTTCCTGTTAAGGTAATTTATTCTCTATGAAGGAGTATGTGTTTGTACCTACACGAACTTTATGTTTCCACTAATCACTTTCAACAAAATTTGTGGAAAAAAGTGAGTTAATTTTAAAAATAAGGGATGCAAACCGATATAATTGGGGGTTATTTTGAAACGTCTATGACGTATCAACAAATTCTTGAATTTCCAGACGTCTTATTATAAGAAATCCTGCACAACACATCGCTCTTCCCATGATCTGGCATATCTCTTTCTAGTTACTTAGATTATATCGTTTACGTAATTTTTTCGTTGTTCATACCGTGCATGTTCTTACAGTCAGTACATCATCCGACATGTGTACTCTGTAGAGTGCAAATGCCGGGTGATAATGTGATTGCGTACATAACATTAGTCCTAAACGAGGTTACGATTCTTCTTTCACGCAAGATTTTGTCCTGTTATATATTTTAATTTCAGGAAAAATATTTCGAATCGTGCTTATAAATTGCCCCTTAATCCCATTCTAATCAACCTGCTCTTAATGTCATTGCTACAGGGACAGCTTACGTTGTTACACGTCTCATCCACTGCTAAATTCTCTGCCATGACCCGTTGCGAAAAATCGTTAAAACGATGTCAAGCTATAGCCTTTGAATTATCTAGCGTAATGTACTGAGTGAAAGGATTGTGGTAAGCTTTGACATCAGATGAAAAGCGTTCGTCTGAGAGCAATTATTTTTAGAGTGGTGTCGAGTGAGACAGGTAGGTGTATTAAAAAAAAATTCTCACAATGTTCTCTATCCATTACTGGTCGCTCTGTGTAGAGCATGATGGTCCTCGGAGATAAAAGACTTCCCTTACACTGCCCGTATGAATGGATGCATCTTTCGTCAAACGTATAGCGACACTCGTTAAAGTCTTGCTATGGAGTATGAGGAACTCGCCACTGGATATGACATTTATTATGGGGTCCTGATTCAGCGCTTTGAGGGCTAGTAATTGAGTTCGATCTATCCCTTTTTATTCTTCACTTCCTTCAACAAGATTCTTACTGTAGCTAAGCTTCTTCTTTAATTTAATTAGCATCTTACAACAGAATTTCTTCAGGAGTTGATAGTAACCACCTTTTTTATAAATTTCCTTTTTACTGCTCTTGGTACTTATTAAGTTGTAATATCGACTCAACACTGAAGGCTATTCTGAGCTAGTTGAACCTCGAACACGCTTAACCCCACTACCATATCACCAAGCCATATGAAGCGGAAATACATGCATATGACCCTTCGTCACGTGTCCCTAGTTTTAAATAAAATTCATATATTTTATTTTGTTTTATTTTATTTTAAGGCTACGTGTGTGATGACTTGAGAATCCAAAAGATATATTTGCATATACGGATTAATTAACTCTCATCATCCTGATATATGCAGCAGATAGGCTTCTTTGAATTCAAAACTAAACTTTTTACTTAAAGGATAAAAGGAATATGGAATTAGCAGGAAACTCAGCTGCAGAGGAAAACACCCCATCCCTCATATTTTCAAAAATCCTTCGAAACTTAATATAGTCATAATTATTCATAAATTTATGAACCTTATTGATTCTTATGTGGCCAAATAAATCGCTAGTAAATATTGGCATTATTTAATATGGTATATGGCTTGATACGAGCAAGTCGCCCAGTAGTAAATGGAAAAATAGGAGATTTGGCGGAAGGTAAGATGTGTAAACGAATGTTGGTCGCAGACTGCCTTGTGTCTTGCTCTGGTTACATAACGGTTTATGCATGCAGGCTTATTAGCAACAGCAGCAGCAGTAACGACAACAACAACTCCGGCAAAGACATCAACAAGTTCTTAGGAAATGTGTCACATGAAGTCACAAACAAAAAATGCAGTAAGTCGGTCACCTATAGGAATGATCATACATATATATATGTATACACACATACATACATACACACATACATACATAATATATACATACATTACATACATATATACATACATTACATACATACATGCCTACCTACATTAGATGAATGCATTCATACATACACACATACAGACACACATTACATACATACATACAT
>Ga0123352_10019218_pt1 | contig 10895 bp, 7 predicted proteins | sample TergutLab28metaG_FD_89700 | JGI IMG/M metagenome (GOLD analysis project Ga0123352, IMG submission 89700) | Labiotermes labralis P1 segment gut microbial communities from Petit-Saut dam, French Guiana - Lab288 P1 | ecosystem: Host-associated > Arthropoda: Insects > Digestive system > Gut ... | reverse complement strand
CCTACACAACACAACAAGTACTCGCTAGCTCCTGAAGATGGACGTATTAACGTCTGAAACATGTTGAGCAATATATAATAAAGCAAGTGTCATCTAGTTGGTCAACCTTTATTCAAATGTTTATGATAGTTTCGTAATGAGACACCCCAGTTGTGGCCAAAGTAAGTGCTGAAATCTCGTGGTAATCACGTGACATGCTTCATTCAGACCTTGAACTTAATCAGTGAGCAACAGAAAGCTGTGTGTTTGCAGGAGAGATTTCACAGAAGAGTGTATCATACTGCTTCCATCTTCGTGGAAGAACGCAGAACACTTTTCTCTTTATCGCTTTGTTTTCTAATCAAAAATTTCTCGGCGAAGGAAGTCGGTCAAGTACTCATCAGCCCAGTGAACCGTAACGTTACGAATATATCTTATGTATTCCCTTAAAATACATGATGTATATACGATGCGTGTAAAAAACGTCATTTTCTACAACAGCCTTAACCAGTTTGTCTTTACAATCCACAGTCTTTGTTCTCCATGAGGTACGAATAGACTTTTATACAAAATGTAATTAAATTACTTGTTCTAATGAAACTCTTTGTTACTCATACAAAGGAACAGTCACGAATATCTACGTAAAACACAGAGGCCTATGTAATGAAAAAATAAAGCAACTGTTATGTGTGGTCTGCCGCTAGGAGTCGCGTTGTGGGACGCCGGTCGGCTGGCCTTTTAGAAGTCAGTAGGCATCCGGAATGTCCTGTTTTTTGTGGTTATATTCGGTCGTAGATCGAGTGCTCAGTTGGCACCCAGATTTCAAATTGCACTTCACATGCAGCCCTTCCTTCATTAACTTGAAAATTTCCCCCCAAACGCAGCCCTCCCAACCTTATCAAAATTTCATTACGTTGCAACATTCCAAATAGCAAGTGCAGAATTTGACATTCTGAGGACCGTGCATCGTGATATATTCGTACAATAGAAGCCAGCAAGATGCACTTTTTCTCAACCTTATTTTGATATGCAACTCTACGTTTTTCGTACAGACTTACTGTCCATCATCATCATCATCATCATCATCATCATCTTGAGTCCTGATACTGTATTCACAGCAATTGGTATCCGTCTGCTGGCAGACACTCAACATAACTAGTATGACAAATACCATTTGCTGTGAATACAGTATTAGGACTCATGATGATGGTCAGTAAGTCTGTGCGAAACATGTAGAGTCGTATATCAAAATAAAGTTGAGAAACAGTGCATCTTGTTGGCTTCTATTGTACGAATACGAAGCAAGTGCAGAATTCAACCCAGTTGATCAAGTTCTTTCGTCGTGTTTCTGTTGATTAAGGCGATTTAAAATACAATGGTTTATTCAATAATAAACAACGGAATGGCTTCCATTAAGATCACAGTGGTTGTTTTTAAACACTTTAAGTGTTTAACAACGACATTTGGACTTTAAATATGCAGCTCATTAACTGTTAAACAAGTTGTGTAATTTCCTCATTTTCAACTGTAAATATCTGATCCACATTTCACTGCTGTTGGGGTTTAGCAGATCTGACCTAAACACCTGGAGTCAGTGTCATAAACTAATTTTCGTCTGTTACGGTCTGACTTCCACCCATTCACTTAGCTAAGCCTACAGAAGTTAAGCATCTTTCTACTTTCTCTGTGATTTGCTTCAAAGCAGTTCTGTGTGCTGCAGTAGAATGTGCTCTGTCGCTGTGGCCAAGGTCGAATACCTTCCGGACGTTGGCATCTACCTGTCGTTGCTTTGCTGTTCATGCAAGGACCGTAGACAGGAATGGAGCCAAGGCCTTGCAGACAACTTGCATTACTCCCCCCTCTCCCTCTTACCCAAAAATCATACAAAATAAACAAGATCACTGTACTAGTGTAGGGTTTGATGGGGTTACAATCTGGACAGGAATTTATATTTCTGGCATTACCCATATTATTTTTATCTTCTCAGTATTACGGGTCAATACACTATTCGATTAAGTAAGAGAGATGCTGATTAGTCTTCAGCCCACGTTTCCGCAAGCGAGTTGGGGGGGGGGGGATACTTCGACCTTTGGCATTTAAAATGAGGGTTGTCCAGTTTGTATTGGATAGAGGGAACTTACCCGGAAGATTGAAGCGACTAATGAGGACAAGTTTATCTATAATTCGCACAGACGCGGAAGGTAGGGTAGTATTAAATAGATCTGAAGTATAGAATGTAAGGGTGTGAAAGAGATTAACCTGGTTCAGGATGTGGTCCAGTGGCAAACGCTTTTGAACCTGGAAATGAGCCATCGCATTTTATATAAAACTGCTTTATTGGTAAGCTGCGCGTTTGTTGCCTGATCCCAAGATTCTGTAGCAACACTTCCTTCTTTAATCTACACTAGTCTGTCCCTGTTCTGATATATTTTCCTCAGCGCTTTGTTTTCCAAACTATCTAAGCTGAAAGGCAAATTTTAGGACCTATTTAAACAGGAGGGAAAGTTATAATTCTGTGGTTATATTTATGGATACGGTACAAGTAAACGATACTCTGATTTCATCTTCTTCTTGGCGTTATCACAGTTGTTTATTTCGAAACAAAGGAAATGTGAAAACCCTTCATAAGTCAGCATCTATCCTGAACACTGAGCCTTCCGCACACTTTCAGTACAGAACTACACAAGGTGAACTCGGTTATAACGTCATGGCTCGGGACCGAAATATTTCGAACCGAGGAGTATCATGTTATGGCTTATAGTAAGGAATTAATTGGTACCACAGGGGTATCTGACGCTATAGACGAGGTGTCGAATAAACCGATGTCGTTATAACCGTGTTCGACTGTATTTACAACGTAACTTGTACAGCATCACCAGCCGATCAAGCACCCCCCTCCCCTCCACCGTCATTCTTGTGTTCAAATGGCAGGAGACTGGAGGTTTTCGGTAACAGGTGCTGAGGACGATATTTGGGCATAAGAGAGATTAGTGACGGGAGGTTGGAGGAAATTGCGTTGTGAGAAACTTCGTCGTGTATTGTGAAGATTACGAAATAAGACGATGGCGAGATGGGCGGGACATGTTGCAGGCGTAGGAGATATTAAAGATGTGTACGTGGTTTTTATGGGGATATTGAAGGAAAGGTGTCGCTTGGAAGACGTAGGCTTAGGTGGAAGGATAATATTGAAAAGGATCTTAAAGAGCTAGGTTGGAAGGACGTGAAAGCGATCCATCTGGCTCGGGATAGGGGCCAATAGCAGGTATCTGTGAGCGTGCTAATGAATCTTCACATTCATAAAATGCGAATTTATTGACTAGCTGAGAATCTCTTGGTATTCCAAGAAGGGCTCTGGTTTTGTGCACTTAACTGAATAATTAAGACACACGAAAAAACTTCAGCAATAACACAACTTAGCTTTAGAGCTGCATCGATCAACCTCCCTCCCTTCCACCCTGTCTCTCTGTCTGCCCCCATTAACTGTTTACGACTGGAACTGTGATAGCTCATCTTACATTCCTGATCATTTTGAATATTTCTGCGCGGAGACAGATCAACTGCTCGCACAATTGCATTGATTATTTTAAGTAATATTTAACTTCTCTTGGTTCAAAATGAAACCAGACTATCTATACGTACTTCGCACAAGAGGACAAGTCAAAACTTACGATCCTATAAAATTTAAAGGTCAGAGTCCATACACATTTATAAGGTATTAAGTTTTAAGTGACAGCTCTGAATTTAGTGCCACCAGAAGAGAATAAATAAGTGAAACTCAGGTTACGGTCTTTTGGGATACGAAACCATGTTGCGAGATTTGAGGTTCTTTTGAAATATCATGCAGTGAAGCCATGTTCTTTTTAAGTATACTTATATATATATGCATTTCGGAGGAACCTTCCGCCATTGTCTTTCAAGTATAAAGAAATTTAATTTTACCCTTAAAACCCAACAGGTGCATCCGAAACGTCGGTATACCGGTACCAAGCTGCACAGTGTCACATATCAGAAGATTGTGTTGGTCCTCAGCGATATGAGCACCATAAATCTCACAAGACGTATGGGGTTTCACGTGACTTGAACGAGAGGACTGTTTACGTGTATTGCAGGAATTTTTTATTGGTCCATGTGGCAAAGGACTTCGTTTAGTATAGTATCCGATGACAGTGCAGTGCCTTCATGTTCGGACCCATCATAGCTCAGTGGTAACCACACAGAGTGTGCGGTGGCTTTGTAGCAAAACTTCAGGATTATATTCCTGGCAGTCAGGAATGTCACATCAACATGGGACCGATTATCAACTGTAACAAAGCTTTGGGACTTTGAAATTTGAACTTTGCACTTGCGGGTTACATTCAGCAGGCTGCATGGCGGATGCATACAACGGCTTACAAGTGACGTTTACATTAACGTTTTGGAAAACGAACTGCCAGCATTCTTAGAAGGTATTCCTCTCCACACGCACCGCCTGATGTACGCGTACTACCAACGTGATGGGGCACTTGCCCATTTCTGCCGGCGCGATAAAACGAGACAGACTGCGTATCCAGTTCGAATGCAGGTATTTTTAATGCATGTTGTAACATTGTAAGCTTTTTTGGAGTAAAAAGAATCGCTTCTTGCACTAATTTATGTGTTTTCGCGCCCATCTCTCCATTTTCATTCACATTTCAAAGTCCCGTAACTTCGTAACGGTTGTGAAACGGACCCATGTTGATAAGGTATTGTTGACTTGTAATGAGGTCAGGAATCTGATCCTGAAATTGTGACATAAAGTCACGGAACATCCTGTATGTACCACATACCTTGATGTTAGTAAACACTGCTTTACTCAAGCATTGTGTTTATGTAATTCGTGTTCACTCATTCGTTCAGTAGTCTGTCTTGTGACAGGTCAATGACCTCTTCCAAAGCGAGTTCTCCAAAGCGTGCGATCTAGTGACCCCTCTTACAGTTTACAGTATCCTCTCGTTTCCGTAAGACCATCCGATAGCTGCTTACATCCCCTTCATCGTCTTTCCGTCGCTTCTATGCTCCTTTCTACCTTCCCTTTAACAACGTGTTTTAATTGGCAGTTCGCACGGAAGATATAACCAGTCTAGTTAGCCTTCTTTATTTTATTGTATGTATGTTATTCCTCTCCACCTTGACGTGTTCCGTATATTACTCTTAAAAAGGGTTTATTTCCTTATACAACATTAACCATTTAGTCATTTTAGTGGTAAAGGTAAAGGTCTCCCCGTAATATGCCATGTAGGCACCTCGGCATTAGAAGAGAGTCGGTGGTCAATGCCACGTCCCGACCACTTCTCCCTGGGAATGAGCCCCGGTACGCATTGTAGAATAAGCTGTGTGGGCCCCGGGGCCGGGCTAGACGGGTGTGGAGAAGATAAAATCTCATACTTCCACCGAAGTTCGACCCCCGAACCGTCCAGCCCATAACGAATTGCTATACCGACCCCTCGTCTTTATAGTGGTAATGAAGTGTATTCTCTGCCATACGGACGCTGATTTCTAATATATTCAGGCGAATTTCATATTTTAACGTATTTACATATACTGATTTTATGCTTTTCTCTTGCAAGCAGATAATGTTAGATCCCTTTCAACCACTAATACCTTGTCTGCTGTATGTATTATTTTTAAGTAGGCTACGATAAGTTTTTAACTGAGCTTTTCAAACCTTACATCCGAAATAATTCCCTTCTTGAATTAATTGGCGTGGTTAATTTTTTCAGGAACTAATTTCTGTATTTTTTACGTGTTTAACATACTGCTTCCATCTGCAGGAAAGAATAGACTTAAGCCGTATTTTTCTCCGCAACTTTGGTACCTATGTACTTTTTTACACAGAGGAACAACTCTGAAGATCGGGAACGTTTAAACACAACATCTGTACGAACAAAATGTCAGGGACTGTGCAAAGCATGTCCATAGCTCATTTCTTGCTTTTTGCTTACTTCCTTTTATGTGTTCTCTAAGTTCCTTGAGAGACATGCACGTGATATGCACGTTCTGTTCTCTACTGACTTCGCCTGTTTCTTTCCCGCTCCACATCATGTAAGTGAATCATATCTAAAATGGTTTGCAACTGGATGCTGAAGGCCGTCGAGTGTTTGAAAGTCCAACAGTTGCAGGGTATTCCCCACTCTGGGCATGTTCTTGGCATTCCTGTTTATGACACTACTGCACTATCTTCTAAGGAAAATAATTGTAAATCATACTATTAAGTGTGCATACAATACACTCTTGAACAAAAGCTAGTCACTTTTATAAGCAAAGACCAAAGTGTGACCCTGAAGTTGGCAGATTCTTGGATGTTACACAACTTTTATTACGTGAAATGTTATGGACATAAAAAGTTACATTATGCAAATATTTTGGTTTGTTAAAGGTAATTTTTTAAGCAATGATGATTATGAGAAGTGAGAGGTGTACTTTTTGAGGCGACATGTCACAAACCAATGAAGTGACGGAACTCAAAGAATCACCATTAATACAAAAGGTGTACTTTTTGTAGTGATATGTCACAAATCAATGAAGTGACAGAACTCGGAGGATCACCACTGCTGCAAAAGCCCTAAAATTGATACTCTCTCACTTCGGGTCCAACTAATTATGAAGTGCTAACCATTCGCTAGTGATGGCCGTTATTGCTTATTGCTTATTCTTGTTGCTTACCGTTATGCCTATTTCCTACTGCTGTTTGTTGTTCATTGCTTACCGCTATGCTTATTACTTTCCAATATGCTTGTTGCTTATGACTTACGGCTATGGTTATTTCTTACTGCTTACCGCTGAGACTATTGGTTACTGCTTAACGCTATGGTGGTTGGATGTACCTAGCACTGTGGTTATTGTTTGTCGCTCGCCACTATAATTGTTTATTGGATATTTCTTACCTCTATATGTATTATCCTATTGCTTATCTCTTACCACTGTAGTTATTTCTTACTGCACACCACTATCGCTGTCTATCATCGCTGCGACTGTTTCTTGTCACTAATTCTAGTTCACCATAGAACAGGCCACGAAGGCCCGGGCTTGTGGGGGATTAGAAGTTTAGCTCTACTCTTCCTTTAACCTCGGCGCTGGATGGGGTGAGTGGTCAACGCCACCACCCAGCCTCTTTACTCCCGGTACCCATTGTATGGAAGGCTAGGTGGGCCCCAGGGCCGGTCTGGACCAGTGCGGAAAATCTCGCCCCCACCAGGATGCGATCCTCGGATCGTCCAGTCGTTAGCGAGTTGCTACACCAACTACGCTATCCTGGTCCACGTTTCTTGTCACTAGCGATATTATTTTCCATTACGGCTCTGTGTATTGCTTATCTCATACCCCTATGGTTGTTGCTTATTTCTTACCGTTATACTGTCCTTGCTATCTCGGGAAGTTCAGCATGCACCCTCGGTACAAAGTCCACATAAACTTGCTGCAGTTTTCTCCTATCATTTACAAAATTGAAGAAAAGGAAAGGCGGTTCCTAGATGCGTAAGTTGAAAATGAATTAGATCAACATTTCACGTGACCTATATGTTTGGAGTAAACGAGTAATGTTTTGAGTTTTTTTTGCATGTGATGAAAAGGTTACATTCTTTTCAGTGGGACGTAGTGAGTGTGAATTTGGACGTTTCTGTTCTTGTTTAAGACTACTTAGGTATTGCTTTAAAATTACTTACTTGTGATAAATTTTTATAGCTGTGTATAATTATTGTTTTGTTTTTCTTTCGGGGACGACATCTCCTTTGTTACGAAAAGAATCGGTTAGATGGATTTTTATAGTCAGTTTTGTATACAGCGCAGCCGTGAATGGAACTTACTTGAAAAAACTGTGAAGTATAAATTATGAGTGGGCCCGACTTGATGGGGCGAGCGTCTGATTCTGCCGCCTGAGCGCTCGCGTTAAAAAATGTCGCTTTTCCAGAAACTGCTTGCTGTACTGTTTCAAATTTTCGCCTCTCATAAGTGTTGTTGTCTTTCAGGCCATCTCAGAGGCTTTCAAAATGGCCACAGACCCAGACCTGGAGTGGACAGCTACAATCTTGGACGTGAAGCCGCAAGTAATCCTCCACGATCGTCTCATGACAGACGCTGCACTTGGTACGGTCCCCATCAAGTCGGAACATTCATACAGCCTGACGTCGGACGGCGACTCCATTCCAGACTCACCGCTCAGTCTCGACAACAAGATGGACGGTGAGTACGATTTCACTGAACTGGCACAGGAATATTCGACAGCGGACCGGTGGTAGCGCAATACGGCATACAAGTAGAACAGTCAACGATAATATAAAAATGCCTGGTAAAATGGGAATTGAAGAGTCCTCGGTAATCCTTTGTAACGAGTTCCGCCAGCCAGATTTGTACGTATCATTATTTTTTAATCTCCCTAGTCACGCTGTAACAAAAACTACGATGGACTGCGTACCAACGCAAGGAAAGCCAAGACTATAACGGCATCGGATTCCAGTTTTCTAGCTTTTAGGTAACCTCAGTGGTGCATCTCATTATTATACTTTAATTTATCATTAAATTAAAATTTCCAGGCAGCTTTTAGTGCACGACTTCAAGTACCACATTTTAGCCAAGCCCGTTGAATATTTTATGAGATGAAAGGCATGTACAGACACGACCTCACCATCACGCAATCATTTTATGCAATTTGTATGAAGGAAATATGACAACATTTTAAAAGTATTCAGCGTGCACTTAACAGGCACACCCGCAAAGGAATAATGAGTGACAAGCTAACGTCTACGGTCTTGGAATTACGAGTGAAGGAAATGGTAATTAATTTGAAGAAAGGTTATGGTATTCTGTAGTTCAGGCGTACTTGAATTTAAAAAGATGCATCTGGTGTTCCACTGCTTGTTTCAAGTTATGAACTAACCCGATAACCAAAATGCTATTGTTCTTGTACATAATTCACAAAACGAAAGAATACAAGGTTTTAGGCTTTCACAACGGCCATTGGTCAGTTTGAAATCCTTTGGGTTTTGACACCGTTTAGTGTTGAAAATTGACACTGACGTCTCGGTGGAAAATGTTGTCTCCATCTTCATGGTTCACAACGCAGACCCAGTTCCTTCAAGTCTTAATATGGAGACAGCATGTTCATCCGAAACGTCGGTGTCAATCTACAGCACTGTACAGTGTCGAGACTCGTTTCTGAAGTCCGAAAACCAAATGATGTTTTGTTACAAACATATGAACAGAATTTAGATGCATTAAAACGCGTGCCTTTGAAATTATTGACACACTAGAAGTCAAGGAAGGAGATAAACCTACGTAGCCTAATTGATCACACTTTCTTTAGTATACAACGCGAAGTCGACTTCATTATAGCACTACATTAAGTGATAAATTAAATGGGTATCAACGTATTCTACCCTCAGCAAGAGTTCCTTTTCTTATTCGCGTAGAAGGTTGTGTCTGCATTCGGTAAGGCTATTAATTCTTCACTTTCTTGTTTGGTTCGGAAACGTGTGCCAAAAATTAAGTTCTGTCTAATTATTTTGAAAATCGAAGACTTACGGAAGTATCCATTGAACATAAAACGTGTTTCTCATATTTTCCTACAGCCCTTGCTGAAAACTTCTCGCTTCGATAAACCTATTCAGCAAGTTATGGTGTATATGCGTGTAGAAAAGCACGCAGGTTTCCATGTACCATCCGTATTTTTTGTAAGATTTCAACCAAAAGTTGAAACTACGATACAATATTTTTTAAATAAATTCATTTAATAGTAAGTTCCATGAACATTTGTTTGGCAGTTTCCAAATTGTTACATCCGTGTGGACGGAAGGACGGACGGACGGACGGGCAGAGCGATTTTAGTGCGCTCTTAGCACAAAGCAAAAGCGCCTAACAACCGAACGTTAATTCGTCAGCGAGGAATGAAAAGTGAGCACGAAACGATACCTTGAGATATTCCCGTACAAGTCGACAATAGACACAGCAGTTAACTGTAACACGTGCGTGGTGTGATATATGAAGGAAATTACACATTCAACAGGCATGGAAGAAGGTCCTAAGAGCGGAGAATTTTTATGCATTTTGAAGCAAAGTTTGTATGGGAAGGAGTGAGAGACTACAATTATTGTAAGGGAACATAATTTTACGACAGTGCCATCCCGTCATTGTTGTAAACGTAGGATAGAGGCTAGGTGAATTGTTAACTGTATAAGGTAATAAAAATTGTAGGTGATGGTAAGGAGATTTTGTGATGCGGCAGAAGCAAGACCTTGATCAGTCACAGTATTTAGCTTCCATTTTGATATCACTTGAGGAGCTGCAAAATGGTGGAACTAGAGACAGAAAGAGAGAGAGAGAGACAGACAGACAGACAGAAAGAAACAGAGGAAAGAAAATGAAGTGATAGACGAATTTGTGTGCGGGGGAAGGAAGCACCACTTTGTTGTAAGGTTACAAGGATTCGTCCGCTCGTCCTTCTGGTATTATTATTCTGAACATGAAAATGCAAGAAGAAGACGTCAGAATGGTGACAGCAGCAGCTGGAAATAAAGTCCGTGAAATTTTAATTCCTCATTAGTGCTGAAGTGCATAATTTGGACACTTCATTTAATTATATTTAACCTTAAAGCGAGGGGTTGTATTTTGAAAAATTGAAATTGGGGGACCTGTGTGTAGAGATGGCCGGTCCCAGAAAATCCCGGAGGCATACTTCTAGCCAGTAGGCCGGCAAACAAAAGTTGAAATACTCTAAGTAATGTATAAACATTCAGTTCTTACATTATAGTAAACAAGCCCCGTTTCCATTTTAAAAGCAATCTGGTTAATGTTGCTTAGGGAAATGCACAGTGTTTATTGTGATAGACGAAACACATAAATGCACTGTGCGAGAAAAGTGCAGGATGTGTATATGTTAAAGCCGGTGGCAAGGGGTACATTTAGGG
>Ga0123352_10019217_pt1 | contig 10895 bp, 8 predicted proteins | sample TergutLab28metaG_FD_89700 | JGI IMG/M metagenome (GOLD analysis project Ga0123352, IMG submission 89700) | Labiotermes labralis P1 segment gut microbial communities from Petit-Saut dam, French Guiana - Lab288 P1 | ecosystem: Host-associated > Arthropoda: Insects > Digestive system > Gut ... | reverse complement strand
AGTAGCGGCTCCAGGTCTAGAAAACAGAGATTAACGGCTGTGGGGACCCGTTGCGCTGACCACGTGACACCCCTCTAACCGCAAAAGTTGGCACTAACTTCGCCGACCGGCGGCGGCCGCTCTCGGTATAGTTCGCGTGCGGACAAAGGCCACGGAGTTTGTTTGTTTTGTATGAATTCTGAGTGACTAGATTTATAACTTCAAAAACGCTCTCTCTCTCTTTTGCTCGTAATAACATCGGAAAGAAACAGTACGATTGTTTCTTTTTCGGCACTAACACTTGCTAAACTTTGTAACTTTCATAGCGTTTTTGCGATTAAATTTCTTTATGTTCTGTGGTTTAAAAATTGAATGTTGGTAAAGGTCCGTATTTTATGACAGTATATTCATATCCCTACGAGCCGATTTGAATTTTCAGGCGGGTCGCTTACGGCCCGCGTACTGTATTTTGCTAAACCCTACCCGACGTCATGGAGTTAACATACTAATATATCCAACTCCCTGCTCCGTCTTTTTAAAGTAGGGAGTTTTATATAAACGTAGCCCTGGCGTGTGTATATTACGCCCGTTTTATGAAATGAACCACACACATTCTGTGCAGAAGCGTATCAGGTTTTATAGTTTTGTAATGAACCGTATATAGGTAGCACTTTGTTGTTTCAAACTGCTGGCTGCATTACTCCTAAATTCTTTTAGCTCTTTCCTGTCCAATTTTTTTCATATTATTCGCCCCATTTCTCTCGCAGGCTTTTGTTCAATTGTTTACCTGTTCAGTTGTACAGCAGAACCGTTTACAGAATTGAACGAGGTTTTTTTTTATTTTCATTCGCTTCGTAATATTCTTTTCATTTCCCACTAATCCATTTAACGTACCTTTGGAATGCGATGCTGCAGTAGGCCTGTAACCCAGTCACCTGGAATGCCGTGTTTTGTGAATGCGTTTTTATAATCATGTAAGAAGAGAAAGTTGTCATTTGGAATAAAATGACGTTTAAGAGGGATTCCGAGAGCCGTACACGGCTTGACCATCTGTACACCGGGCTGGTGGGCCGGGTAGCGTAGTCGGCATAGCGACTGGCTACGGGCTGAACGGTCCGGGGATCGAATCCCGGTGGGGGCGAGATTTTCCCAACCTGTCCAGACAGGCCGTGCGGCCCACCCAGCCTCCTGTACAATGGGTACCGGGTGTTTCCCGGGGGTAAAGAGCGGCTGGGGCGTGACGCTGACCCCTCACCTCCTTCCAATGCTGTGGTAAAGAAAGAGTAGAGCTATACCTTTACTCCCCCTATGGGTCGTACGGTGTGTACAGAGCCTCAGTGCCTGTACAAGAGTGAACTTTACCTTTACCTTTTACACCGGGCTGGGTATGTATATACGATCACTGGTCAGAAAGAAGTTTACGGTGCGTGGGTTTTGGGTTCTGTATCTTCCACTCTAACAAGACGGTTCTCGTTTAATTGGTACTGCTGTCTCGCTGCCTTTCCACATAGTCCCTATCACAATTCAGGAATCTACATATCAGACGAGCTTTTTATTTGCCGATAACAGAAGTCCGTGTCCTTGCAAGATTGAAATTGGGCATTACAGGTTCGACGGAACGCAGTTTGGGAACTGCTGAGCATTGGCAAGATACTCTAATTCGACCTTATATGACAGCATAGCATCTTTATCGTAAGATAACTGAGGAACTCCCCAAAACAGAAAAAGGGCCATTATTCGATTGGCTCCGTATTCGTTGCTATTATCGTGTCTCCTGTTGTTTATGGTCACGTTAACGGTGCTGTGTAGCGTCGACTGACGAGGGATGATCATGATGTAAAGATTTGAATGGATGCAGGCGTGGTCACTGCCCCAGTATTACTGTATAGAGTCTGAAGGTACGCCAGACGGCGAGTAATACTGTGCAGTATTAATTACTGCACAGTATTACTGACCGTGTTGTAATAATGTAGGGTTGCTGTACATTATATTGACTAGTCTGTGGACAGTACTACGCAGTATTCGTTCAGTTATCGTCTGCCTGTCGTGCAGTGAACACGCCTGTATCAGAGTAATTGCAGTCGTTCGAGATTTAACCCTTACGAATGCCAGGTCTTAAGAATATTTCCAGTGGTCAAATAGCGTAACGTAATGGATAAACGCTGACAGTGTTTCTGCTTCTGACATGTTAGTATTTGTTTAGCCATTGTTGTGGTAACAGTCTTAACTAGCCCATCAAATGATGGACGGTCGAATCACCTGCAAAAAAAAATCGTTTGGCCCACACATCATTAAGTCTGACATGAGTTTTTTTTTTGTGTGTGCATTGTGGTCTGCGTTGGAACCACTTTTTGATCCAGCGGCAGTTCCTTACCTTTTTTTAAACACAGGGCTAGAGCAATGGCCACACAGGCAGCATCAGTATCACTCTACATGCTTGCTGTTCGTAACACACGAACAAAACGAAATAATGCAGAATAATATCGAGTCGTCCAGGGACAAGCATGTTGCACAATATTTATTCGAGGAAATAGTGATGAACGTCTAGTGGTCTCTCATGTGAAACCGAGCACCGTTTGTGGTTATTTTTAAGTCGACTTGCAAGATTATCATAGTTCTTGTTTAATATCTGTCACGCAGTATCTTTTCCACAGTGCTGAGTGGGCGGTGTGCACTTGTTGAAGCATAGTGTGTGTTGTAGGAGCGCTGATACAAATCATGCCGTATTCAATTTAACGAGCCGTGCAAGTAATGCGGCTGACTCACGCGACTTGAGGAGCTTCGAGAAGCGGTATAGAGATAACAGGCCGAGAGGCCGACGTCATTTGATGGTCCTTTTGTAAAATAGCTCAGTCAGTATTAAAATATCAGCAGCTAAATAACATTTTCTCTCATGTCCTTACGGTACCGTTTAGTTCGTTACTGGCAGCTTCCGTTCTATACTGTCGCATTACCAGATTGATGGTTCGACGTTAACAGTAGCTTTGAGTATTAATTTAGCGCCCTTCTAATTTACCTGGCTCAGCCAAAAAAAAAAAAACAGGTCCTCGTATTACGATGATTTGATTGTCTCCTACGTGATGTCTGTTTTTACAAACTTTAGGTTTAGACGTCATCACAATTTTATAGTCATTCAGCAGCTTCAAGATTATTGTCTTTTTGAACGCGATAGTGCGTAGTCTGGTAGAAAGTTACGAACCTTTAGGAGATACTTTCTTCGTCCATGTTTGAGGCAGAAGACCGGAAGATTGTGACTTCAAGTCCCCCCCCCCCCCTCGAAACCTGGGCACCTGTATACCGGTACACCTGGCGTAATATCGCCGAATCCTCGTATTTACTGCCGTAAGAATCTCCGTTTCTCACATCCAGCAACTTGTTTGTGACGTCGACCATTATTATATTACCGGAAGCTAAGTAACACGACTTCATCCCTTCAAGGGCATATTCCGACTGATTTGTTTTTATTATATACAGTACGTCTTGACTGTAAATTATGTCTTTAGCATTCGGCATGCATGGGCAGCATTACGAAACTAGTGCCATGCTTTTGAAGTTGCGGATTTGACGGGGTTTAGAGTCGAGATTCGAAGGTGGAATTTTAATAGCCCACTTGGACTGTCATAAGACACTAATCCTTGCTTTCATTGTGTAGAAAATGGCGTGGAATTCATAGAAGACGGTTTTGGCAATACGTAGTATTTTGCTAATGGTAGCTAGGTAGCACTGTATAATGCGAAAAGCGACTGCCCGTGGGTCATTGGTGTGTAAAATTCTTTGAAATGTCTGGTACCGAACAGTGTTCCTAACTTTGAGCGATTCAGCGCATCTCTAGCACTGAGCGTTTATATTCGGTTGAAATGGATACTGGGCTGCAAACATTTCAGTACAAGTTATTTGATACGCACTGGCGTATGTTTCGTCGCAGAATGGGGCGTAAATGCGTGTGAATGTTCTGTAGTTGTGAGCCGATTTGCAAATACGGGACCTTTGCCTTGGCGAGTACTGATTTGTTATAAGTTCAGGTATGACCAGTATAATTTTTTTTTTTTATTTACCTTGTTCTAATTGTTGGAATCCGATAGCAAGGGGATGTTAGAGAATATCTAAAAAAGCTGAAGGTTAAAAACTGGAAGGAAACAGCTCTAAGGATAAAAGAACTTGGAGAGACTTGGCTGAGAAGGCGAAAACCCACAAAGGGTTGTAGTGCCAAATGATTATTATGGTGATGATTATGATGATGATGATGCTAATTGTTGGAATCATGTGGCTTTGTTCAGTGTGGTCTGGTCTCGGTGCAGGGTTCGAAGGCTGTACGAATATACACGGATGAGGAAAGTAAAGTTTTACTCGTCCAGCCAGCCTCAAGTAAGGAGGCTGCAACAAAAGTGTCACTCGGGGTTTTGCTAGAACTGTTGCGCCTACCCGTGCACCAGTTTATCCAGTATTTCCATGTAACCGCCTAGTGTCATGAATTGTGTTGTAGGCTACAGAGTTGAGTTTGCCGCGATTGTAAGAAAGCTGTATTGACATTAACAGGGAGGTACAGGAGGCGCTTGCAGATCGTAGAGACATGTAAATGATGGTATGCATATTCTGTCCATTAAGCACATTATTAATGCAATTCCAACTAAACGCACGTACAGTTCGCGAACGCATATTGTATTACCTCATGGTACACACTCCCCTACATGCTTCAGCTTAAAATCAGCCACCTTCAGGGAAAATCAAGACCAAAACCTGAAACTCATGTAAACATAAGTTGGAACTCATGGTCGTCATATATTTAAAGTATGCATATATAATTTATTGCTGTAATACATCAGTATTTTAGATTAATGTAGGAATTGTTATTAAATATTAATTTGTTACATTTATATAATGTTATATACTAATACCGCACTGCATTACCCTATATTTGTATGTTTGCGCATTTGACCCATGTCTCTTATCCTGTTTGCTTGATTCTCCCTGAGGATGGCTGGTTTAATCCGAAACAGGTAGGAGAGTGACACTATGAGATAATACAACACATGTTCATTAATTGTTAGTGTATTGAATTGGAATGCTGTGAATAACATATAAACAGCATTTACAGGTGCCAATTAAAGTTTTTATTCTAGCAGTGGGTGTTGCTGCCTTCTAACACACATGGACACAGCACGTTTGCCAAGTAGTTAGACTGTCCGTAGTCTCCCGACCAGTAACATCAGTTCAACATTCTGTAGGTACGTGAGGAACCTAAATTGCTCGGAGTTTCTCAGGAGTTGGCACCATCGCACTGTTATTTGCGAATGGCGCAGGCAGTCCAGCACAACAGCGCTGACACGTCGGAATGGGGCAAAGAAATTGACTGCTATTTTTCTCACTAGGAATAGGAACTTTGGAATTGTTGATTTAGTTGGAAGGTACTGGAAGGGATTAGGCAGCAAGTGAGAAGTATAGAGCGCCGCTGTCATTACCATCTTCCGGTGGTCTGAGCGTGTCATAATAAATGTGCTGTTCCGGTTGCCATGCGTGTGTTGTATTCTTTCGTAATTCTTGGTTTGCTTCGAAGATGAAGTCCACTTTTAATACAGTATTGTGTGTCTTTATTTGACCAGTTTACTGTATAAGCTAGTGTTTAACATTTTGACGCCGGAATTATTTTTTTAATTTTAGCACACCTGTATATAAAATGTGAATGATACAGGAACCAAATACGTTAGAATTATGAAATAAAATGCCTTTTGAAGAGAATAAAAACGGAGAGTATATACCATGTTTAAAATATTCAGTACCTATATCTGTTGAATAAATATATAAAAATGCAGCTTTGGAGGTTAGCGGTGCGGTGCGTCAACTATAGTTGACGTTAGGCATCTAAAGGTTAATTGGTACTTTTTAAACATATCTGTCGGTCCATATATTGAAATCCTTTTGGTTACATTAGTTGTTACAGCCTCACTGTCGTGCCTTATGTCTCTCTTTTGGGATTATGGTTTTGTTTTGTAAGAACCTGTGTTTATTTTACTCAGGGCAATAATCTTGAGTCGCGTATATATATATATATGACTTCATTTCTTCGCCAGGTATACGTATTATATTTGCAGTAGACATACAGATGGCATTTCGTATACAGGAGAGTTCCCATGATGTGTCTTTGTGAGATGTTTAACTTCAAGTACGTAATCATTGCAGTGCGCCTGGAACATAATAAGGTTTGCCCTGAAGGGCCTGGTTGGCGCGACTACCTTCCATGTCGGCTAATGACACTGGATGCAAAGTAAGCTACGGTCTTACCTGCTTACAGCATCACTGTGTGCAAAAGGGGAATACTTAACATCGGGGTGATACACGGATAAGCATGTAGGTGAATTTTTATATCTTGTGGGATATTGAGCCGTGTGGTTTGTACACTTCGAAGTAGCATGGTGGTAGTACGCCCATCCAAACGCCGGTAACTGTCAGTCTACAAGTCATCATATCGCGCCAGACATGTCACCACTATCGCTTGACAGCGTCATCGCTTATTATTAGGATGTTTCGGCAGACCGGCATTCCTTTTTGAATGGCAGTTGCTTCGAAACGGCACAGAAGTGTCTTTAAAAACGGTAGCGGGGACTGAGTGAATTGTTCCCCTGAAATATGTGTAATGTTTTGAGAAAAGAAATGAATTGGTTGGTGAGTGTGCTGTTTGGTCTGTAGTAACTACCATTCATATCGACCCGACCGTTCCGTGGTCAGTTTATTGATGGCTCAAGGAGTTCCTTGCTTTTACGGGACTTAATTTTTTTATATATAATTGTATCCAACAAATGCACACAATTGTTATTAGAGTCACAATAAGATTTTTAAAAACAATAAACTTCTACATGTTTCGGACCTCATTGGCCCATAATCAGGGAGTACATTTGTTATTGTATAAAACAGTTTGTTAGCAATATTTTGATCTCGTATAAGAAGAAGAACTGATTGAAATCCTTCCGTGTGAACTGAATATGTGTAGCGAGCGGAATTGGACGGAATTGTTACGCCGAAAGTTAAAATGTAAAAATATACATACAGGGTGTCCCAGCAGTTAAGGTCACAACTTAGGGATTTAATTCCAGCGCTGATTCTGAGTCAGAAAACTTCATATGCACATGGGTCCAATTCACAACGGGTCAGGAGTTATGAGTTTTTGAAGTACAGTAAATAAATTAGAAAGGAAAGAGGAGCATTGCGCATTTATTGGGCTGTGTTGTTAAATGTACAGTTACAGATTCGCCGTTCAGCACTCATGCACGTTGTTCGAAGTGTCCGCCATCTGCTTGGATGCATTTTCTGACTTGTGTGACCAGAGAACTCGTAACCCCACGAAGAACTACGACGTTGTTGACGCTGAGAATTCGCTGGAGTAGTTCTCTCGTGTTCACCTTGTGTGGGCCTCTTCGGTGAACAAAATGTAATGAATCATATGGGGGTTAGAATTAATCCAACAGCGCAAGTCCAACCGGTTACACACGTCCGCGGGTTCAAGATGCTGAATGCGCTTGATAAGGTTAGGATACATTCCTTCTGTGTGTAGTGTTCGCCAGACTCTCAGAGTTTGAGGACAGTACTTCAGGGCTTAATTCCAGACCTAGTTCTGAGTAAGAAATGTCATACTCTTGTACGTACACATGGGTCCGATTTGCATCGGTTGCTGAGTTTGGAGCAGTTGAAGTGTAGAGTTTCATTTTACGCACGATGTAGTCAACAATACAAGAAACTCCATTTATGGGATCGTGATAATCCTCATGGAACTGTCGACAGCAACTACCCACATCACGTTTCCATAAATGTGTGGTGTGGTGTGGTGTCATTGGTGACCAACTGATTGGTCAGTACATTTTCCCGCAACGTCTGACAGGTGATATTTACGCCAACTTTTGGCAAGATGAACTGCCAGCACTCATAGAGAATGTTTCTCTACAAACACGACGACAGATGTGTTACCAGCATGATGGAGCGCCGCCTCATTTCAGTCAGGTTGTAAGGCAGTATCTGAATCATAAATTCCCAAACCGATGGATTGATGGTGTGTGTGCACAGAATTGGCCACCACAGTCACCGGATCTGTACCCATTAGATTAGCATGTGTGTTCTTACATGGAAGGTATGGTGTAAGCACAGAAGTTGAACACGAGATAAGAACTACTCCAGCGTATTCTCAGCGTTGCAAGAATCATCAACAACGCTGCATTGCTTCGTAAGGTTACAAGTTCTCTGCTCACACGAGTCAGAAAATGCATCCAAGCAGATGGAGGACACTTCGAATAATTTGCTTGGGTGTTGAACGGTGAATCTGTAAGTACATTAAACAACATATCTCAATAAATGCGCAATGCTCCTCTTCCCTTTCTAATTTATTTAATGTACTATAAAAACTCATAACTCCTGAACCGTTGCCAGTTGGACTATTGTGTATATGAAGTTTTTGACTCAGAATCAGCTCTGGAATTAAATCCCGAAGCAGTGACCTTAACTCCTGGACATCCTGTATACCTGTTTGTATTCGCCATAAGAGAGAGGGAGCATAGGGCATATATTTTATAAGCCAGGATACAGTGCATAGCAGCTCCATCCGTGGGAGATTACGACCACTGGGTGATACGTCCAACCCTCCCCGTTCACGGGTATTGCGTTCTTGACAAATCCGGCGAACGGTGACAACGCGATGCGCGTAGTCAAGACCGTAGGGGAAAATTGGATTATGGGAATCGGAGACACGTGAAACGCTGTGACATGTAAACAATGCCTAATAAGCACGGCCAAATTTGTATCAGCGGAATGATGTAGTTGGCGGCGGGAAGTTGGCACCGTGAACTAACGGCATATGGCGGACGAAAAGACGAGATTTGGTGAAGGAGGTGATCTTAAGGTTGCTATGTCTTCAGAATATCGATATACACTTCCTTGCATGGTGCTATGAGAGCACAATTTCGTTTTTCGACCAAAACACCCCAAGGCGCTCTCCATCTCTTCGAGGAAAGAGTAACAAAGACTCAACAGAAGGAATTTTTGCACCGACTGCAAGCACTGGCGTTAATGCTTCGGCCAAAATTGTCTTCATTCCTATTGATGAAAAAATCGTCGATCCGTTACACCATGGAGGCGACCCACCACAGCAATGTGCATTCCCGTGCCCATCAGCACGCACATTACACTTTGCAAAGATAAATAATACGTGATAACAGCAGTCAGTCACTTAGAACAATTGCGAATAGTAATAGACGAAGTACATATCACATAGCAAGGTAAATGGGTAGCAACGGAGTAAGAGAAGCAGGCAGGTGCAACCCGTACGTAATAATCGCGCGCTCTCGCTAGTGCGACCGCGAAAGAGCGAGGGCCGTTCATCGCGATTCACAAGGGTTGCCGCAGTAATTTCCCGCGAATATGTAGAACCGTGTGGCGCGAACCCATTGCTAAGGATTATCTGCCGTAATAATAGTTTGTGGTGGTCGCAGAGTTGGTTTGAATTGGGTACCGATCACAGAGAACCGAACTGCATTTCTGTGTGGATGTATAGAGTAAGAAAAACAGTGGACATTGTTTATACCTGCCTTGTCCCTTTGTCCAACAGACCGTAACGCATTGTCACTGCTGTGCTAATTAGGATCAGGATTTCATTGTGTATCCGTCTTACTGCAGTTACGAAAGCCAGTGTCATATTAACTAGCACAAGTAAGCATTGTGTGCGCTTATCATGTAGTATCTGCCATTAATGGAGTTAATTTCCCCCATACCAATATTTACGTTCAGTAAATAGAACAAATCGAGGAGTCATTACGTTAATTGTTGTAGTTCCGGCACAAGGCGTAGGTACAGTCTTATTTTTAGACCTAGTCGGCGTTTGCGGAATGCGCAGTGGATGTGGCTGATACCACTGACAGAGTGTGGTTTAAATTACTGGCCTCACTTAGGCGTGGCCGAAGGTATTTTAAGGCGCTGCGAACTTGATTCTCTCCGTTACCACAGAAAAGGGTGTGTACGTTAGGGTATGTTGACTTGCTTTTGTGGGTGTAGTTTTCTGAGTATGCAGTGAGTGTGAGTCCACTAATATAGGGCGAATATCTCGGAGGAAACTGGAAATGTTTCGTGTATTGTTTGGGCAGAGAAACCTAGGCCACCTGACAACACTTAACGTCTTCACAGTTTATTTCTTGGACAGACATTTTAATATAAGCGTAGAGTGCCCACGAAATCCAGGTACAGTTTTAAAAATCTGTTACACCGTGTGAAGACGTCCAGCAGTGTGCAGTCTTGTGCACCTTGTTCCTTAGCCGAAAAAAGTTTATGCTCTAGTTCACCTCAGCACATTTTTATGACTGATTTCCTGGCAGATCGATTGGCTGTAGTAGACCAGCCTCTGACACCACGCATTTGGATCTCTCTCTCTGCGTGCGTGCGTGCGTGTGTGTTGCGCGTGCGTGCGTGTTCGCGTGTGTGTGTGTGTGCGCGCGTGTGTGTTTTTTTTATATTATTTGATTTATTGAGCATGCTCCATTACAAGTTAGTAATACTACATGCTTCAATACTTTGTTGTAGGGGATGCAGTGGCTAGCACGGTCATGCATTCCCTTTACATTTTAAGTGACATTATTATTTTTTTTCTTGGTTTCAATTTACGTTTACATTTATATGAATTTAAAACCTATTCTATGGTTCCCCTTGACATCTACTTTACATTACTTTGGGTTCCCTTTAGTCAGTTAAGTATTCACAATACAATTACATGTGTTTACACTTATGTACAATTTCCCCAGTTTTGTGTATTTATGGCAGGTTTTCTTTAAGTTTTCTAATTTAGTGCCCATTGCTTTGTTTTGTTTATCTACTCAATTATTAACTTATGAACAGATTTACTAAATAAACTATCTGAAATACAATAAGTATATATGCATTAAATTGTT
>Ga0123352_10019213_pt1 | contig 10896 bp, 7 predicted proteins | sample TergutLab28metaG_FD_89700 | JGI IMG/M metagenome (GOLD analysis project Ga0123352, IMG submission 89700) | Labiotermes labralis P1 segment gut microbial communities from Petit-Saut dam, French Guiana - Lab288 P1 | ecosystem: Host-associated > Arthropoda: Insects > Digestive system > Gut ... | reverse complement strand
TTTTTTTGTGAATACAAAAGTTTTTTTTTTTTTAAGTGGAAGTAAAACAAAATTTTTATGGACCCCCCCCCCCCCAGAAGATCTAGAACGTGCATGTACGCCTGACGTTACCAATGTAACGCAATAAAAAGAAGTGACGTAATATAGTCGAAAGAGTAGCTGCAGATGCTTCTGAATTATTCTAAATTATGGAAGACAGTTACAGCATTGTCTTGATATATGCGTTCTGTCAGAGCTCGAGTGAAAGAAAAAAATTGTACATCTTGATATCTCGTAGGGATATTGAAATATTCACCTCCATCATCGTAGAGAAAAGAAATAGCTGAATTTTACTGAAACACGTACCATCCGTGTCAGTGAAACTGGCCTTAATCCAACTAATAGTGTTCTGTTTCGAGGTTAAGAACGTACGTAAAATCTTACTTAGGAATGGCGGCTGAGACCGAGCAGTTAGGAGCAGCAGTAACACTTTGGGTTTTGAAACGGCAGTTGACTCGGTTTGAATGTCGGACTGGGCACCGGCTATCCTAAGTCAGGCATTTCGCTGTTTTCCTCCGTCTGTCCGAGCAACTTCTGGGTTTTTATCTTGACTATGCCTCGAGCGTCCCTGTTCAATTCCTTCCCGTTTTATCATTCGTAAATGCGAACATTCGACGTTCTGTAGTCTGAGGTACTGGTGGCGTCGTTAAATAAACAGTGAAAAAATATTGATTTTTGGAGGGTTGTAATTGAGTGGCTCTGAGTGAGGTTACTGGAGCAAAATGTACAGACTGTTTATCGCCTTATTTCTCGTCACGTTATACAAGATCCCTGATCTGGTAGCCCGTATTAAAGGTAAATTTTTGTCGGCTGTGGTTTGTGTTTTGTATGGATCAAAGACGAAAGGCGAAGATGTTGAAAGCAAACCAGCGCGGAGAAGAAAAATGGAGACAGAGATGGCTAGAAGATGGAGAGAATGATTTACGAGAGCTGAAAGTGAAAAGATGGGCACACAAGCCAAATATTAGAGAAGAATGGGCATCTGTCTTAAAGTGGAACAATGTAGAGGACCTTGGAGTCGAGAAGTAATACACCATATACAGCTGGAGTGGGCACGCCACACCAGGTGACGGTTACTATCCTAATCCCCAACGATTAAAAATTAATCATTTCAGTATTAGCACGAACTTCACCACATATGAGTTATGTGGTAAATGGGAAGTACAAATATTCCAAATTAATAATAGTAATAATAATGTAAAAAACCAGCAATAATAGGAGCAACTGGAACCATCTAAAAATCATTCAGAAAATACATCCGCTACATAATAATAATAATAATATGTTTAACTGCAAATGGGCTGTCACTCGGTGGCAGTTGTTATTATGGATGTACATACATTTGAAATAAGGATCTAATAAATTTAAGTTGGGAGGGCTACATGAGAAGCATGCAGTAGCAACTTGGAGTCTTGGGAACCATTTCAGCATTCGCTTAAACCATCTCAACATTCGCATACCTGGAAAGTACGACATCAAGGAACTGCAGTCAGCAGCCATGTTGGACACTGCACAAAGACGTCGGAAAGTGCTAGTGTAAAAATACGAAAAGTTTGTCATGGAAAATGACGTTACATTTACCATATATTGTTTCGTATACGTCAGTGTATATACCCTGCATAAAGTTGATAACTGATGATGATGATTATGATAATAATAATAATAATAATACAATAAAATACGTGTTTGCCTTGTCACAAGGACAGAATTCTTTCATAATTACTCTCTTTGCGTACAAGGGGGCAATAGAGACCATCCAGCAACACTGACTGATAACACTGTGTTGCACTTTGTACTTAAGCTTTACATTAATAACCAGTACTGTAATGGTTTGGTCCGTTCTAAGCGCTTACCTTTGCAGTCCAGAAATATGGTGGAACCTGCTGCAGAGTGAGATGGATGACTTTCATTTGTTTACAAAGCATCTGTTAAGACTTTTTTTTTTTCATGTCTCGTAGGTGTCATTTAGTTAAAACTGGATGTGTTAGTTTTTCTGTGTGTGGTTTCATTTCGACTTCCTCTCCAGGATTACTTATTGCTTTTGGCTGAGTGTGATTCACACCTGACCCAACTTAACATGCCACTGGGGCGTTTGTTCCTATAGTCAGCAACAGGATGCAGTCATCCGGCCTATCCGAGGTCATCGGAATGTAGGGTGCCTCGGCGGCGGAATGTATGGAGTTACCCATCTTCTGAGACAAGTTTACTGATGTTTCTGAGGAATATAGAGGCAATATGTTCATCCTAAGCGTCGGGGTAATTTACGAGTATGTTAGACTGCATTTTGTGACATCCCATTAGGCGGTAATCGTAGAATTGTAGGGAATTTAGTCATACTGAAAAACACCTTAACAATGAAGTGTTTAAATATTAACACGGGGCTGACGACCTTACGTTGGTGGATCCAGACGCGTAATATATGTAACGGACGTGAATAATTGAAGTATAATACACGTAATAAATTATTGGGTGAGACTGATGGGGCATACAGCAGGAATTGGAGAGATGAGAAATATGTGAGAAATTTTGGTCGATAAATCTGAATAAAAGAGACCGCTTTGGAGACCTGGGCACATAATGGAGGATAATATTAAAATTAAATTTTAAATAATCGCCTATGAGGTTTTGAACTTGATTTATCTGGTTTAGGATCAGGACCAATAGTGGAACGTTGTGAACGCTGAAATGAACCTTCTAATTACATTCAAAAGCGGAATTTATTCGTTAACCGAGCGTCAGGGAGGCGGTATAGCGACGATACGGTGTTCGAACCCTGATGGAGACAAGATGTTTAATGTTTTCCTTACCCTTCCCGACTGGGCCTGGGGCAGGCCCAGCCTTTTGTACAATGGATAAAGTTTACCGGGGCGTAGCGTTGATCACCCACGTTTACCTAGCGTCGAGGTTAAGAATGAGTGGAGCTATACTTCTGCTCCCCCCATGCCTCTTATGGCGTGTTGTGGGGCTACTAGCTGTGCGAATGTTAGTTTCTCAAGAAGGTTGTCCTTTAGGATTACATTATTATTACTGCTGAATAGACATCTGCAGTAGTCCATATACGGGAGGAGCTGGTAATATTTTAGGTGGATGTATGGGTTTTCATATTTTAAACATGAAGAGCGTTTTTTATTTTCACGTCACGCAATGGGCTGTCACTTGCCTCCGGTCCAGGGATATCAGCATAGCGGAATGCTGATATGCAGGAACGTGGAATCTGTAAGGTAGACACAGTTCGTACAGATCGGACAGGCGGCACATGAATGAATCACGTATCTAGTTGCATGTGACGTGTATGTATCGGAGCAACGAACTGAGTACGGATCGAGTCGATGACAACGAAGCAAATTAATACAAATGTTATTTAAGAACAGACTGTTGTTTTCTGTGATAGAATTGTAATTGAAGTGCCACGCGGAGAATTGCGTAGTTGTTGGACTGCTGGATGAAGTGCTAACGTGTTCCCTGTTTTACATAGCTTCATCACATCGAAAGGTGTTTTTTAAAGAAAGGGTTGGTATATATTGTCCCTTCGTCTTTTAGGTGATCAATAATGACGAACACGGTAGAACATTGATGTAACAAGTGCATGAAGACCAGAAAGAACGTGGTTTAAACTCTGCGTACGAGCTGCCTGTCTCGTATGGATGGATAAAGATTTAGTTTGCCTGCAGATGGTGCGTAAGTTCATGATGTTTGAATCGAAACGCGAGAATGAAATTTGAATCTACGAGACGAAATGGCTAGGGGGAAAAAAATGTGCTATTTCTTAATCTGTGGGCCCACTTTACGTAATATCGTTAGAGTAAATCAATAACAATTAGCTACCGTTGGCAGCACACACAGAGAAGCAATAAATACAGCGATTCCTCTGTTTACGAGCTTAATTCTTCCTCTAAAACTGCTCAGGAAGTGGGAAATCATAAAATGACAATTGGTTGCTCACTGCTTCCCACGTCACAAATTTAATTGACTCCGGGAGTAAACTGTCTCCACAGACATGCAGAATTTTCCTTAATATAACATATAACGGCACCTGAGTATGAACAAGTAACACATATGTTAGGTTAACATAATTAAGAAATATTCTGAGCTATGAATCTGTGCGTATACATTTGTTAACATAATTGAAGTGCATGGATAATGCATCTTTCAACCAAATTTGGAATTTCTGAGCAGATTTTCACAAAATCTTCCATATAATACTTCATGGAAAACCGTCCAGTGGGAGCCGCGCTGATGCGTGCGTATTGACGGACGGACATGACGTAGTTAATAGGCGTTATTGGTGACTATGCGAACTGCTGTGTGAAGAAACAAGATTTAGAATCCTACGTGGTATCTAGTTTATGTCAAAGTGTTACTTCGATGTTGGTGGTGGGGGGCGATTTTTTTTTTTTTTTTATTCTCCAAGCGTACAAAATGAGGAACACTAGCGGTTTGTGAAACATGGAGTGTGTGCACTCTCATATTTACTCGTCTAGTACGAAATAATTTTATTATCTCTTTACAGCTACGTCAGCAGTAACACGAGTTGGACAGACATTGGTGACGAGGCTTCCATCTTTTATGAGTAAAATTTATGTAATCAGGTGGACTGTTAACTTCGTTCTCTGTCGGCCTTAGTATGTGGTTTGTTGAGATCTGTGTTCGATTGCCTGAATATTCATACTGTGATGATGCTTCACGCCATTTTCATTGTATTAGGCTCATTTGCAGAGTTACGAAAAGCGAGAGTGAGCTTCGTGAAGTCTGTCTGTACGTCTTTCCGCACGGAACAACTCCGTTTCCAACTGACGGATTTTCATGAAATTTGACAATGAGCAATTTTTCTAAAACCTGCCCCAAAAATTCAAGTCTCATTAAAATATGACAGAAATAATGGGTACATTACATGAAGGTCTGTGCAAATCATCGTCATCATAATCTATATCTGTCATGGAGTTGGGACGCTTGTTGACCCGTTCCGGTCTCACGTATCCAGAAGTCTCTTCAAAGGTCTACCATGATTCCTTCTGCCCGCTGGGGAGTAGTGTTGGTCTGTGCAAATGTGTGATAACATCACGCTTAGTTGTCCTTAGAATGGGAAATGTTTCAGGAAAATATGTCGAAAATGTTTCAGGAAAATATGTCGAGAAAATAAAAACACACATTTTAGACTCAATAACATTTTTTTTTCCGAAGAACATGCCGTTTATAAGGTAACGTGGAAAAATATGGTAGATCCAGACAGGCCACAGATGACAGTATAGTACGGCGCATGCACGTTGCATGCTGAATAACTAAGGCTACAGACACACGCTCAGAATATGTAATAATTATTGCTCTGTCACTGCAATAGTGGTTACGCGAACGCGCATCAATGTTACGTTTATCCGTATATTGCCTTTCTTGTTTTCATAATCATGATCGAATTGACAGCTCAGTATTTATTTATTAAAAATATTCCATTTTGTAATGAAGGTGATTTTATCAAGGATGATGCAATGGTCGAGGCATGCAGCATGCATGGGGGAATTTAACGTTTGCTTACAGAAATTCAGTCGGAAAATAAAAGGGGTAGTAACTGCTTGGAGACCTAGAAATAGACGGGGGTTAATATGAAAATATATCGTGAAGTCGATAAGCGGTGGTAGACTGACTTCATCTGCCACAGGTTATGAAGTAGTGGGAGGCTGTTTGAGTGCGAGAATGAGCGAATATTCCTAAAAGACGTGAAATTTATTGCTCAAATGAGGTATTTTAAGCCTGCCCTGATGTGAATTAATAATTTTGATTGATTCGTGAATACCGGCTCTTTAGAGCCCCTCATATTTCGATATTTGTGTAATACCGCCTGGGCAACTGAACATCGTCCCTGAAACAAGCCGTCACAATTTGCTGTCGTGGCTTTATTTTTTTTTTAAGTAATCCATGACGAAAATCCAACGCTATAAACTCGAGGCGTGTTTACAAGTAAGCCGGATTATCTTTTTCTACTTAGCTTCAATTTGTTATTTCTTAGCTGGAGGCATTCTGTGAAGTGTTTATGGCTTAAATAAAAGCACCAGGGATCGCGTACAATTTAAAATGAGATTTGGAATATCCATTTCTCGTAACATTCCACATTTAATTCCGCAGTGAAAAATGTCTTTCTCATTTTTGTGCTCACTGAGACTGAAGTTTACCATCTTGTGGATAGTATGGTAGATATTGGTACCAACAATTCGGAGGAACCCGCTTCTCGTCTCTACGTTAGGGCGTTATATTTTTAGCTGTGCTTTACCTTCCGTTGGAGGGGCATAAATAGTAAACCGAACACTACTGTGCAATGATGCGACGCTTTTTGTGCACGAGAGGCCCCGGGTTAGAATTTCAGCCAAACGGGCATTTATTACGCCTGAGGTTTATCCCGGTTTTCGTCAGTCCTGCAAGACAATCTGTGATAGTACCTACGAGTAGGACATCGCATCTTCATAAGACTCTTTGTAATTCACTATCGTAAATCGAGTGCGCCTTCATGGCAGACAGGAAAGTTAAAGTACATTTGACAACCCTCTCGATGGCTTTGTTTTAATAGGCATTATTGTAATAATGACTGCCTGGAAATAGCTTCTTGCTTATTTTTAATTAGGAGATAATTTGGCACGTGTTATAAACACGTAAACTTTATTCAGGGCCTTACGTCTCAGGTTGACAAAGTAGAAGGAACTGACTCAAAAAGCACTGTCCTTATCAAGCAAATGCTTCTTCAGCTCCGCATTTCCATGTTGATTTGATCCTGCTTCTTGTTCCTATTCTGAGCCGGATGAATCCAGTCGACTCCATCCTATCCTGCTTCCTTTAAGATCCAGTTTATATTCTCCAGACTAGGCCTAGGTCTGCAAAGTGGTCTCTTTCCTTCAGGTTTCCTTATCAGAACCCTGTGTATATTTCTCTTTTCCCGTTCCTAAGCCACGTGCTCCTCCGTATATGCGTGTATGATGACTATAGCAATATTTGCCGAGAAGTGTAAATCATGAAGCTCTTCGTCATGCGCTTTTCTTCTAGTCAACTGTTACTTGGCTCCACGTTCGCGAAAACTCTCACCCCCATGCTCTTTTCTTAGTGTGAGAAAGCAAGTCCCACACCCAAGCCGTGCTTTTTATCCTTTTGTTTGGGATGGGGATGGCGGCGTCCAGATAGATTATAGCCTCGAATGTGTTGAATAAGCAGTCACGGACGGCTGTAAAGAGGTGCTCCTCCAGCTTGTTGGTGTACGAGCGGATAACACTTCCTCGCCGTAAAAATCAACATGTTAGAAACGTTAGGTATGGTCTTGGACTGGTTATGTGGAACGACCTGCGCAATGGAAAATATATATACTTAGCTGGATACACCCAAAAACGTACGAGTATTTAGGTCCGTTCAATAAAGAGTTTCCGAAAAGTACTTAAACGGAGAAAAAGAGAATGGATTTACACGTGGTACTTTCATATAATAGACGTTTTGATGGCAGTTTCCAGATCACCGGAAATATACAAGATGCAGACGTGCGGTTAGAAGTCGCAATAACATAGGCAATATAGTGACGGCTTCGGGCTGTGTAACTGAGGAGTCGTGGTGCGATTCTTGGTAAGGGTTAGAGTCCAGACCAGTCCTGGGGACCATCCATCTTCCTATTAAAGGGGAACTGGCGGGCTCTTTCCGGGTTGTGAAACGTCGCTATTAAGAATGAGTGGCGCTGTGTCTCCACTCCCCCATAAACCTTCATGGCATGTCCAAGACATAGTTCGCTTTACGTTTACTTTGCCTTTAAGAGTAATGTTAACTTCTGTCCTTGTAAAACGGGTTTGAAATGAACGAAAAGAAAAGAAACCAATATCACCTTTGATGGACAAAGTTCAATGTTGGAATAACATAAACAGCCAACTAGATGCAACAATAATAATTTTATTAATAATTTCAATCAGCTCAACATGTTTCGGGCGATAATTTCGTCCATCTTCAGGAGCACTAGACTGTGTTAACAGTCTAGTGCTCCTGAAGATGGACGAAATTATCGCCCGAAACATGTTGAGCTGATTGAAATTATTAATAAAATTATTATTGTTGCATCTAGTTGGCTGTTTATGTTATTGTATCAGTGACGCACGATCACACAAACATCAAATTCAATGTTGGAGTTGTGTACAGAGTTTAACCCTTAACCTGCTAACGTGGAGAATATGGTGAGCTGCTAATAATGCCAGCAGATGGCACATGGGATTTAATTCGGCGTTTAAAGGATTAATTCGAATCCCATATTTTCAGTCCCTCCACTTACGGACGAACGCACGCGACGAAATCAGTAAATGTTCTTGCACTTAGGTTTTCGAAATGCACCTAATGTCTTCACAGCCCCCTTCACTATAATGGTTATAAAAGGTAAAAACACGCAACAATCCAATTCCAGCCAGTCCAAGTCTGGAATGACGAAATCAGTTTTGAATGCCGTGAGCAGTTCAGAGATTGGCTTTGGTCTCACTTGTTAGCAAACAGTCCCATCCTTTTGAACCTCCATGTACGGCGACACCTGCTAGCCGAGGCAGACGAAGCGTGGCCCACACATGATTTCCTTTCCGTTAGTTGAATGCGAGACGCTTCAACGTACGCGGAAGAAATATTGTCTGCCACAGTGCTGTGTATGTCATTATGCAAATATCTCCGAGAATTTACTATTTCATCATGCAGTGTAAATGTGGTGTTTTGAAAAACGAATTCCTTGATTGCTTTTTATGCAGAGTTCTGTGTTTTAATTCCTGGATGCAGGGTATTTGCCTTACATTTAATGCTCATTTTCGAGGTTTGGGATGAATCCATAGGGCTTGTTAAAAATTCGAATTTCCCTTGCGGGTGATAAAATAAATGAGAATGAGGTAGGCAGGGCATGTAGCACACAGGAGCGGGACGGGAATACCACTCAGAACTTAAAACTGTGAAGGAAGCGGACCATATGACAGACCGAGGGTAAATGGGGGTTTGAGGAAGAGGAATGGATTAATATTTTTCGGGGTAGCTTAGTTGGCAGGTCTTGTCGCCGTAGTGTATCCTCGGATCCCACATAATGGGGATAGTTCCCGATCACGTGAGTGTTCCGCAAGAAGGTCTGTGTTCGATATACTGTAGTTAGGTACATTTAACTGTATTATTTATTTATTTCAACCTAGAACAGACTATGAAAGCCCAGAGGGAAGTAAAGTGTACTTTACTTTTTCTTTAACCTCGGCGCTAGGTGGGGTCGGTGGTCAAGACCACGTCCTAGCCACTTTACTCCCAGGAAAGGGACCCGGTACAAATTTTACAGGAGGCTGGGTGGTCTTCAGTGCCGATTAAGCAAATAGTGTACGTAATAAATAAAAAATGAACTAGAAGGTGTACGGGGTAGCACGGTCGGTAGGGTAGTCTATGGGCTGGACGATCCCGGGTTCTTTTCCTGCTAAGGTCAGGAGATCTTCTTTCCTTTAAAACGCCCAGACCGGCGGTGGAGCCCAACCCTCCTTCTGTTCAGTGGATTCAGAGATTTTTTTCCGTGGAATACAGTGGCAGGGGTGTGAAGTTGGTCACGTCTGTCCTAGCGCCGAAGTTAAGAGCTCGTGGAACTTGCGCGTCATTTCCTCTTACATGGCTTCATGGCATGCGCAGGGACAAATATACCATTTTTTACTTTTAAGTGTAGGGAATTTCTGTCACAAAGTGGTGTCGTTTTTGAAGCAGTCATATTTCAGTTAGTGTTAGTGAGGCAGTTCGTAGACTCCAACATCCATCCCACAAGGTGAATGTGAAGTAGGTCTTCTTTATACTCATTCTCTTTCGAGGCAGGCATTTTGTAAATAATACAACACAAAATCAATACAGGCGACAGGCACCTGTATTCAAAGCTCCATGTTGTCGTCTCTAAACCCCAGTCCGCTGCTCAGCAGGGAAATGAAACCGCAATGATGAGTTCTTAGCTTTTTTTAAGATGTCACTGAAATAAGTCGTTCTTGTAAATGGAAGCAACACTGGATTTACAGACATTTTGAAAAATGTTTATCGGAATATTTTTGGTACGTTGCATCTTTGGAGTGAATCAGCAGGCAGCAGGTTATAAGTTTGTGTCTTATTATAACATTCAACGAAGGATATAATAATAATAATAATAATAACACGTGGAAAGGTGAGAAATTTATATATAATTTTAGTAGGAAAACGCCAATGAAAGAAGGTAAATTGTGCGATCTAGGCTTGGGTGGTGGTGGTGGTGGTGGTGGTGGTGGTGATGATGATGATGATGATGATAATAATAATAATACTATTAAAGTGGATCCAACGCTGTGAACAGAATTCATGTATCGCATAATGACATGCAGTGTCAGGCTCGTTGTGAAGATGATGATGGATCTTTTTCGTAGAGGCGGAAATTTCTTCATTAGCTTAGCGGCTATTATCTCTAATATAGTTACAGTTGACCGTTTCTAGTGCAGTGGTAGCTGTATGTACCACCTGCTGCGACATTCGAAAACTTTAAATTATGCCCACGTTATATTGTACGTGTCCCTGTTACAACCCACCCGGCTATTCAGTTGGTAGGCATGTCTTTTTCTCAAGGAATCTTAAGTGGTGTGAGTGGCGGGCTGTGATATTATTAACACTTGTCACTGTTGATGTTGTTTATTTTAATTACTGATGTTAATATTTACAGATCGCTGCATATGAACGCGCCCTTGAAAAGGTATCCACTTTTAGGTTTGGTACGCGAGGACAACTTGTCACTTCCGAGTTACAGAACATACTCCTTTTCGTTAGGTTTCCCAAAACTCGCAAGTTTTAAGTTCACCCCTTTCTTAAAATTTCTTACTGTACCCAATTGGTCGAATGTTA
>Ga0123352_10019212_pt1 | contig 10897 bp, 6 predicted proteins | sample TergutLab28metaG_FD_89700 | JGI IMG/M metagenome (GOLD analysis project Ga0123352, IMG submission 89700) | Labiotermes labralis P1 segment gut microbial communities from Petit-Saut dam, French Guiana - Lab288 P1 | ecosystem: Host-associated > Arthropoda: Insects > Digestive system > Gut ... | reverse complement strand
TCCATCCGCAAAAGTTGGCACTAACTTCGCCGACCGGCGGCAGCCGCTCTGTCGGTATAGTTCGCGTGCGGACTAAGGCCACGGAGAGAGAGAGAGAGAGAGTTGTTTTCTTTGTTCCTAGCCTCTTCTAAAATTGTTTTTTCTGTCTTCAGTATATCCTAGGTATATCCAAGTGTACAGCACTACTGCACTACTTGCATATCTCCTTAATAGTCATGAGTGCGGTTGTTGTAGGCAAGGATAGGGCGAATTGTGCAATATATGTTCGTTTGTTTACTATTATGTCCGCGGTGTGAAAATGGAAACCAAAGTGCTAAATGTATTTTCATATGCGCATTACACTGTCGGTTTCTTTTGTTAATTGCTGGTAAATATTTATCGACGTTCTGAGGAGCATTGTTTCGCCATATTCAGAATCAAACATGTCGTTGGACTGCTTAGCCCTGAAGATGGAGACATTATTCTCTCCCGAAACATGGGTAACTACTTAGGATTCGACAGGGCGTAACATCCCAGAACATTCGAATCTTCAAAAGCGCTGCAAAAGCCGGAATTTATATCATTTTAATATTATCAAACTTATATCTTCTTTGTATTATTCTTGCATTTTGTTTAAAACTGGCTTCTGTGGAACGGCCACGTGGCATGTATGGGATTGAGAAGAGAGGGGTGTGGTCTTGAAACGTAGAATATGTATTTTAACCCCTCAAATAAAAGTACCGAATTCGACATAAACCACTTATATCAAAAGAGTAAATTGATATACCACCTGCCTGTACATTGGCAGACACTGTGTTTTGTACTTAATGTGCTTCGTGCCATTCCCAAAATACACAGGAAATAATTCGCTAGTCGTTATTAAAAAGTAAGTCTTTATAATGGTGATGGAGTGTGTTTTCAGTGAAGTGGGAACTGATATATCTGTCTACTTAAAGTATTGATACTTTGGTAGTTTTCTGTTAGGCCTATTTCTTACGGCACTCCTAAAGTACTAAACAGCGGCACAAAAGCTCTTGTCTGAATTTTGTTGTTGAAAATTCGGTGCAAGTCTCTGGCATATGGCGTCGTGGAGAGTGGTAAATAGTTGCCAACTGACAAGGACAACTCAAGTAACTTCAGCAGCACACCGATACAGGAACATTTCTAAATTGGCGAATTCGAACTAGGGACCAGGAACTTTGATTTTGCTCTCTACATTCTTTTGTTCTTATGACCTTCATCAATCCCCTCCATACTTATAGTTTGGACTCGTCCATTATACGATGGAGGGGGCATCTTCTTTTTCCGCCCCTCTTTGTAAAAATTCGCCCTTAGACTACCCACCCTCTTTTCAGTACTGTCAGGCTAAATTAATAGCTGTACTGTTTATGCTGATCCTATTTGTGGCCCCATACTTCAACACTTTCTCTCCTTACTCACTGCGACTATGAAGAAGGTGTTAAGAAATGCTTCCGAGAAGTGTGAGTAACGTACCATTTCCAGTCTTGCAAAAACCGCAAACTAGAACTTGTCGCTGAATCACTGTTACAGCCTAAAACCGGTAATTGATATGGTTGTAAGAAACGTCTCCTATTTTAAGGAATAAGATTTTCATTTGGGATAAGATGCCTTGTAGCTTAGCAAATAGGTACTTTCGGATGGGTCTTCTTCCTCCATATTGAGGGTAGAAGGCCTCGTATCAAATTATATAATCACACAAAAATGAAACCCTATCCCTGTATATTTAGTGGAAAAGTATGATGAATCAGTTATTGTTTCAGGGTGTATGTGCTACATGTGAATCTCCTTTAAAGTGTCTTGTATGCTGATAAAATATTAGGGCCCTAACACTCGGTGTGATTCTTTGTACTGTTTGTAATTTCTATAGATACCATTTATTACCAGTTCAAGACAATGGATTTCAAAAAGACATTACAACACTTATTCATTTCGTATGTTGGGAATATGCAAGTTTTTCCAAACATTTCCTTCAAAGGATGCGAAATGAACCATTTTATTCGCACGCGACAGTACTGTACAACCCCCCTGTTGCTGCACTGCTTCTTCCTCTTGTTAAAAAAAATTCTTTCCTCTCTCTCCACCCCACACAGCACTTTCTCTTAGGGGTGTATTCGTTGCCCAAGGTCAACAACTGAATGGAAGCAACACTTGTTGATAGCTTCTGTTCATGTGCGCCTCAGAACTGATTCCACTGCCCCTCAGAGAGATGGCAACAAATCGAAATTCTCTCAATGGGCGATCTGAGGTTCTCAGGGTTTCGCCATGAAGATTACCGCCTTCTAGGATGGGACCATGTAGTCTAGTAGAAGCTTACAGACGTTTCGGTGGAACCTAATGCACCCCTCTGCTGGGTAGAAGAACCCTGAAGATGTGAACAGTGCGTTCCTCCGAAACGTTGGCAAAATTTTGACGGATTACACGGTGACACGCCCCAGAAGATGAGAAATCCGAGTCAAAATTATGACCGTCATGAATATTGGAGTCTAAGAGATTTCAAATTCTGACAGCGGTGACTGCCAGCATTATTGGCTTCTGGGATTTGACGCGTACAGTTTGGGGGATAGAGAAATGTGTTGGCTGCTTAACCTAATGGGAGGGATGATAGGCTTCTCTGTAACATTAATACATATCTACAATACTGCATGTTGTCTGGTCTTGTAACGCAGAAATGTTCAGTGATTTTTGTGTGTTATACTGCAGTAGAAATCAGCAGTCATAAAAGACCGATTATCAGGGCGACCTTGATGTTTTCTTCTTTCGTGTTGATTTTGAGAAGAATAAGGACAAGCACAATCCTGCAGATGCCAATAAAAAACAAGTTTGAATTAAATTCGCGTGATGTCTCAGAAGAAATTATTAAAATTACAACTCAGGGTACGAGAATGATGGATACGATTTAAAGGCAGTGTTGCTGGTGGCGAACACACACACGAAGTCATAAACCGAAAGTTAATCCGTCAAAAAGAATGATTATATTGGTTAAAACATGGGAAGGAAGGTACGTCATGTTGCTAAAGTCATGACTGCACGTGGGTGAGTGAAGGCTACAGCTTGACGTGTCCTTATCCTCGGTTTTAGTTGGAGCTTCATGATCTGGCCGATTTACCCCAAGAAAAATCCCCGGTAACAAATTGGTAGGAGGCTGGGTGAGCCCCAGGACCGGTCTGAGCATTTTGGAGAAGAATTTCTTCTGTACCATGAACCGGAATCAAATTTCTGTCACCCATACCCCATCCATGCTGCACGGTACAGTACTCACCGCTTAGAGAGGCATTCTTCGCAGTTTATTGCACTTGCTTGCGACTCTTTCATGAAGTGTGATTAGTAGTTAATAATGTATGTGAAGCAAGACAGTTTATAAACATACACGAGATTTATTATTACCTTTCTGGAATTGTCGGACAACTTTTTGTGAAAGTGTCCTCATAGATCTAACAAATATCCATCAAATTATGTTTTGGCCCTGTTGCCTAGGGGGACCGCGGTAACACAGTAAAGTTAAGGTGCTGTGCTACAAATCGGAAGGTCGCTGGTTTGATCCCAGGTAGTGTCATTGGATTTTTCATTGATATAAAATCCTTCCGATCGCACTATGGCCCTAAAGTCGACTCAGCCTCTAACAGAAATGAGTACCAGGAGTATTTCCTGGGGGTAAAGGCGGCCGGTGCGTAAGGCTGACAACCTACCGCCATCCTGTGCCGTTGTCAGGAAATTTGGGAACCTTAACTTCCTGGAACCCTTTGGTCCACTCCGGACCTGTAATGGGACTACTTTACCTTTTACTTGTTGCCTAGTCACAAACAGATATATGGCGCCTTTTACGTAAAGAAGAAAATGCAAAACTGAGAGCGACATTTATGTAAGGGTACGTATACTGCACCAAGATAAATTTTTTTTGTATTTTAAGATTTTTTAAGACAAGGACTTAGTCGTGTCGGAGGACAGAAGAAATGCCTTCATTGTTTTAGTAGAGAAATCTTATGAACCCGTTCTCATTCTGAGGCCTTTGTATAAGTTTTCGAACTATAATGCATTCAAAGCCGCTGTAATAATTGTAAGAAAGCCTTTAGCTTCAGGCCATGTCCCATTTACTCCGGAGAAATACTCGTCGGTACACGTTAACCTTTACCCTGCTAACGTGGATAATAGGGTGAGCTCCTAATAATGCCAGCAAAATGCAGATGGGATTTAACTTGGCGTTTAAAGGGTTAATGAATGTGTTTCTGAAAATATGAGGAAGGGCAGTGAACTTGCCTGCGTAGGTAGAATTTACCCTTCTGGCAATTTTTATGTCGGCATGGCAACAAGCGTTTGCGGTTTGAAGGTTTCATTCTTTTAGAAATAAGGATTGTGACCTACAAATTTGTGGAGTCTCATACCAGAAGTACACAAATTTTCCAAAAATCTAGGGGCAACCTCAAATTTCTAGGAGCCAGAAATGTAACTTGAAGCAAGTTCCTTACTGAGGATCTACAAATATTATGCACCACCGTAAAAAATGTTGTCGTCACGGCCACCAGGAGACCGGTACTGGTGCACAGCACCATCCGCACCGTACACACGACCTAGGCAGCGGCTCTCGAGACCACCACCCATCCAAAAACTCGGTGCAGGAAACCATATGCTGCAACTCAACATCTAATGCTCCCGATGATGTGCGTTTGTACCCGAAACATGTCGAGCTAAGAATATATCAATAAAATTACCTTGTTGCTTCAAGTTGGCATTTCAAATTATTTCATGAAGAAAGAAGTTTGAGGTGGGCCTAGGATTTGTGCGGTTCTGCTAATGTTTCGTGTTTATAGACTAATAATAATGCTTTACAAATTAATCAATACACGGTGTAATCAAATGTTTCAGCGCCAAATATCCATTAATAGAGATTTTTCTGTAGGCCATATCCTTCTCTGTCTTGGAGGTCCATTGCTGCCTCCTTACATTTTACAATTTTAAATTCAAAGTGTACGAAAGTAAAAGTTTTCGTACAGTCTGTAGATTTGTATAATTTAAGGTAAGAATTCATATGTGGGTGTAGGAGCACATTGTTAAATCGCCTCAGAGAACGTGCATAATTAAATGTAAAACATTAAATTTTTGTAAACACTTTTAAAGCTGCCAGTGTTTGTTGCAGACACTGAATGTTGTGGTTATCAGAGTCGTAAGGCTGGATATTCTGTGCTGCTTTTTAAGTTCTTGACAATACTGCAGTATATAGTGTGTCGCTGTTGATGGATAACAAGTTAAAATAGTAAGGTTTATCTCAGTCATCTCTTTCTTCTTTCTTCCTTCTGTTTATCGAGATGAATGTTGCTGACTTTAGTTCGCATAACTGAAGCGTTGAAGCTTTCCTTGACCATTGTTAGCATCAACTCTGTGGCTGTTTTGGGCGCTGATCGTGCATAGCATTAGCTCTTCCCTTACCCCATTATTTTATTATAAATTTAGTTCGCATTACGATTATTATTATTATTATTATTATTATTACCATTTTCATGATCATTGTCGTTGTCCTGTTGACTTATAATGCAGCTGTTTTTTAATTGATGTACTTGTTGGTGTGAATTGAAGAATTGAATTTTATGAGAACCTGACACTATTGCAATGGGGTGCTGAATTTGCACTCAAAATTTCCTCGCTTTGCTTCTGAATGTGTAGTTGTTCTGTACTTTTATGTGTTCGTGTATGTACGGAAGTACGTACTTATGTGTAATGTATGTATGTATTCATCCTCGTTATGTAATTAACGCTATGCTGTTAACTTGAATGAGTTATGTTTAATTCAATTAATAATAAATTCTGTTGCACATGCTGTATGTTATGACTGTATAAATTTACCTCCCTCTCCCTCTATAAATTTAATTGCCTCAAAATCATCAACGTGGCGTTCCCTCGAACATAATCTTGAAGGGTGCAATTGTTATTACAATTGTTATTAATGTTTCTGTAAAACAGTGTTTCTCAACCTTTGTGAGACCGCGGCCCGGTAAATTCTTTTGTCATAAGACGAGGGCCCGGTCCCAACATATTTACTCGTAAATACCTTTCCAATATTTTTTTAAGTTCATACATTAAGACAACATAAGTATTAATAATTAATTATGGCATAATCATAAAAAAGTATTAGTACACTTATGTATACGGTGTGGCATGGTGACAAATATAAAATTACATTTAAATTAATTATCAATCACTGGAGTAATGAAATCTTGTAGCATATTTTCGTTTCCTCAGGCCAACATCTGGGTCTGAGCTTTTCGACACATTCACGAATATTATTCTCCTCAGAATATTTCCACTATAAAATATTTAGTCATGAAAAATTCGTAGAAAATTAAAATGACAAATTCCAAGAGAACTTCTCGCGGGCCGGTAAAATTGATGCCAGGGCCCGGTACCGGGTTGCGGCCCGGCGGTTGAGAAACACTGCTGTAAAAACGTTTACACTTCCTCTGACTTTACAGATAAATGATACACGTATCTATCCTACACAAAACAGTTTACTGCTACATGGTAATTATACCTGTACCATAAGCATTTATGCGAAATTTCTTCCGCGGTTTGGTAAGTGTGTACAATCACCAGTGTCTTTGCGCATTCACCAGATAACACAGTGATCTTAACATAAACATATGTGGTATCACCAGTCAAATTGCGACGTAGATTCGATATAGAACATTCCGCGGTGTCGTCTTAATATTATTTTCCAATTATTAAAATATCTTTCTTATAAAAGTTGTAATTTACAATTTTGAGAAACCGCAGACCCCTGTGCACCATTAGGCATAGTTTTAATTATACATTTCTGACTCCTCTAATAAATATTTTCACATTCAACCATTCATTCATTTGTTTATTAATGACTATAATTTTGATGAGTCTGATTTAGGACGCCACAGAGACTGAAGCAAGGCCCTGTATATGTACTAAACTACCTCTCTATTGATTGTAGATTTTGCTCTTAAACCATCTGCTACTAGTTAACCTAAATTTCCGTGACAAGAATAAATTATATTATTGGAATGCTTGACCACTTGGTTGATTTTAAATATCAAGAACTGGGGGAACACGATCCTTCTTTTGATGCCCGCACAGAGCGAAATGTCAGAAGGACCAGTGATCCTAAACGAAATATCTCGTGCGTGGAATGAAAGAGACTGAAGCCCAACACGTGTAACGGCTTCATGGTCACAGTGGCACCATCCATGTTGTAGTGTGCCGTCTTCCAGGAGGCCGTGGGCACGAAATTATGATGTCGCATGATGCTTGGTGAATCGCTAATTAAAGGGATCAGAACTCAACTTTCTGACAGCAGAAAGAAAATTTCCTGTTCCATGCTAGATCAACCTATTGTTGTTGTTGTTTCTTTAGACTTGATTTGCTTAATGTTGGCTTCAGTACACTTTATAGAAGGAGGAGGTTTTGGTGTTGATGCATTGCAAACTGGTCTTCTTTCAGCCAGTCATGCAATCGATTCCCGAAATCATGTGCTGATCTCAGAAACGTCTTCGATGTAATTCTCCCTGTGCTTAATTAAGCAAAATTCCGCCATGAAGGTGCAATAAAGAAGTAAGGTAAAGTGCACCCTTGTACAAGCACTGAGGCTGTGTACAGGCCGTACGGACCATAGGGGGAGTGGAGGTATAGCTGTACTCTTTCTTGACCACGGCACTAGAAGGGATTGAGGAGTCAGCGTAATGCCCCGGCCGCTTTTTACTCCCGGGAAAGACCCGGTACCCATTGTAAAAGAGGCTGGGTGAGCCCCAGGGCCGGTCTGGACAAGTGCGGAAACTCTCGCCCCCACCGGGATTCGATCCCCGGACCGTCCAGGCCGTAGCCAGTTGCTATACCGACTACGCTACCCGGCCTAGAAGGTGCAAAAACCTGTGGGGGAAAACTCCACACATTCTTAAACTCTGGATTACCTGGAAGTAAGTGATCACGTTCACGCTGCGACCACTGTCAACCACGAAATAACCCTGATAACTATTGGGTAGGAAGCTGGATGGGCTCCAGAGCTGGTCTGGGGTGTTTCGAGAAAAGAATCTCTGCCCCCACCCCCTCTCCCTGACAAATGAAACCAATTGCTCTGTCGTATAACCAATGGCAATGTCACTACACTAGCTGAGCTCTCGCGCATCCCACCACTGGCCAAGTGCCTGTCTAACTGCCCAAGTGACTGAGGGCCGATCGAATAATTTAATTCATGACAAAAGAGAATCAAGGGGGTTCCGCAGAACGTTAAAACCAAATGTAGGGGGTGGTAGTGTTAATTGCTTGGGCTTCTCTGTCGCATCTCCACATCAATTCACAATTCCATGGCCTCTCCGTAATCTGTCACCACCACCAAATTATAAATGGCGCCACCGAACGACGTATTAGGGCAATAAAATATTTATGCTCAAAACGAGCATAACAGATAAATGAAAAAGATAAACGGTATATGTATAACGGAACAGTGAGGCGCGGTCATGCAACTACTGTTGCAGTGGAAATGCAATAATTATAACATATTCTGAGTATGTGTTTTTGGTCTTAGATGACCAGCATGCAATTTGCATGCTCCATACTTTTGTTTGTGGCCTGTCCGGCTCTACAATATTTTTCCATGTTATCTCTTCAAAGGCACGAATTTAGGGGGAAAAATTATTGAACGCAAAATATGTGTTTGTATTTTCTCTACGAATTTTGGCTGAAACATTTCTCGTTCTAAGAACAATCCAACGAGATACTGTCATAAATGTACTAAGATCTTCACGTAAAGTACCCATTTCGATTGTCAGATTTGAATGGAATTTGAATTTCCTCGACAGATTTTCGAAAAATAATTTCATGAAAATCCGGCCAATGGGAGTCGAGTTCTAAAGTGCAGACGGACAGACAGACATGACGAAGCTATTTTGACATTCAGGTAACCTGCATCATGATAAATTCTTATAATAAAACCAACTAGATGCACTAATTTCTCAAATTTATTTTTGGAATAAAGCTCTAAATGTTTCGGACAGTTCCTCTGTCCATCATCAGGAGTTTTTTCACTGTACACACAGCAATGGTATATGTCAGCAAACCTGTATGACATATACCATTGCTGTGTGTACAGTGAAAAACTCCTGATGACGGACAGAGGAACTGTCCGAAACAAGTAGAGTTTTATTCCAAAAATGAATTTGAGAAACTAGTGCATCTAGTTGGTTTTATAAGAATGACGAAGGTAATAGTCGCTTTTCGCAGTTTTGCGAACGCTTCTAAAAACATATTTTGCTCTATTGTAGTAATGGCGTGAGACCAAGTCTCTTGCCAGAGGGACTTGTAATGGATATATTTATTATTTGTTTATTTATGTGTTTACCTCACAACACTGTGAGTGGTCAGACTCTGTAGCGTCGAATAATTATGGTGAATGATGATCTCACACGGATGAGGAATGAGACATTTGTGGTCTGTTTTGAGGTTCGTGGAATTTTTCTGTAGCAACTGAGGAAAACCAGCCTAGATTCGAACCTGGTATATTCTTCATACAAGTAATCGTCCTGCATATAGACGCTTATTGCATCACTGAACTCGTGCCGTCGTTGAAAAGAAACGTTTATTTTAGAAAATATCCTCCTGCCGAAAAAGGGAATTCCATAAATGTTTTAGCACCATACAACAATAACCGGCTTCAGTTAGATAAAAGCGATGGGATTGAGATAGGGAGTGCATGTAGCGCGCAGGTGACGGAAACAAAGGAATTTAGTTCAAGTTTCTGTAAGAAGGCTGCTTGATGCTGCCTTTCGGCCAATGGCATGACCTTCGGCATTTTCTGAGAAGTCGTGCCATTCGCCGCTGTGTGGCGCTAAGCTGCCTACCGCGTGCTCATGTGAACAGCCAGTCCTATAAAGCCATGACACCGTACATGAGTGACACAGTACTTACCTCGTACGGTACTTGCCCACATTCTTTTGTGTTCGATGGCAGTTGAACTGCGAGCAACAGGTTCTTAGCCGAAGATCTGCCGTGTCCTTACGAAATACAGCGTAGGCCTACTGTCGATTATTCCGTGGCAATTGGGGAGGGGGGGGGGGTTGCAAGGCTTATTAAGAAACACGCATACTCCAACACATACGCTTCATTGAGCTACGAACAAAAAAACATCTGTACTTTCTTTGTTCTATTCATGATATATACATAGCTTATATTTATTGTTTATGTAAATGGTCTGTTTGTTTTTGTTTGCGTTGAGGATTTGTTTCGAACACTCGGCGCTGTATCACGGTTCTTCCTATCTTCGTTATTAGTCACTGGTGACTTACGATATTGCACAGATAATCGGCAAACCGGATAATCGAGGGCACATGATAAATAAACTTAAAGTATTTTGGCGATTCTCAGGATGGAAAATATCAAAATTATAGTCTTTTGGAATGTGACACCGTGCAGTTCCGTAGATTAGTATCACACTTGTCTTCTGTCTTCATATATATATATATATATGTATATATATAACTTGAAAATGCAAGCGGTGTGTTTCTTTACACGTTTGTGCGTTTCTGCTTTAGAATCCAGAGCACTTGACTTGATTGCAGATTGCAGAACTGGGAAGTGAAGTGCCAAGGAAACGTTTGGATCTGGGAGAAATGAAACGAGAAATTTAGTTTATTACATAACTTGGAACTGTGTGATTAGCATACGTCGCCTTCTCTTGTAAAGTTTGTAGGTTATAGGAGGGAAGGATGGGCTAGGTACGTAGAGGGGATGGATATTATATTAAGGGGAACTGTGTGATTTATTTAACTCGACTATTGCTTTCTTTTTTTTTTTTTTTGGCGATGAGGGTCAACGGGGGCCATGGTTTCCTCTTTTCCGAGGTTTTTTAATCCCCCACCACGACCCACCCCAATGGGTGGGATTTTTTTTG
>Ga0123352_10019210_pt1 | contig 10897 bp, 8 predicted proteins | sample TergutLab28metaG_FD_89700 | JGI IMG/M metagenome (GOLD analysis project Ga0123352, IMG submission 89700) | Labiotermes labralis P1 segment gut microbial communities from Petit-Saut dam, French Guiana - Lab288 P1 | ecosystem: Host-associated > Arthropoda: Insects > Digestive system > Gut ... | reverse complement strand
ATACGGAGAGAAACTATATTTTGTGTGAATATATACCATACACAATAAATTACAAACCTTCTTTCTGTTATATAAATATATAGAGTATATATATATATATATATATATATATATATATATATATATCCATTTACGCGTAAGCCTTCTCTTCACTTCAGGTTTTCAAACTAAACTTCTGTATGCGATTCTCGTCGCACGCCTGCATGCTACGTGCACTCCATCCCTCCCATACTCCTTGAGTTAACCATTTTAATGTAATTTCGTCAAGAGTTACAAATTATGGAACTCTTGTTGTGTAAACTTCCTTAATTCCTTGGTTTCAGATCCATATTTTTCCTCAGCAAGTTATTCTCATAATTAATCGGTCTAGGTTCTCTCCATAATGTGTTAAGACAAAACTGTACAAACACGCAGCAAATGGGTGTAAAATTATCGCTCGTTATATTTCATAATTATCGTTTGTTTCTGTCAAACCAAATATTCTGCACAAAAAAAAAGTTTTTTGTCATTTAATGTAATTTTTATTTGTTAGTGCCCTTACCAAATACCTGAATTCTGCCACATTTTCGACGGATTTATTATACGTAATCGCACATACAGCCTCGACTGCATGTTGGCCCACTAAATGTGTGCTTTAGCGGTTACACATCGGAAACGACAAAAAATTACACCGTATTCTCAAATGTTGATAGGAATTCCGAGGAACATTCCACATGGCAGTGTCAGTGACTAAAACGAAGAAATGGTAGGGGGAATAATCGTCTACTTCCATTGAAGGACTTTTGATGCCATAGGATATATTTACTGCGGTGACTAGTGAAGTTGCAGTCCAAAGCGTGGCGAAACAATATACTTTAGGCACACACCCTTACCTGGCGTCGGACCTTAATAATATCCTGGCAATCATCCCAGATACCAGATGCTGGATAATGACTCCAACGAAGCAGCGCGCACCGCCGCAGGTGTGAAACTTGTTAGACAGCGGATGGTGGACATTAGGAATGTCTGAGGAGTAAGAGAGGACAGTGTCAGGGGAGCAGTTGGACCTTGGAAGCTTAACCCTATAAAGCACAGTACTTACTTTATATACCACCAGTTTCAACATTAAAAAATTCTAATTCTCTCACACAGTGCATTTATGTGTTTTGGAAGGACCTGAGAACAAACGTGCATTATTTACATAAACAACATTAACTAATTGGTTTTATAGCCCAAACAGAGTGTTTGGTGCGCAGTACGAACTGCGAATGTTACATATAATTTAGGTAAATCGTGGATTTTAAAGGATTCAGTAATGACAGAATTTTTCTCAACCAATAATCTCTCCATGTCTTCTAACCAAAGACCATCCCTCGCATGATTCTCACAAAGAACAGCGATTATTTTCCGGTGCTGCATTAACTGACTGTACTTCAGTATGGAGATGGAGTGTGCTCGCTGCGATGTACGAAATGAATCTTGAAAAAAATTTCAAGTTATTTGTGAGTTTAAACATTGCGAAAAATGTGCGAAATACAAAACAGAATCTGTAAATACTCGTATTTAAAACAAAAACTGTGTGTATAGCCCAAAAAGACTGCGCGGCTTCTGGTAGAACAGATTCGTTCCCACGTCACAGAACGCGATCCAAGGCTCACAACTCCAGTCGTACGTTAAATCACTGAACGGCTCGACGCTGGGCGTTCTGGTTGACTGACTGACCGATCGTCCGACGTATCGCTACGCTTACGATGGGCATTACTTTCTAATGCTCACCGCCTCTCCCATTACAATAAAAACCTTCTTCATCATCTTCATCACAGTAACCCGCAACGAGAGAAAACTCGGACTAACACTTTCACAGACACGGAACGTAATTCAAGCTTTCGTGGTGGGTGTTGTTGAGACGATCTTCTGCGTTACTATACCGTGTAGGATAATGTTCCGGCAAACGTTTCGGAAGACTAGGTCTCCATATTGAGGATTACAATTTGGTTCAGGTGGATCCGACGTTTCGGAGAACTGCCTTCTGAAATTTCTGATCGCACTTATTCTACACGCACCAATAACCCAGATGAGCAGCATCTGAGCAACATTTCTCTGCCTGATGTGTAACTTCGCATAATAGAGGCTTAACATTTATATTACACCACTTCCTCCACCGTCACAACAGGTCCATCCTCAAAACATGCAGACTGTATGTAGCGCCACGAAAATGACACGCAGGTGTTTATATGTGGAGACAGGAACCTTAGTGAAAGTAGCAAGTTGATAGTTTGTACAGTAAGCGGGTCTCTCACGTGCTTAGGGTGACTTTTCTCTTGTCATAAGCCCGTATGATTATGGAACAGTAAACAGCATTATTTGCTGTGTGAAGAAATGAGCAACGTTCGGTGTGTCACAGCACACAAATATGCGCTCAACAAACACTCCGAGGTGTTTGCGCATCCAGCGATAACTGGCAGGGCTATAGTTGCGGCTGCTGGCTAGGAATATAACGACACAGACACAGTACTTGCTGTGTCATCCCTTCTACTGTAAAAATTCTGAAGTGATGGGAGTTGTTTTGTGAAGCTGCAGAATGTGTATACTTGCTGTAGTCTCAAAACAAATTGTTCCGGGAAGTAACTGGATCTTGAAAGGACGAAGCGGGCGAACAATTTCACAGCCATTTCTTACCTAAGCAGAATAAATAAGTGTAAAATGGAATCTTTCTCACAGAAACCTGTAATTCACCATCTGTGTAGATCTGTGTGGGCTGCATGCATGAAGTAAGTAATGCAATACAAATGTTATTCTGCCATTACTGTACAACGTTGAGATAAAAATAATATTTGGCCATAATGAATTCAAGTATATATCCTATTTTAAAAGACCCGAAAGTAATACCAGCAACCTTCGCCTGCTAACAAATTTATGCAGTTTTCTCTGTCAGCCTCGGTGTTCTGAACCAGCTTCTTTTGTTCTCGCTGTCTGACACATTCAGACTGAAAGATCATTTCTGCGGGTACCCCCAGCTACAGCAAAACATTTTGCCCACCAAGATAAATTAGCGGCGCCATGATATTTTACTGCAGAAAGCTACCCATCTATACAGTTATGGCCACGAAATAAACCGGTGTAGTAATTCGCAGTCACAAAGTGCGAGATCGCTTTAATACTTTATTGACACTTCGTGCGTAAGATGAACGCAGGACTGAGGTCATAATATATATTTCTGAACGTGCTCCCCTTCGTTTAATGTACTTAGGGCACCACGATATAAATCTTAATGAAATCGTGTATTGCCGATCTGTTTACCAGTTATGGTGCGAATTAAATGTTGGCCAGTATATCTTGAATATAACCTCCATATTACGTAAGACCAAATGTTACCTAACTTCTCCTTAAAACATTTTTTGATGTGGTATGTAATTGAAACAACAGATTACGAGGAAGAATTAGTGCTTCTGACCAATGTCACAACAACACGTACTGTTCTTAACAGGCTATTCTATACTTATATACCACCCAGCATTTTGAAAGTTTACTAGTTCTGTAAGAAACGAATTTTTACAATTTATGTCAGGACTTTTGCCTTTGTATATGACATCTACGTTAATAAGTAGTAGGGGCTAATTTGTGACACTCGTGTCTAAGTACACTACAGCTTGTCTGGTTGTTTTATTCTTTGTAAATTAAAGACTTTTTCTATTGCATGTGTTTTACGCAGTCGAATGAACCGGAAGATAAATACGAACAGTCCAGGTTGCGGAAGAAGTTCGTGCTTTCTTTTGTGAATTTAGCCTGTCATTTTTCTGGAGCGACTAAGTAAAAACCACGCACTATATCAGTGAAGATCATGAATCTGATCGAGATTATAACTATATAGGGCCCAAATGCAAGCGTAAACGGTGACTGCAAGGGGCGGCTGTTTTGTCCTCACATGAGCAACAGGCAACTAAGCCTTTAATGAATTTCATGTCTCACGATAAGTGAGTTATCTGCAAGCAAACGGCGTACTGAAATAATATTGCATGTTACTAAAGGTACAAAAACAAACTGCTCTCCTACTTGGTTTGGTATATTTCATTTCACCCTGTTGGGTTAATTTAAAGATACGTTAAGTCACTGTTATCACGCCGCATTAGGTGCTATTAGCCTATGGAGAAACATAACCACAAGATTTGAGGGTTGTTTGACCGTGCATCTTCCTCATGAAATAATGTGGTGTGCCAACTTGATGCAACAAGGTAATTTTATTGATGTATTCTTAGTTCGACATGTTTCGGGTGCACACGTCCATCATCAGGAGCATTAGATGTTGTGTTGCAGCATATGGTTTTCTGCACCGAGTTTTTGGATTGGTGGTGGTCTTGAGAGCCGCTGCGTAGGTCGTGTGTGCGGTGCGGATGGTGCCGTGCGTAACTCGCACGGCACCATCCGCAGTAATTCATTACAGTTAACAGGAAAATGTTACTGTCATAATAGCTGAATTTCCACTGCATGTAGCACTGATATATAAATTGAATTACGTGGCGTTGTTTATCGTATTCAACATAAATGCTTCTTCATGGTACCTCTTGTGTTCAGCCTCATGATCCTCTTCTGTGTTTCAACGAAATGCTAATGGAACACTACTGCTGCTGTTGTCACATGAATTCTATTCGTGTTAACAGATTGGCCGACGGGATCGCTTTTATACGGTTGGATTATTTGTCTTTCATGGAGTTCTAAAACTTGTTCGGGTTTAAAGAAATCCTGAGACACTGTTGTGCACATACTTTTCAGCTTCCAACAGGTTGCACAGTTGAAACTTCCGTGTATGAGACGATTTCACAGGCGGCGTACAATATTGAATATTGTTACGTACTTAAACTCCAGTGTTTCATATTTTAATTTCCATCTGATATGCACATAGCCATGTTATCAACAAAATTCTCCTCATTTTCTTCTTTTACCACCTACTTTTACATCTTCCGTTACTTGTTCTTCAGCTTCACTCGCTTCCTCCTTTACATAACGTATTATTAAGAAGTGTTTGTATTTTAAACACAAGTAGCTTTGCTTAGACCGGTCGTAAATAAAATGTCAGTAACAAAATTATTTGTTCTATAGGAATCAGCTTTAAATACAGGTATAATAAATTGTTTTCTATCGTCAACTGCCTCAAACAGAAGTCGGAGTATGTGAGTTTAGGTGCATGAATATAATGAATAAAAATTGGTAACATTCCTAGTTACACTGAATCCGCAATTTTTTACGAACTGTGACAAAAGTCTTTGTCTGGATTTTGTTCTTTACCGTCGTCGAACTCTTGTTCCTAATGTCACTGGGTGGCGCGAAGTTTGGCTTTTGTGCCGATTTTAAAGTGCAGATGAATTCGGAGGTTCACCCACGTAATTTGGTGGCGAAAAAGATTTTTTGACTCCTAGTCCCAAGAAAAATTTGTTGTGTTCCGGATTAATCACTTGAAAGTAGAAATTTTGTAGAACAATTACCGACAAACGTTGAGTTCATAAGACAGCTTCGAAGCTGAAATCATTTATGTACTTCCGAAACCAAATGCTAATAAAAGTCGTTAAGTATTTTGCAAATTAAAACTACTAACGAACATACAGGCATTCATTTCATGTAGAATGTCTTGTTCACGAATGTACGGAAGGTCGTTGCAGTTAAAGGTAGCAGAAATGAAAGGAATCACCACTGAGCGTTTACTGTCTAAACCGTCCGGGAGCATCAATGAGCATCACACAAAGAAGTTCCTTCAGCAGAATCAATGACTGCTGAACGAACTGCCGGTATGAAATAACTCTCTCAGAGTAATGCAATGAACAGGCACGTTTATATTATTACCTCCTTTATTCATGGCAAAGCTACCGAGATTTGCGTATAATTCAAATCCTTTCATGCACCTACGTTTTATTCTACCTTTAAGGACACTCAGCGATTTTGAAGCCGGTATTCAAGCAGACGTGCACATGGTTATAGCCCAAGCAGTGAATTCTTCTTACAGTTAGTTTTTATAACCAAAGTCTTACAGTTTTAAAGCGGACCTAATTTTCGTCATGTATATTCTTCTGTTTTATTTCTTTCGTTCATTCTTAGTCTGACCTCTTCTGACTACTCATTTTTGGCGCAGAAGGTTACAGTTGCACCTGATCACACTCACACGCACACACTTGGTAAGTCTCCTCTGGACGAGTGATCACCCCGTCGCAGAGACCTCTGACTACACATAACAATCACAGGAGACAGGCATCCATGCCCCCGGCGAAATTCGAACCCGAAATACCAGCAAGCGAGTGACCGCAGACCAAAGCCTTAGACCGCGCGGCCACTGCGACCGGCTCGAGTAATATGTGTTACTTTCAGGAGGCTTATGACCGGCACATGCAGACTTACTCGAATGATGCCACAAACGGTACTTGTAGCATACGGTAATTAAGTCCATCTTTTCTCGTTAGCAACAAGAACAGTGTTCAGCAGCAGTGCACAGTCAGTAGTTTCGTCACCTTCCAGCGATCTCATTGGATCAGTCTGACACAACCAATGTCAGTGCAGATCTTCAGTAAGTACCAGTGTACTTCTCTTGTTCTCTAATTACATAAACGCTGCACTAACACGTTGGTATATATCCTGTGTTCTTACAGGATCGAAGTTTCTCTTTTTGTCTTTATCACGTGTCTGTTAAGAAAACGAAGCAACAAAGGCCTGTCACGAGTACTGTCTTGAGATTTTAAGTTCTCAGAGCCTGAAAATGTTACTGTTTTCTGGGACATGCCCTCGCGTAATCCGGTAGAAATTTGCCAATGTTCCAGCAGATCCTGCTGCCTATGACTGCACCCCGAAGCTGGAAGCAGCCGTTTCGCATTTGTCACCAAGGTTCCTGTATTTCGACAGGTTGAACCAAGCCTGTAGCCAGACCACGAACATAGACGGCGTAGTGGCTTCCAGTGTGGGTACATATACATACGTTTATATGTGTATATAATGCTGTGTTATACACATTCTGTTATACATATTATGTGTACATAAGCGTAAAAAGAGCCTTTGTCTGGACCGCAAAATCAACAGTTTAAATGCATAATGCGCTCTTTATTTTGTTCATGTCCATGCACTGATAACACTGTTTTACATCAAAAACGTCTAATAGACACTTGTATTATTCACGTCACTTTATTAGCACAGTGCTACTCCAAGGGCTGAAACACGTTCCAGTAACCCAGTGCTAACAAAGTGTGAAGAATATAAGTATGCAGTAATCGGTTTTTTATATGAAATAACTATGTACATGGAGCAGAAGGTTAAAGTACGACTGGACCGAGGAGAGACAAGAAGTGTGCAGATTGGAAGAGGAGTTCGACAAGGATGCTGTTTGTCACCAATTCTGTTCTTGTACAGTGAGTGTCTTACCAAGGAAGCTCCGGATGGGCTTGGAGACTTCAAACTCAGAGGACAAATTATTCAAACTGTGAAATATGCTGATGACCTTGTGTTGATGGCTAAGGAAGAAACGGTGCTTCAGGGCATGACTGATAAATTAATTGAAACTGTTAGATACTATGGCATGGAAATGAATGTGGAAAAAACAAAAGTAATGAGAATTTCAAGACAACCATCCCCAGTAGCAATTAAGATAGAACAAAAACAACTAGAGAATGTGAAATGTTTTAAATATCTGGGTAGCATGTTAACAGAAGATGGAAGGTGTACGTGTGAAATGAAATCCAGAATTGTCATAACAAAAGCTGTATTTAGCAAGAAGAAGAATCTTTTTATCAGCAAATTGGACGTAAATTTGAGGAAGAGACTAATGAAATGCTACGTTTGGAGCATAGCTCTGTATGGTGCTGAAACTAGGACGCTCCGGGCAACAGATCAGAAACGCCTGGAAAGTTTTGAAATGTGGTGCTGGAAAAGGATGGAGAAGATAAGTTGGACCAATCATGTGAGAAATGAAGAAGTGTTACTTAGAGTCAATGAGCAGAGGAATATCCTGCATGAAATACGAAAACGGAAGGCTAACTGGATTGGTCACATCTTAAGTAGAAACTGCCTTCTAAGACAAGTTATTGAAGAAAAGCTAAAGGGGCAGATAGAAGTGACAAGAAGACGAGGAAGAAGGCGTAAGAAGTTACTGGATGACCTTAAGGACAGTAGAGGATACTGTGAATTGAAGGAGGAAGCTCTAGATCACACTGTGTGGAGGAATCGTTTTGGGAGAGGCTTTGGACCTGTCGTTTGACAGATTACTGATGATGATGATGATCAACTATGCGCTCTGTAACATTGCACAAAAAACATCTTGCATATCCATACATTTTTTAAAATTAGCTGTTTTACAACAACGGCGGTTCAACAAAGGAAATAACTCGTGGATGCGGCAGGGTGTCGCACATTTCTTAGCGAGCTGATCAGCATGTCTGTCTTCGATATTTTGCAAATTCCTAGTGGGTCCGTCCACATTTGTAGTGGCTGAATTGCACCGTGTTACAAGCCCCCCGTTACGAGCCTCACTGTAACGTATCGCTACGTTACAGTCGTAAAGATACGTACACAGTATAGCAGACAGCTTAGTGAATCAATTAGGAGATCTGAACAACGTTTAACGTATAAACTTAAAAAACAGAGGTTTTCTTCTTTATTTAACCCTTTTAAGACCAGTGGTTTCTATAGGTACCACCTGCTGTAACGTTATGAAACTCTGCATTTTACCCACAAAGTGTATGTGATTCGTATGGTTCTTACAATACAGTACATTTGCTGCAGTGCACAATATAAACCGATTGGTCTTTGTAATGCGAAAAAACTGCGTTGTCTTTGAGATATGATCTTTATGTATCATGTAGATTAATTTTCGGCACCACGGAGATCCAATTTCGACCTAGGGCCAGTCCATATGGGATTTGTGGTGGACAGGGTGGCACTAGGACAGGTTTTTATTTCAGTATTTCAGTTGTTCCGTGTCAATATAAATCCATCACTGGTTCATACCCAACTTCATCTATGTGCTACGCTCATCATACGTACCAAGGGGCGAAGCGTGGTAGTCTTCAAAAAGCATTGTTATTTCGGAAATTGGGGATCATTGACTAGAAAAGTGCTTGCAATTTTTCATGGTCGAAGAGTTAAAGAAAGTTTCTTCGTCTTTGTGTACAAGTTCTGCATAAACTACCACCAATATTTATAGCGTATTGTTATTGTGTCAATGATGTATCAATGAACGGACATATCCTCCATAAATAAATGCTGTGTCATGCTACTGCCCGTGTCAGAAACATAGCTTGGACAATGTTTCCCGTCTCTACGAGCATGTCGATTGCACCAACTACGAAGAACGAGTGCTGTATTAGGTCAGGGCATCATCTTGACGTCAAAAGCCTGCCCTCTCGGCCCAATAAGCGCGCGGAATATACGTCCGTATTATCTTCGCCTATGCCTCATACGAGAACGTGTTTCGATTGGACATGTTCTTACTTTTTGAATGAATACTCAAGACGTCGTCCTCGGGGCGTAAAGTGTGTTCTGAATGAAACAGCACACATAAGAGTCAGACAGTTCTAGTCAAGTATCCTTAAATGAAGAGCTGTTCCCGACTAACACGCTGCACTACTTACATTAACCTTTAGACGCCTAACGTCAACTATAGTGGTCGTACCGCACAGCTAACCTCTAAAGTTGCATTTTATATTTTTATTCAACAAATATAGGTACTGAATATTTTAAACATGGTACACACTCTGCGTTTTTTCCTCTTCAAAATGCAGTTTGTTTCATAATTCTAACGTATTTGGTTCTGTATTATTCACATTTTATATACAGAGTGTGCTAAAATTAAAAAAAATAATTCCGGCGCCAAAAGGTTAAACTTTCTGTAACGCAGATGTTTCACTGGTTCACTGTTCCGTTTTTACTGCAGAAATTTGGCAATATGTTGTTCAGTACGGCAGGTCAAACGTGGCATTTTGTAGCGTCATAGAGATGTGACAGACAGACGTACAGAAGTCCCTTGTAACGTAAAAGAATATATGGGCAATAGTTAATTTGTAATATAGTGCACGGTTCAACCAAATGAAAGATCTTTGTCATAAAACAATTTCCGGTACGCTCACATTTCGAGTAAACCATCACTAGGGAAATCCTCATTCAGCAGCAGCAACAACAGAAGTGCAAAAGAAAGAAATATCTACGACAAAAATATTAGCGGTTATGTAACTAATTAAGAGGTAAAATTTATTATACTAAAATTTACATAACACATATCCTATTAGTTTTTCCTTTTTTAATTCCAGTTTCAAAACCATTTCATGCTGAACGAAATTAAATGTTGCACTCTCCAGTCCGAACATTTGCGTCCATCAGTGTTTATTACTGATGTTGCTTAATTAGCCTTAAGTTTCGGAAAGCTGCGTCTGCTGTTTGATACCTAACAGTAAGACATGTTATCTTTACCGACAAAATACCCAAATATTTCCAGTAACCGAAAAGTCACTGCTGGTGGTACAAAAAAGGCATTTTTCCCAGACAGTGAAATAAATAGCACACAGAAGCCTGCTATATAGCCTACCGAGTTTATTCTACCTTAGTATATATTTTAGACTTTATATTTTACATTAGTTGAAAAGTATTTATTGTTCAGTCTCGTTACTTTCGTTGACTTTAGTTTCGTATTTGTCTAATTCAGCGCCTAAATATCGTCCGTGCTGATGTATGTGTGTGTATGTGTGTATGTATGTGTGTGTGTGTATGTGTGTGTGTGTGTATGTGTATGTATGTGTGTATGTGTGTGTGTATGTGTGTGTATGTGTGTGTGTGTATGTGTGTATGTATGTGTGTGTGTGTACGTGTGCATGTATATGTGTGTGTGTGTATGTATGTGTGTGTATGTGTATGTATGCGTGTGTGTATGTATGTATGTATGTATGTGTGTATGTAT
>Ga0123352_10019208_pt1 | contig 10898 bp, 10 predicted proteins | sample TergutLab28metaG_FD_89700 | JGI IMG/M metagenome (GOLD analysis project Ga0123352, IMG submission 89700) | Labiotermes labralis P1 segment gut microbial communities from Petit-Saut dam, French Guiana - Lab288 P1 | ecosystem: Host-associated > Arthropoda: Insects > Digestive system > Gut ... | reverse complement strand
TTCTTGACATCAGCACAGTTGTCGTGTGATGAGTAGGGGAACCACGTGTACAAGTTAAGCAGGTCGTCCTGCTGAACCACCACCACCACATTATACCCTCTGCCTATTTCCCACAATTCCCGAATAACTGAAAGTGCAAGCTCTTCACTATTGGGCACTTTAACTCTAACCACGATCAAAAACAATCCACGGCTGTCCCATGAAGACTTGGCGTACAGCATTTCAGTCTGGACTGTGATGTCTTCAACGCTCCGAGTAAATATGATGTAGCTGCTTATCTTTTCCACGTTAGATGGTGTCAAAAAGGCTGTAATTGGCCCAGTCACTTGGAGAGGCCAGAGTTCCAGACGGTTGATGGTCTCCAAAACAGACTTCGCGTGGTCATCGTCCGCAGTGCTGGAAAGTTGTATAGTTCTGCCGACTGGGAAGTGTCGCTGCACGACAGTAACCACGCATGATACCAGGTGACTCTGCTCCACCTGTTGTACCATACGGTTTTCCGGGTGTGCCTCCACGAGCGCTAGTACCGTCACCAACAATACTGCCCTCATACTGCACAGACAAATTCAGTTTAACACTGATTGAGCCCCGTCATAAAAACCGAATTTAATACAGAGTGACCAAGTCATGTCTGGCTCACTAACATTCGGTAAATTAGAGAAATTTCTTTCGCATAATATTCTTGTAGGCTCTGCCACACTGAATAAATCTTGCAGATTCGATATGCATGCTCTTAAACCTTCCTACTTCCCAGAATTTTAATGAGTCGCACCAAATTTCACCAGATAGCGCCAGAGTGCGTTAATGTGCCCACAGCCTAAGCAGATATAAATTCCAACACTGCTCCATGAATAGTGCTACGTACCTGACTGCAATTAATAACATGCACGATACTATGTTTTTAGGCGCGTTCTCAAAATTGGAAAAAGTGACTATTAGCTTCATCGTGTGTTTCAGTCTGTCTGTCTACTCCTCCACATGGAACGACTCGGTTCCTACTGGACGTATCTTCATGGAATTTGATATTAGAGTTTTTCAAAATCCCCTCAACAATATGGACCAAGCGCTTCTTAATTGAATTGGTGGTCACCAACGTTTCGGAGATACACGTTCCTTCCTTCTTCAAGGTAGATATTATTCTGTAATGAGGAACGTGGTTATAAATTTTTGGGAAATAATTACTGACTATGTATTTTGGTCAGAATTGCTTCTGAATTTCAGTAAGCAATTATCAGTATTTCGGAGCTAATTTACTACTCCTTCATCACGGCAGAGTCGCTTATGCACTATGAAATGTGTTTATCTTCCACGAAGCACAAGCTGCCCCGACCTTTAGAAATATTATATATTTTAATAGTTTCCTACAGTGCCTAATGCGATTCGTACTGTCTCGATGATGTGGCAGTAAACGTTTCGTCATCCTGCGTTAATTACCGAAGGTTCGGACATACTAGCTGCATACATTTTCTCTTTCCATCCTGACTGAGAAGAACATATCTGTTTCCGGAATTTTGGCAACCAACTATCGGACTTCTCGGCTTCATAATCAATGATCACAATATGCATAATTTCTGCCTTATAGAATATCAAAATGAATGATATTTCGAAGTGACCTCAATATTTAACGACGGTTAGTCAGGTAATGAAGTCTCCCAACATATTTCATTTCGTGCCACTTGCATGTTAGATATAGAAAAATTTCAAAGAATTTCACAGCAGCAATACAAAATGCATACTTGTCTATCAGCTTAATGATCATCGTCTCACCGCTCTGCTTCTTAGTAGAATAGCGTGAGTTGCATTAAGGGGAATATGGCGTCTTCGAATCCCTGAAGCCACTAAAAGTGATTATAGCATCCGACTTCAGTACAGTTGCAATAAACGTACCAAATTTTTGCCACTGTCTGTAGGAAATCTATTACATAATCTTAAGCTGTGTATAACAGACCTACTACGTCTTAATGTAGTCTACTGTCTATTGCACTACACCGATTTCCTGTATATTTCCTATTTGTTGAATGTATGTTAATAAAAATCCAACCAGATGCAACAGTATGCAGATATTTATTTACTGCAAAGTCACTCTAACTTCTCTCCAACGTGGCCCGATCGGGCCACGTTAGAGGGAAGTAGCTGTACCAGTATTATGACCTGTACCGGAGGCTGCGGTTACAGTTTTTAGTACTCCTGATGATGGGTGCTGTGACACCCGAAACATGTAGAGTGACTTTGCATTAAATAAATATCTGCATACTGTTACATCTGGTTGGGTTTCTTTAGCATTGAATTAGGATGCACGGAACCATGAGCTTAAAAATTGTTGAATATAATTTTTTTGTTTAATGTTAACGTCCCTCAGTGCACAACAACACATGTCTATTCTTCGTGAATATCAAAAACAAAAAACAGCGCGTCGCTTGTGCTTCCACAGCATCCAGAATCTTATTCTACCCCAGGGACCAGAAAAACAAAAACTGTATGGACAGTGTGGCTGGAGTTTCCTTGGTCCTGACAGCGCCAAATCGCAATTTTACTTGTTTGGTCCTTTGGAGGGCAACGTTTGAGAACACTTTTAGTGGCCGTTGAAGCACTGCAGAATGTCGCGTCCCTGCGATTGCAGAGGGCGAATACATTTTTTGGGCGAAAACACGCGGAATTTTTCAAAAGCGTACGAAAGAAGTTGTTTAGTATTTTGAGTATTCCCAAAAGTAATTATGCCGTCATCGACTGCACACCGCAGGTATGAGAAATTGTCGCATGCATACATTTTAAATATAAGGAAAGAGAAAATAAATTTTCTCTGTGACAACTACCCCCGTTCTTCAGTAAGACGTTTGGTTGTGTTGTTCTTGTGTTTTATATCGTGTATTATTGCTGTTCTGAACAATTTACCTGTTTGAGCACTCGTTCAGTCTGCTGAAGTCAGGTGATCAGCGTGTCTTAGAAGCGAAATAGACGTCGCTTGTATTAGTGCAGGTAAAATTCTGAAAAATCTATGTCCCTCCTTCTCTCCTCAAAAAATTGCTGCCACATTTAAGAAATATACTCCCCATATCATTATATGTCTCATTTATCATTCTGAATGTTCATTTCGTGTGTTCCCTGTACTGTGCTCACTAAACTGTCCGTTAATTATAGATAAATCGTAGCATTCTGACTGACAAATTGCAGTATGTGCCTCTTTTGTGTCATACAAGAAAACGTATTCTTACGGGGTCAATAACAAAATACAGGTCATAAATCACGTGTTGCGAAACAAATTCTTTGCTTGGTTTAATATTCAACGACTACATAAAAATGAATTTTCTATAAACATATATATGTTTGTGATGTGTGTGTGTGTTTGTGATGTGTGTGTGTGTTGGTTGAGACATTATACTAATAGCCGGAAGGTCGCGGGTTCGATTCCCAAATGGGACCATTAAAATTTTTTATTGTCATAATCCTTACTGCCGCACTATGTCCGTGGGGTTGAATCATCCTCTAACAGAGGTGAGTATTAGGAATATTTCCTGAGGGTAAAGCGACTGGTACATACGGTTGACAAATTTTACACACTCATGTGCCCTTGTCTTGAAATCTGGGAGACACAACACTTTGGAGCCATCATTGCTTGTACAGGAATTACTTTACCTTATATATATATGTGTGCTTATATAAACGCAAGTCAGACTGAGCGCAAATAATGTTTCAACTCTGGTAGAATAAAAGAAACAAATAAACAACCATCCAGCAAACGACATGATAAAGAAAGAACGAACGAACTTGTAAGCAACACAGTGCTGTCGCACAGACGAACAGTCGCTCATCTGTTCAAAGAATCCCCAGCGTCTTATGGAACTTATACCCTGCACTGAAGATCGGCTACTGCGCCCTGTCCTGTACCATATTAACACAGATCGCACTGTCACACCAAGTTCACGATCAGTTTTAAAGATGTCCTCAAATAAACGCCTACGTCCCCCAGACTCTCTCTTCCTGTCAAGTTTCCGGACCGAAATTTTGTCTGCATTACTAGCCTTCCCGTATGCAGCACATATCGGGCAACATTTCATCCTCCTTTACTTGATCACACTAAAAACACTTTACAAACAGTACGAATAATAAGGTTCTCACTATATAAACCTTATCACGCAGACTGAGTGTAATGTAATGGTATGAAACAGAAGCTGAACCGTCTTTACCTTCCTGTACAGACAGGCAGATAGACAGAGTGAGAGAGAAAGAAAGGCAACACGATGTGAAGGTACGGGAGGCGTGAAGGTTTAGTGTCATTCATTCTTTCCCTCGGCAATAGAAGGAATGACTAGTCAGTCTGTTACCACTGTACAACAAATGATATACCTAGATGGGAAAAGCAAGAACTCTTCCAATGAACAAGCTGTCGCCATCAGGATGAACGCAAAACGAAGGTCAATTGCGATTCCACCTGCCAGGGACAAAATGAATGCCTTACATATAGGTGGCCGTAACAGGCCTGACACTATAAAATTAACGTTTCAAGCAAAGTGGTTACTGGACCTACCACCTGGTACCCACTCTGCAGTTTTCCCACACAAGATATTCTATGTGTTTTACAAATGCCAACGTAAATACTACTGACCCCTTCCCTAGATGATACCGAATGATCAGTCACTGAAATACATATGCAGCGAGATTTCTGTGAGGTAAATTTCACCCAAAAACAGGCCATGAAGGCTCAGATTGGAATAGAGATATAGCTCCACACTTTTTTAAACCCTGCCACCCCATAGGGGATGGCAGTCAATTTTGTGCATGAAGTTGGTTAATTACTGCGATAAATATACCGAGATGCACGGTCAACAAAACGTAAAAAAAATTCATTATGTTACTAATATCATTATATTCAAACACTGCAGAATACCAAAAAAGGAAACGGTACACATACATAGAATATGACAATATAGAAGATAGGAGATAATTAATAATCTGGACATTAGTAGTTAGGTATGTTAACACTTACAGTCGAACACAACTATATTTGTTTTTTAAGTATACAGGAGTTTACCACGACATGTTTCGGCCCTATATGTGGGCCATCATCAAGTTGTGGTTGGACTTTCAGCTTAGGCTATACTAGCATGCGTGTAGTAGCCTTGGGGCGTAATGGGGGCGGGTTCGAGCTCTCATTATGTCACGGGGTACCATGGTCCCGGGTGTAGCTCATTGGATATCGTTTTTTCTCCCATAGGTATTATTTCTTATGCTCGGGAGTATAATATAATATATAAGTATAATTACTTAGCAATGTTGTTTATTGTCCGTCTTACACAACAATGTGATGTAAAGTTGTTGTGTAAGACGGACAATAAAGAACATTGTTACTTTAGCACAACGGGATGGGTAACCCACAATTTGTAATTACTTAGGCTACAATATGTACAATCAGTGAGAATAATGTAGGTTACGCCTTGTGTTGAGGCGCTAAATAGCTGAGAAAGGGTCCAGCCGTGTCATTGTTATTGTTCCTTATCACACTCTAACCTGTTTAATTATATATTGACCGGGGGGTGTGGGTATGCAGCTGAGTTGAGACTGGTCATTGTTTTGGCTGTAGCTTTGCCCGTGTGGTGGAGGTGGATTTTAGGTGGAGTATGCCAGTCCCGTTGGTGAACCGTGTACCCACAGATCATCTCGTGTACCGCTACTTCTTATCTGCTACCTGCAGTTTGCGGTGGTGTGGTTCAGCTGATCAGTATGCTGGTCCAAGTTCTTCCCTCCTTGTCTTGGGTCTTGCGGGCTTTAATTCTATGTGTCGCTGTTATGGCACTGCACCCTCATCGTTGGTTCACACGGAATTTGATAGGTTAACGTCTCGCGTACAATCTGAGAAAATTGACTGTTGCAACATCACATGTTGATCCTCCTTAGAAAATTCGATAAATTAATGTTTTTGTGGAAATAAAATACAGCGAATGGCAGAGATTTCTATGCAGAAAACAGTTGTATACGCAGTTCAGTTTTCACCAACAAAGAGCGTTGTTAGATTTGATTTCAGGGTTCTCAGTCAGTGGCGAATCCTGATGACGATCTCAGGTCTAGTGGCACGATACACAGTGCATTGCAATTTCCATTCGCTAGACCCGACTTCCTTACCAGAATTCGTCACTGGTCTCAAGGTAAGAAAAATCACGCTCTGACGAATATGTATTCTTTTAAACGTGGAGGAATCACATGACATTATCAGGTCAGAAGTTCGTACAGTAGCCAAAATACACGTGTCCAAATGATACCTTTAAATGTAGTGACGGAGAGAATATTTTATGGCCTCAACCATTAAAAAAGGAGCCGAGTTTATTCAAATAATCTAAAGGATCCTGCAGATTATAAAAGTAATCGCTGAAAGACACTTTTTGTACCTCAGTCAGTTTTGCGTCATGACCAGGAGCTCCATTCAGACGGACACATAAAACACCTACAGGACAGAATGAATAGGTCAACAGGTGCGCCGATAAATGATGAGGCGTCTTGGTTTGAAATGGTGTTACAGAAAACTAAACTATCAGAAATGTGTGATAACATGAGTAGACATGTTCTGCTACAAAAACAATACAAATCTAGTTTTATTAATAAAAAAGGTGACTACTTCAGGAAATTCAGCAACTACGTTTTATCACAAGCAAATCTATGTGTTCAGAATACACTAAACGTATAACGTACGAATAAAATATGGACATCTAGAAACATATCAGGACATCAGGTAGCTGTAATGAGAAGAGCATGGCAACTAGGTTTCAGGAAAGGATATGCTGTTTGATTGTATCGTAACATGGCTGTGTTTGTGAGTAAGGGGCCCAAAGCGTATTATTTATATCAAAAAGCAACTGCACTCTCCACATGCATATTCGGCAGTTAACGTACAGTTCTCCTTCTTTATACAAACACATTAACTATTAACATGTTTCACTGTATAGTGTTGAAGTATGATTATTCAATTTCATAATGTCCTGTAGTGGACCGACGATATGCCGGTTGTTAAGGTGAGTGTACAGCGATACAGCTGTAATGTGTAACATTTCACACGGCCGACGTCCCTCAAGAAACCTTTATAGGGCGAAAAATGCTGGGGAAAAATAAAACATATCTGTTACTTCCAGCATACACATATATACGTAGTCACTGTTTATTTACTATCTGATCTAGAATACACAGTAAAGATGAACAATTACAAGACGGTTAGCAGGTTGCGAAGAAATGTGCTGCCTTTATGTGCAGAAAAGAAACGATTCATCAAACTCGTGACTGGTCACAATTGTCTCGAAGCAACAGACTGTGTGTAACGTACACTGAAGTTATTGACGATACAATTTTTATGAGAAACAATTAACAAGTGCCGGTTGGTTATTTGTTTTTTATTTCTCACAAGAAATCATCAGTGTATGGTTATGAATCATTTAAAATATTTGTATGTAATTTTGGTAACCCAATCACACTGTGTTATAACACAGAAATTAACACGAAATTTTACTTCTATAGACACATCAAACTTTAAGCAGATATGCAGACACATCGACAGCAATTATATTGTGACTTCTGAATCCAGTGGATCTTTGCCGTATAAATTTCTTAAATTTAAATTTACTGCTTCACTTACGAAGTTGCCTGTTTGTTTATTGCAACAGTCTAACGGAGTTAGGATACCACAGTGTAGCTTAAGAAATACTGAACTGACAGCGACTAATGCAGGTTAAATTGAGAACAGCACAGGTAATGCACGTTTACCGTAACATTGAAGCACATTCGCCTAACAATATTACATATTCTGAGTTCGTGTCTGTATTTTTGCCTTAGTTGCCGACAGGCAAATCACATATTTTCTTGGCCGTATCATATTTTCAAACGTGGTCTCACAAAGGCACGACTTTACGGTAACAAAATATTTATCATCATGTGTGTGTTTTTCGATTTTATCTAAAATTGTATCTGATAATTTCTCATTTTAAGAAAATTAAGCGATAATCATAAACTTACACATAAATTATGCGTTATTCTTCTCCGATTTTAATAACAACTGACTTCTTTTCACAGATTTTCCAAAAATCCTCAAATGTTAAATTTCACGAAAATCCGTCCAGTAGGAGCGGATTTGTTTCACGCGGGCCGAGAAAGAGACAGAAGACGGACGGACATACATGATGAAGCTAATGATTGTTGTTCTCAATTTTTCGTATGTGCCTAAAAGCACGTGACATTTCAGCCATATATAAGAAACACATATACAGACGTGTAACGATTTTCACATTTGTGTGGTTTCAGCAAAGTGCTAGCCACACTTCCATGTCAGGTAACTATATTTCAAACTTAGCTTTCTGACTGACAACTAAAGTAGAGTTATTGCGTTTCAGTGTCACACAAGGAAAATTAGGAAGTAATTAGGGCTTGATATGGAGGATTTCGTGGCATAAGAAATACATTAGTACATATATATTCTGACACAATACTTTGCAGACTTTAAAATTCAACTATCGTTTGTATGCGAATTACATGCCAGTGTAAAAATGTGTGACTTCAAACTTCGGATTGGCCATAAAAAGTGTAAATACCTTGTCGTAGAATAGAAGTCAGAAATGCTAGTAAACTAATATCTGACTTTTATAAAAGCTGCACAAATTCAAAAAGCGGGGTAAAACACAAAAACAAAAAGACCTCTATCATTCCACTCGGTTGCAAAATTAAATTTACTATACATTTCCATCACAACATAGGCCAAAACCAAACTGTACCAAAATTTTATCCTGAGTGTCCATTGTCATAGTAACTTGGTTCAGTATTACCAAGCCCCAAAAAACGACACTCTCCACATGCTATAGTTCCATGTTTATTGACACCCAAATCAGCATCGCGGCTCAGAATTTCCAGTTACTTCCTCAGTTCAGGCAAAATCCAAGGTTCAAACACACCCAAATGACGCAAATTTATGAAAGTGTATCAATCCAAGGCAGTTAAAATACTGATTATTGCCTGCTGGTGTATGACGCTGCGTGCTCTGGTAAAATGTACCGAAGAATGAAATGAAAACCTACTGGAAAAATCATCACTTACATGAAAAATATTCAAAGATCCTCTAAAATGTCTGCGTGTTTCTACCACACTACATGAGTCACAACTTACAACGGTAGAAATTCATGTACAATTACACTTACTGTATTGTCCTTCGTAAGATTTTAGACGGCAGTTACAAATCAAAAACTGACGGAAAATGTCCGCAGCAAACTTCTGTGTTTAAAAGTGTGTGTGTGTGTGTGTGTGTGACCCTTCTTGCGCTGACTTCCGCAGGATTAATTCTAAAACTTAAAATCTTATATTGAGCTGAACAACATCACTCAATACTGTGTGCAATTTATCAACATTTCTCTTAAGTACTTTGAATTGAATTCAAACAACAAATGGAACACAGCTATAAAATAAAATACAAATTACTTAAACTTCGATACATCCAACACGCTCCTATGAACAATAACAAAATTAGCTAAACCTGTTGTGATGATTTCACGATTAGATTACAGAATGAAAAGTATCTGAGTATGAAGTGGTACAACACTTCGCAAAGAAACAGAAGGAAGCCAACACCGTGACCAAAGAAGAGGATATAAAAAGCAATATGCAAATGACTGAAGGTAAAAACGAAATATCCGTCAGATAAATCCGTGTTATTGCGGATTGGCCTGGATATATATACACTGTCTCTTACCTTCCTGTGAATAATTCCAGATTCAATATAAAGGGACACAAACTTATTTAATGATTCAAGCAAAAAGCTACCTTTTTGCACGTAAGTCGTTACATAAAAGAAATCGTAGTCATCGTCATTTAGAAGACAAACGGTGCTGTGGTCATTGATAAAATTTGTGTAATTCTGTACCACCCACACTAGAGCAAAAGTGGCAAAGTTGCCTGTCTCACGAATTCTGTCAATGCATAACTCAGAAGACGAACATATTTCAGCTCTTGCAACAATTTCTTTGTGTCTCGAATCTGAGGATACATCAAAAAACATTACCGAAACAGCAAGGTAACCGAATTCTATTCCTGAATCAACGATTTCGTCCAGCGAGGCCAACTGACTACCGTATCCTGGATCTACCAAGAAGCTCGTCAAGAACGTCTGGAAAACAGTGCTGATGGCAGAACAATACAAAACAAAAACAACAAACAAAAACTTTAACCTCGAACTCCTAGGCTTCCTATTCACAGATACTCCGACTGTCACAGCCCAAATATTGTACAGGGCGCTTGACATTGTAGTGTATGACCGGATGTCGTTAGATTGCTTTGCGAGACACCAGAAAGCAACAGTGACAAGGAACAGTACAACTACAATAGCAACCCACACAGAGGGGGAGAAAATGTGGGAAATCCTCTGAAGGCGTGAGTGGGGCTTAGAACAGGGAACAAACCAGTTAAGTTTCATGGCGAAATAAGGAAAGATCGGTTCTGCATTGTTAACATCTTCTACTACAAGTGGAAATATTCCAAACAACATGTCGGTCTCACGATCCCACAATTTGTGCAGACATGTTGAGATTTTCTGGTAGGTTAGACTGTCGTTAGGAAAGTTGTTGACATAATTACTTGTAATATTGTGAACCAGAAAATACTGGCTATAAATTTCGTCCTCAATGCCACCCTTCCAAAGGGATGAAAAATTGACAGTGCAGCCGTGGAAGTTGGAAGGGATTTTACATGGATAGAGTGATCCTTCCCTCACAAATTCCCCTTCACCTTCCATGACCCACTGATTTATAAGAACTACGTTCTTGACATCAGCACAGTTGTCGTGTGATGAGTAGGGGAACCACGTGTACAAGTTAAGCAGGTCGTCCTGCTGAACCACCACCACCACATTATACCCTCTGCCTATTTCCCACAATTCCCGA
>Ga0123352_10019207_pt1 | contig 10898 bp, 6 predicted proteins | sample TergutLab28metaG_FD_89700 | JGI IMG/M metagenome (GOLD analysis project Ga0123352, IMG submission 89700) | Labiotermes labralis P1 segment gut microbial communities from Petit-Saut dam, French Guiana - Lab288 P1 | ecosystem: Host-associated > Arthropoda: Insects > Digestive system > Gut ... | reverse complement strand
GAAGATGGACGTATTAACGTCTGAAACATGTTGAGCAATATATAATAAAGCAAGTGTCATCTAGTTGGTCAACCATTATTCAAATATCAAGATGATGCACGGTCCAATACGCATAAGACTGCTTTGTGTTGCATCTCGGACAATTATTAGTATATACCAAACCAACTATTCATGCACTACTCAGTAAACATAATTTGTATAATAAATTCTCTTTAAGTCGACGAGTAATGAGTGGTGCACGTCGTCAAATAATTTAGGCCATTGACGACTAATGTGTAATGAGCTGCGCTTGTAACAAGTATCGTGTGATCGATGACACGATACTGACATCTGTGTCATCCCTCACCTGAAGATAATAGGCGGCACTGTAGAATATTGCAGATCGTCATCTGAGAAATTACTTGCACTTCTACTTATTTTACCTTATAATATCTTAACTTTTTAACAATGCAAATTATTTTTTTCATTGATGCTTTCTTCATCCAAACGTTTTTAAACTGTAAACGTAGTTACACAAATTTAACTGCCAAGGCTATTTTTCCCATCACCTCATCTCCACATAAATTCTATGTGTGTGTGTGTGTGTGTGTGTACTTCTTTATTCTTGTATTAAACCTGATTATGGCCTCTTAGATCGAAAATAACAATAATGTTTTTTGTTTTGGCTGGAGTTATCGCAAAATTAATGGTAAAACGCCACAACTGGGAGGAATTGTTTTAAAATCAGAAAATATGCTATATGATATGCCGAGTGGAACAGAAAAAGAATAATTATTTAAAATATCGTTTTCACAAAACCATGTAATATATTATCTTAAAGTCAGGCATAAGGCATATGGTTTTTGGATACTACGTCTTCAATATCACCTTCAACCGTGCCAACAATTTTCACCAACCTGGAGCGCGTATTTCCTAACACGTGCGGCAATACTATACACTGGGCCCCTGACAATTTCTTCCCTACCTCATCGAAATTTCGGCAATATTTTGTAGGTGATGAACATAAACGTCCCTCTTCAGTTACCTCACAAAACAAAAGTACCATGCCAATAATAGGCGAACTCGCTGGCTAAGGAAAATCCTTATTCCTGGACACAACTGATTTGAAAACACATGTGTTACAACTGTAATTGAATTTCTGGCCCAGGGAAATAAATCCATATCACTTCGAAACATGAAGCTTCCCTGGTATGTAGAATATAAATTTATTTCTCTGTCAGAGAGTCTCAATCGTGAACACATATCGGGATACTGTTACTGTAGCCGCAATTTCTTCAATATGTTGTACAAAATAAGAGCGAATAATCCCGAAACATGATATCGCACACCACACTGAAAACGTCGAAATGCATAACGGCTTATAATGCAGTTGCTGGAACTTTCAGTCCGCTTAGTAGCGGAAATTTTGTTCGCTGAGAGTCGAGAGACTTTGATCCAGCTTCATTGCTCACAAAGATGTGGTGAAATTCGTCCTTTCCTCAAGAGTCAGCAAAGCATGACCTAAACTTTTGCGGCTTATTGATTGAGTTCTTGTGACTCCTACATTACCTGAACATTGCGGGGGTTGGGATTTCAGGTACTTGTGTAAACTTCGCTCTGAACACCTGCCTGACACATTGCATGCGGTTACATGAAGTCCCGCGGAACGTTATGGAATCTGTTCCATTGCAGCCTTGACAGTTTTGGTATTTTTCGGTCACGAATGATTCATTCTTTCCTCTAAGTCGTCTTCAGGATCACTGATATATACCGATGGCTAAGGTTTATTGCTCTTTATTTGAAAATGCTTATGAAATAACCTTTGAGGTTCAACGTGATTGTCGTTGCTCTTGGAAAATGCTGTAATATTAATGAACATTGCGTCCCAGTGCTGGATGCAGACATCACAGTGTGGGTTGCACAGCGTCTGTCACTACATTAGTTCCAGCAAAATGTTGTAATTACCGCCTGTTTTTCTGCCACACTCTGTGAAAGGAATTAAGCCACAGACCGAAGCTTTGCATTAGCCAATGGGAACTGATGGCCTTTCGAAGGGCTAAGGAAATGGAGGAATCATGTTCCGCCGTAACGTTGGCTGTACAGCCCACTTGCATGCAGCGCCGCCACCCGTATAGGAACGAACTAATCAGTACTGTGCCAACCCTGCAAAACTTCAAAGTGCGGCTATCAGCCGTATCGTGATTGTAAGGGGATCCGACATTTGACATATAAGAAAGAACAATTACAAGAACTGAAAAGAGACAACTAAAGTTTCTCAGAACTCTAGCAGGGTTCTGGATGTCGGATTGTAAACTTAATGGGAAGATTACAGGAGAACTGAGTACAAACATGTATGGACACAATAAAAAAGCTGTAACAAAAAATGAGAGTGACATCTCGTTAGAATGCCTGCACATTGAATCCGGTAGCTACTGTACAATAATATGACGCCAGAAATACCGAGGAAAATATAGGTCGATGTTTTAATCCTTGTAACCGAAATAGGTAAACAGCTCATCCATCATGTAGGTGAAAGCGCAACAGCTCTTATACTTAACCAAATTTATACAACAAGGATTCCTCTTCCGAGCAAACCTGTCCCGAATATTTCCTGCACCAAACTCAGCTGGGAGTCGGGAAGAGTTGCTCTTTTGTCGAATATAAATAGAACACAGAGTGTCGGCTTTCGGAGTACAGAAGGCGCACCTGAAGAGTGGCATGAGTTACGTAAATAAGAATGGAAGTGCTTGACACTTATGGGCCGAATATCCGTCCCTTTGCTTGCTTTCTGAAACATGCGGCTTCGATTATCAGCTCTGGTTGATCTTAGTAATGATAGGTACAGTTACAGAAACCGTACAGGCAGATGCTGACAATAATCAATTCTTGCCATATGATATGATATTTATTTAACCGCAATTGGGTTGACACCCGGCGGCAGCATCACACGACACATTTACAACAAACAATACACACAATACATTACACTTATTATTAAAATTTGTGTTCCAAGTGCAGGCGGTCAAACGCCTGCACTTGGAGATATATAATTAAATTACACAAATCACACATAAGGCGTGGTGAAAAAATCGTCAGAATAAGTACAAACCAACACGATACATAAACCTTTGTCAGTCTCCAAATTCTTCATTATTTCCAATTGAACTGAACCAGCACTAACACGTATGTGAACACAATACTCAAACTCCAACATAAGAAATGTAAGTTCTACGTGAAGAATCCACAAACGTTAAACTCAACTCTGACGTCTCTTAGCAGAGAACAGATTCTGTGAATTTCACTGCAAACTCTGTGGCCTGTGTGCGGATATACAAGTAGCTTGTGAATATTAATAAGAATTTCACCCGCTTCTTTACTTGCATGACAGCAAGTAATCAACCACAAAAAAATAACAAATGAGGAGTACACAACCCCAAAAGCAGCGATCCGTCTAAATAACGTTTGAAGTCACCGTAATTGCGAATGGCATTTTGTAGATTAACAATTTCAAGATAAAATATTGGAACAGAATACTTTATTGTTGAAATCGTGTATAGAAAAATGGGTATTCCGTAACGTCTGTTGACGAGACCGAGAGTGTAGTGTAAGTGACTGCAAATTAATAGTAATTCGTGAATGCTATTAATAACATAAATTAAATTACTAAAGTTCAGTTTCAATGTTGCGTGTAACAGAATTGGTTTGCAACTCCGGCAAATTGAACCTTTTCCATTTGAATGTTTAGCGTTCAAAAATTCGGTTTCAGTTAGTGGTTCTGAAAGTAAATAATTCATGTACTTGTACCGCTGCTTCAAGCTGAGAACGATATTGATATACTGCAAAATAATTACCCGATTAATTGCTGCACACATTATTTGTGAAATTGTGTGTATAATGTCAATTGGTACTTTAGGAGGCAAGAAAATATTTAACAAAATATTTTCAAACGCAGTTTATGTAATTGCTACGGCCAGCTGCACATTTAAACTTGATCTTACTTGCCTGAAGCTCTTCTCTCTGTAGCCCCACTTAAATAACTTCGGGTCTGCGCCGTGTATGTAGCTGACGGTTCGTGGAATGCAGTGTCTATCCAGTGTAATGTTTAGCAGTAAGTGTCAAAGAGGTTATTATTTTGTTAAAAGTCCATATCACACGTATTTCCACTGTCAGGTGAAAGGCAGTGAATTGTATAATCTATAGTAAGTTATAGCACAAGTATACAAACAAATTAATTATAATAAAAATTGCTAAAATAATTTCTGGAACTAAACAGCGTTCTGTAGTTACACAACATATATTCGCACTTCCCATTTTAAACCCGACCATTCCAAGTACTTGTAAAACATAATACAGAGTTTTTGACGTTATGCTGACCGTGCATCTCTGTATATTTATCTCAGTAATTAACCAACTTGATGGACACAATTTTTGTTTCACAATAAGTTTTATTTCATGCCTCTACATGTTTCGAGCACATATGCTCGAAACATGTAGAGGCATGAAATAAACTTATTGTAAAACAAAAATTTTGTGATCAAGTTGGTTAATTACTGAAATAAATAATACATAGTTCTAAATACGTAATAGATGTCTTTCTTTTGTGTAGAATCCATTACCAAACGTTAAGGAATAATACACGTCTGATGTTTAAACTAAATGAAATGATAATAAAATGAAAGTTTATATATATATATAAGGTTTCCAGTTAAACATGTGTCACTGTCATTTCCTTTTTTTACTATAAAACATTTATTTACATGCTATCACTTCAATTTTCTTCAGCCATTATTTCATATTCTTTACGAACACAAACGCTTATGGATATGATGATTATGAGAGATGGAAATACTTCACGCGTCCTTTTATCAGGACCCTGAAGTTCAGTTCTTGTTGAAGAACGTCCGACTTGCATTCCGGCATTCGGCACACGAAGCCGCATGGTCCGCTATATCAAAGTACGCAGTTAATGGCAACAGTTATCGCAGAATAAATTATTTTCGGATTCTAGATTACTCAAATGCAACTATTTGTTATAGCTCGACACGAGTTAAAGTTAACAGAGAAACAAAGCAAAATGCGATATTTGCCAGATTATAAGCATTTGGATAGAAAACAGAGATCCCTTTTAAGATTATTTAAAACACTTACTGTCTATCGTGTTTTCTATCGCACTTTAGTAAGTTTCACCCTTTTAGGCTGTGACACATTAACGTATGTTATACCTTTAAAATAACTGGACCTTATGCCGGTGTAGTTCAATCATTACAGTGACTGTGCTACAGCCTAGTCGACAGGGTAATATGGGTTGGATTTCAGGAAGTTGCAACGCATTTTTCTCTTCTTCAAACGTCTGGAACGTCTCCAAATATTACCCACCCATACCTCAATGGTTACGGAAAGTTTTGTGCCAGGGGATAAAGCAGCCTGAGCGTGAAACTGACCTCTCATACACATCCAGTTCCGAGGTTAAATTGCGTGGAATTATAGCTGAAATAACATAAGAAGTCTTCGTGTTAGTTTGTTTAATTAGGCGCAGAGTCAGTTTTACCTTAATTTCGCTTCTATTTCAATATTTACAGCTTACATACCAAAGTAGTGTGTGTGCGTAACTGTATGATGCTACCGAGCATTACGTAATTTGAACAGCTAAACCTATAGGATTATCGTATCTATGAGATGAATGTAACGACAGATGTTTTTACAGACTACAAAAAAAACAAGGGCCTGTGAATTGTCGTGTGATGATTAACGAGTGTCTAGTAAATTGTCAATAGTTCTTATGTCTCATTTGTGGGATATTTTGTGTCTCTAGAGTGTCCCAATTAAACCCCTAGCCTTACCTCGAAAGGCACACAATTTGCATGTCGTTGAAAATGAATGCGTAATTACACTGTAGCAGAAACTGTCTTACCAAGGTCGACCATGTATTCCCACTTCGTGACTCTTGTAATTACATGGACATCATTAAGAAACAGCCTTAACTACACTAGCAAAAAGTTTATTGATCTTTATGCTAGTTCGATTCTGAAGATAATTTTACGTATTTGAACACTGATGTATTCACATTCTCTACAAACTGAAATTTGAGAGGGTGGCAACAAAATTGTCGACTTTTTAAATTTATGGGTATTTCAAAAAATGTATTGCTACAGTGGAAGGTAGCTAGACAGCAATGAGTATGTGGAGAAAAGGAGAGTGAAATTCACCACAACGTAGATAACTGTTTGAAATGATACAGAACTGCAACACTTTTGGCATGTATACAAAGATGGAAAAATTCGTGAATGAACTGGAAGTAACTTGGACATTTTTTAAATTCTGTTTCAGGTATTAAAATTATTCGGTTTAGTGTCATTATCATTCTTTAGTAAAAATAATTACGAAAGCGAAAGAAGATCAATAATTACAAATGCTGTTTATGTTTGCGTGTGAATAGTTGGATTGTTTGGAGGCTGGAGTCACAACTTGTATATTGCAGTTAAAATTCGAATTATCTCTTTAAAATGTCCGTGTGTTATACACTACACACCATATCATTGTGTTTAACAAGCCTCATTACATTAACAGTTTCAGTAACGGCCAAGAGAGAAATAAAAGTAATCTGTAATTCCATAACTAACTCAAATAAAGAATTTTTTATTTCAGTCAGATTTTCCAGAAGGCTCTTACGGCTTAACATCTTTGACAGCCATCATGTCTAGATCTACCACCAATACTTTCATTCATCCTGTACCTCACTCTACCACCTGCAAAGTCCTTCCAAACCGTATAAACCAAATTTCGTTTTAATTATTATGATATAATTACTTCCCCATTTCCTTATGTTTTCTGTAACTCTCAAATCCTGTTTCGTGAATTCAAGTCTATTTTATGAATCTCTTCTTGATTTATAATTTCAGTTAATTTGTTAACGTACAGTAGACAAGTGTGTGACGCTGTACGTAACGTATTGCAGAAAGAGAAATTTGTTTCTCTAGCTCTTGTAATTTTTATTGATTGCTATAAAGTTGCCGTTATGTGCATGTATGTATGTGTGTGACATCATTGGTCAGTGTAGCTCACAGGGGACAGTTTTCATTAGAAATACTAACAAATAGATGTGTGCTTTACGGGTGAAAATGGGTGTTTATTTTACAAATTACACGAAACACGTTAGTACGTTGTGTGGGAAAAAGGTGGACCTTTAAGCTTAAATTCTGTGTTACACATACTAATCACTATGCATTAAAGTGTTAAACAACATTGACTTACGTATGGTTTTATGTTACTTTCGTATTTTTTGCGGGTTTTGTGAAAACATAAGATATCAGATCTTGTAAACAAATATAAAATAATCTAATTAATATTTTATGCTTCCATTAAGCTGTTAATAAATGTTTTGCATAATAATAATCTTGATTGCTTGTTTGAAAGCAGTTTCTGTTTGCACGTTGCTTGCAATAAAAGTCGCCATAAACGTGGTTGTGCAAAGAAATAAGTTTTTATATAAGGGCTTATTACATAGAAGTTCTTTTTATCTGACGTTTTCAATGAAGCCCCTGAAACAGATGAATAAGTATTTTAAATCCATAAGAAAAGAAATTTGGCAAATATGTAACTGATTTTCAATTACACGTATGATATACAGTAATGAACAATACCGGCAAGGTAAACGTAACAATGGGGCACGTTCGCGTAACCATCGCCTTGGAAAAGCCATAATTATTATCTATTCTGGCTGTGTGTATTTTTCGTTTTTTACCCAATATGAAACGCGCCTGCTCCGTACTGTATTATTATTTGTGGCCTCCGACTCTGCAATATTTTTCCACGTTATCTCGTAAACGGCATAATTTTGGGAAATATCTGTTGGATATAAAATATGTGTTTCGATTTTCACTAAAAATTTTGTCTGAAATATTTTGGTTCCATTTTTTATTTGGTTCCATTTTTTATCATTATATATATGGTTGTATGTTTTTGTTTAATTTTGTAAATTATGTTTTTATGTTGTTATGTTCATGTATTTTATTGTTATGCATATTCTGTTCTGTAAATTCTGTTTTCATTTTCTTATTTTATGTATTGTTTGTGTGTAAATGTGTACTGTACTACTACTACTGGGTGTCAATCCAATTGCAGTTAACAAATATATCATATCATATAATGACATGACATGAAATGACGTGACGTGACGTGTCGTGTCGTGTCATATTATTTCTCATTCTGAGAAGTCAGTGAGATGCTATCTTAAATGTACATGGGTCTTCGTGTAAAGTACCCTATATTCTTGTGATACTTTAATGTAAATTGAATTTTTAGGCAGATTTTCGAAAAATAGCCAAGTATCAAATTTCATGAACAACCGGCCAGCGGGAACCGAGTCTTTCCATGTGGACCGAAAGAGACACAGACAGACTGATGGGTGCTTCTTCCTCATTTTACCATCTGAAAAATATTGTTGTAGAAGTGCAGGTAACGGTAAATCTCATTATGGAATCTCTTCCAATCTCCTGTTTCCTCTAATACCTTAGGAGCATTTAACTTCCTTAGCACCCTATATTCTACCATCTTCGTCCTGTGCTCCTGCTTCAATGTGAGACACAGTTTCACACCCATTAAAGCAACAGGACTCAAAATTTTATCTAAATTTTAATCTTTCTGATTTGGGAAATCATAAAAGAAGACAAAAGATTCTCGGCTTATGGTAGCAGCAAATCCTGCAGTTTAACCTACACTTAATTTCCACATGTATGCAGTTTTTATATATTAAGGCTATTTCCAAATATGTGAATTTGAAATATATTTAAAGAATCTATCAACAAATTTTATTTTGTGATTCTGTACTACATTCTGGTCACGAAAAATAAATATACACTAAGTTTGCTCAGCACTGACGTCCAAACCTCTGTCCCTTTGTGCAACTAATAAAGCGTCCTTATTTTACAGTTTGTGTGCTTACACCCATGAAACTTTCATCAACAGCAAAAATTGTAAGCTGATGTGTCATGTTCGAATTTAGAAGTTTTGGTCTTCTTGACCCTCCTAATCGCATGTTCTAAAGCACAGTTGGAAAAAATATGCCACAAGTAATATCCATATCCCAGTAAACATATCGACAATTGTTTGCCGTTACGGAATTTAAGTTTCAAAAACACATATTTATTAAACTAATTATTTTCAAAGGTATACCAAACTGAATGAGGATATTATGTCAAGCCTTCGTCATACTGAATCACAGGCGTCGTGAAGTCTATAAATGGCTGAAACATTACTTCTTATATTGCCCGACATCTCAAGTATTTGATTTACGCATAATGTAACATCAGTAGTTGATACGTTAAGTTGAAGTGCTCACTGATGATAACCTGTCATTTCTTCTGCATATGGAATTACCCTTAACAACAAGATTTTGGGTACCTTTTGGCCATAGTTGGAAACAGTGATGTACGTTGATAATTACTAGAAGCTGCTTTATCGCCCTTTTTTATAAAAAGATACAGTAACGCACTGTTGCCACTGCAGAAGCAGTCCCTCCTTATTGTGATTAGAACCAACAAATTTATGGATCTCGGAACGCACTGTCTTACGTCCTGCTTTAATCAATTTAGACCGAATTTGATAAGTATTTAATCATTTATATCATTTAAGCTTTATAGTAGCCATTGGATTGCTAAGATAGAGGTTCTCACAACAGTTCTAGTAACCTTCTTTGGTAACTACGCATATCGGCAACCCAGTCTAAGAAAGGATATGTGAAAATTTCAAAATATTTAAGGAGTAAATTTAAGCTAACATCAGCTCATGTATAGAAAATTTTATGTATTTATTGCAGCAGTATTTAGCGTACATGGCCGTTGTATATTGTTTCTATTTCCTACCCATATACGAAAGGATACTTCATATTCAGAGACTGAGTGATTTTTCTCTCACACTTGTGAAAAGTATTTCAAATTATTGGTGTATTACACACACACACACACACACATACGTGCTTCATACATAAGGAGAGAGTCGTATATCAGCATGATTTTAATGGCATACACGTATGTACGTGTGTAAGAAAACGGTCGTGAAGTATTTTAATATACTGCTGTAGAATGTGTCTGGAGAAACTAAAAACCGTGTAGGCCGCATGCCATTGTAGTCGATGTTAAGACTGATATTTCACACTGCGTCATGCAAGTTGCTGGATTATTTGGTACATTAAAACTTTTATTGTCGTAGAGCAAATCGTAATTTTTTTCCTGGAAAATGTTTACTATATATGTTTAACGGTTATGTGGCACTTATTTAACATTAAAGTCTTTAAATTTACTCTATAATTTGTCAGCCATAAGTGAAATTGAGCACTTACCCAACATGCTGTAAATCACAGTGAATTGTTGAGATGTAAGTGGTGGTGCGTGCCTGTGACCGTGTCTACCGGAAGCAAAACTATGCAGCCTGGTGGATATGTACTGACGGTTCAGAAGGAACCACTACCTTCATTAGGATACATTCACCTGCTCGGATGGTGGAAGTAGTAGGTTCGTCTGAAACGTCGTTACATATCTACAAGACAGCACGGAGAAACTCCTCAAAAGACAGTTGTCTTGCTTCCCTAAACTGCGGTACAATCTGTAATTGTCACGTGGTGACATCCTAAAGTAGGACCTGTATGAGGTGGAATGTGGATTAAATGACAACCCGCCATTATCAGAAAATATTTCCGCTCGTTAGCTTATAGAGTAAAAGCAATGTAAAATTATTTCTAATTAGTAAGCGAGTAATTTGCCTGAATGTAGTGTGTTGTACGTACATATAATTTTTTACATATGGTAATTCCTGGTATTTGTTTTTGAAAGAACATTCTGTGTTACAAACATTATAGAATTAATTTCGACTGCTAGCAGTATGGGAGCATAATAGTATGATGAACTATTGATAAAGCAAAGAAT
>Ga0123352_10019202_pt1 | contig 10900 bp, 7 predicted proteins | sample TergutLab28metaG_FD_89700 | JGI IMG/M metagenome (GOLD analysis project Ga0123352, IMG submission 89700) | Labiotermes labralis P1 segment gut microbial communities from Petit-Saut dam, French Guiana - Lab288 P1 | ecosystem: Host-associated > Arthropoda: Insects > Digestive system > Gut ... | reverse complement strand
TCTCCGTTTTTTTCTCTTCAAAATGCAGTTTGTTTCATAATTCTAACGTATTTGGTTCCTGTATTTTTCACATTTTATATACAGGATGTGCTAAAATTAAAAAAAAATAATTCCGCCGCCAAAAGGTTAAGTTCCCAGACTTCGTGACAACGGCACAGGATGGTGATAAGGTTGTCAGCCTTACGCAGCGGCCGCCTTTACCCCCCAGTAAATGCTCCTGGTACTCATTTCTGTTAGAGGCTGAGTCGACCCCAGGGTCATAGTGCGATCGGAAGGATTTCATGTCAATAAAAAACTTCCAATGACACCAGCTGGGATTTTTTAAAATTTGTTTTATTCATATATGCCTATTGTACAGTAGCACATAGTTTCAATTGACATGATATCAGAGAATTTGACTAAGATACAATGCTGACAATGGGAAAGGGGATCGTGTTAATATTATTCCAGTATTACTGGTGACTATAGTATTACCGTCCAGATCCATTATTGGTCTGAGTCCCATTTGCATCGATTTAGTCAGTTTTTGCATCAGCTGAGGAAGGTACATGATCCTATGTCACTAGTCCAAAACACAAAAAAAATCCCCACCATTCACATAACACCCCCATGCTTTGGTCGAACTATTTGTTCGCAGTATCCCACACATCTACTATGTAGAGAATGAAACCAGCGACCTTCCGATTTGCAGCACAGCACCTTAACCACTCCGCTACCGCGGTCCACGTGATTCGTATAATACGAAGAATAAATAGAGATTTCATACCTGACAGAATTAATAGACTTTATCTGTGATGGATGGGGAGCATATCTGTGAAATAACAAGTAATTTTAAATTATTACGTAATGCATTTCAAGATTGGAAGTTTTAGCCGTTTGGAAGTAGAAGGAAACGGTCGTTGTCCAGTTGTAATTAAGTTATTATCCTAGCAATTGCCGGAGTGCAAAAAAAAAAAAAAGCCACGACAAACCTCAGTGACGGTACCCGGTTTATGGGTCGATATTTCAACCCGGTACCTTCCAAATACGGAGTGCTAACCACTAGCCCGCAACATAAGTTTTTAACGACATTCAATGGCTTATTAAAATGTTGTGTTTGATAAATCCTTGGGAGATTCTTACAAGTCAGTAAGAACCAAGGGGCAGTTACAAGAAGGCCACAGAGTGAAAGGATTCAGGTTCGATGTGACTATGTCGCATAATAAATAGCAATGACTACATCCACGCTGATTTGAGTGAAAGGCTGGGGGGTGGAGGAGATCAATCACGTTCATAGGAACAAAGGATAAACCAAAGTGTTAATTACCGAACAGTTGAAGGATTTTTATATCTTATCATTTGTTTGTTTGTAACTAAACACGTGCCTCACAAAAAGGTCGCCAGAGGTCAAGGATTGGAATAAACGTCCGACAATTTTAATTAATGTGTTTCATAATAAAAACAGTCACGACTGTACACCATGTGGTCAGTACAGATGCACAGCACTACTACTGACACTAGACAACAGCTCCAAGCCCAAAAAGAACTGCAAATATTATTAGATTTGAAACTCATTTGTTACTGCTGCTTCATACCTATCGGCTTTTAAATAACAATACCCATAAACACGTATCTTTGTCATCTCTTGCTATAATCTCACCATGAAAGTAAAAATACTAAAAAATTTTGATATTTTGCTGACAGTGTATCTCACTATAATGTTAGTAATTAACCAACTTAATGCACAAATTCTTGTTTTATAATAAGTTTATTACATTCCTCTACATGTTTCGAACACTATGTGCTCATCATCAGGAAGTCAAAATTGTGTTATATAGCATCTGGTATCATCACACCTGTAGGTGGCTGGCCAGTGCACAGGTTGAGAGAGGATTCTCTCAACCTGTGCACCGGACGGCCACCTACTGAGTGTGATGATACCAGATACTGTATAATACAATTTTGACCTCCTGATGACGAGCACCTAGTGCTCGAAACATGTAGAGGAATGTAATAAACGTATTATAAAATAAGAATTTGTGCATTAAGTTGGTCAATTACTAAGATAATATTAAATAAACACCCTAACACCCCCAATATTAAATAAACACCCCCCCCCCAAATCCTTATGACTTTCGTAAAGAGATAAAATTTTTTTTTTTTTAAATTTTAGTTATTCATAACAGACGTTTGAAAGTGTTAGCTTGTTGTGGGTTGGTGCTGGTTGGAACGAAAAGCCTGAAAATGTGAGAGTGTGAGTTATAATCATGTAGGGTGTCCTCATTCTTGCGTTCATGTTGTGGCTGCTGTAAGTCTTTGCATAACACAAGTCTGAGTTGCCAACAGCCTTTCTATACCTTGCAAACATTCACCAGTCATTTGCCTTTCAGTGTAGAAATTTGCAGTATTTCCAGCGACTATCTATGGTAATCTAGTTAACACGTGTTCGACAGGTTGTTAATTTCATTTTCAGTTTTAGTTGTACATTTCCAAAGTTGTGGATGTTTGTCAATTTCTTAGGTCTTTCTACAGATAACATTTAAAATCCACTATTGCTATTAGGTGGTAAGAATTCTACCAGTTATAAATAACCCCAAACTTACAGAACTCAAAAACAGTTATTACGATTTTTTTTTTAAATATTGCTAAATTACACATTGGTTTGTACACGTTAATAAGACTTAGAGCACCTGAGGATAACGCGTATTTATGCGTCAATACGCTTGTGACTGACGAATGGCTGCAAAATGTAAAAAGACTGTTGGACATCCCAGTAAATAAATTCTTAGGCTTCTCACGATTCCCAAAAAAATGTCGATATTTTAGTGTGTTAGATGGTAAACAGGCCTAACGTTTCCTTCCCACATTAGTTCAAGATGTACTCAGCCGTCGGCGTTACATGGCAATAAACGAGGCAAAAATTTTATAGAGAATAGGAGGCAGGTAAATGTCTGCAAAGAGGTACGAAGCCCTGTTTCCATTAAATATACCAGTACGTGCCTGGACAGAAGGAGAAGGCGTAACAACATTTCATTCAGAACATTCGGTATGCCTTTCTTTACTTTATTGTTTCTTAGTTTCTTTATCGTGTCCACGTACAATAACATCTGCATAAATCTCTGCACCATCTGTTTTGTCACTACGGTACTCTGCATGTTGCCTACACGCTTTGGTCCTTAGTTCAGCATGATTATAAAAATAAAGAGCAATTATTTCAGCATTACACGCTTCGTCTTTGCAGGGGTGTCAAGATTTTTCAGCTACTTAAGACGTGAGTTTTTACACATTATTTCTGTTAATTTCAGTATTGCATATATTCCATTTAAACCCGAAATTCTATAAATGCAGGAAGCCATAAGGTAGATATTAAATTCAAGGAAAGCTTTCTACTGCTTACATAAGAATGTCTTGTCTTCCCTTTTGCTGTATACAAAATGCAACTATTAAAGTACAAAAAACACAAATCAAAATGTTGTGTTTTACCATCTAAGGTAAACGGCGCCAAGATGTAATTCGATTTTGATCACCGGTTTTCTTTTTTGAAATAGGACATTAAGTTCATATAACTTGCATTACCTAGTGTACGACTGTGTAACAGGAAAACAGACTTTACATTTCCGTCAATAAATTCTTTTAAATATAATATGCCAGGGATTTCTCAGTAATTTGAGACAGTAAATATAACGTTCTCTTTCCAACATAGGGAGCAGAGTATTTCAAGTTCCTGCATTTGGTCATGTAGGGTTTGTTAGTGTTTCTCTAAATAATTTGGCACATTCGTTTGGAGAAAGAATAAAGATGTCCGTGTGTTGTTGCGAGAATTGTACCTTCGGGTCATCCCATGCTACTTCTATTGCTAGAGCGGAAGAACAAATTCCTATTACATCACGTTGAAAATTATATTGAGAAACGTGTGGGATAGGAAGCCAGGACCGTATAATGCAGAGAATGAGGGAGGAATTTTAGTTTCATCAAAGCGACCATTAAAACAAGCTAGTAAATCTAGGAATGACGTAAAAATTCTGGTGCATTCACTCCCCATAATTATTATTTAGAAAACCGTAAGACGTAAGGAACGGTGTGCTTGGCATAAATTATAAACGAATTTTGTCTAAAACTTTTCCCTCTCAAAGATTTCGTGGTGGACAAATGGGTGCTGAGACAGGCTTCCGCCAAGTCATTTGCTTGTCCCCTCTTAGTATCACAGCACCACTGTTCCACAGGTTCTGACCGGGCCGATAATCGGGCGAAGCCTCGAAGACTTCACATAAGGCGATATCCTTCAAGAAATAGGAAACACTGCAGAGGAAAGTACAAACCCAAATATTGCACACCCCTCCCCCGGAGTACCACCACCCTCACTTAGAACCCACGAATGTCTCTGGATGGAAATTCCCTATTACACAGTGTTTCAATTTACCGCCACATTCCGTATATCGTTACAAACTTCAGTGGGCAAACAGTGGCGCTATATAGAGATTTGACTCTAGTTTCTACATTCTCCTTTCTACTCAGGAGCACGAGGCGACTTTTCACCGGGAAGAAAACGGTCAGAGCGTAGGCTGCACTTCCATCTAATACCAGTTCATGATCAAAATTTGCGTTCATGTTGTGTTGCTTAGACACAAGTGCGATTTTACCTCTACCTTTCCTTACTTTCTTTTACTTTGCTTTATACTTTCCAACTGAAAGACGTCCAGAACACAGTTCATCTAGTACGGTCCAGAAGATAAGAGAGGGGCGCTGTGGAATTCCTTTAAGAAGGCAGGGGAACCTAACGGCAAAGCGCTGTAGTGTGAAGAGCTGACACGAAATAATGTTGACATCGGTGTTGCGAAGTGTAGTGTCACGAAACCAAAGCCGTGATTAACAACTGTGCACCTATGGTCATAATGTTATAGCAGTAGAAGTGCTGGGTGAAGCACGTGGGCCTTCGTATTTTGGGAATTTCGCCACGTGCCACGTTTCGTGGAATGACTCTCGAAGTTCGCCACGAAATTAGATACATCTTCGAGGATTGCTTGCAACTACTCTCCATGTATGGCTCCAGGGATACCTTAATAAATCCATTCAGCAGAGTCTTCTTGATAAGCTAACGGGACCTCAGCTAGTTAAGAAATTCCTCGCATTTTATGGAACCCGAAACATTACTACCACATTCACAAGAGCTCGCTACCTCTCCCAACACTGAACCAGATCAATCCAGTCCATGCCACGTTACTCTTCTTGAAGATCCCCTTTAATATTATCTTCCCATCTACATCTAGGTCTTCCAAGTGGTTGTTTGCCTCAGGTTTTCCCACGAAACCCCTGTATGCACCTATCCTCTCCCCATTATGAGCTACATTGCCCCGTCCATCTCATTTTTCTTGTCTTGATCACCCGAATAATATTTGATGACGAGTACAGATCACAAAGCTCCTCGTTATGTAGTCTTCTCCACTCCCTTCTGCCTCGTCCCTCTTGCGGCCTCAGCACCCTATTCTTGAACACTCTTAGCCTACGTTACTTCCTAATTGTGAAGAACCAAGTTTCACACCCTTATAAAACAACCCCCTGGGATATTTTGAGATATATGCAATACAATTTTACAACAAACAAATCATTGTTGTTTGGAACGACTGTAAGATATTTGCAGTTGAAAGAGTGAAGGTTACGCTAACTTCGAAATGCCATTCTGATTCATTCGTTCTGATCAAACAATCACTGTCTTCTGACACCCATTATTCCTTGTTTGCTATAGTGTCCGTGGTTAAACATACCGCTGCGTTTGTTGTCCTGACATTACACAGAGAGCTGTAATGTAAAAATAAGAAGTGCTAAATTAAAATTTTAAACAAAAGGAGAGAACAAACAACAAGAGAAGAACGGGAGTTAGAAGGAGGATAGGCGATACCTTGACAAATATTGAGCAATATCACTGCAGGTTAAGTGAGGAGAAAGAAGATAATTAAACAAAAATAAGGTGGGGATAAAACGTGCTTTGAAGGGCCGATTACGACATTCGTGTTGAATGAATATGACATAATCCTAGGCGCAAAAGCGTGCTCTTCTGGCGCAGTGAATAAAGAAGTGTCAACATTTTGAAGCAGTAAATTCGTCTAAACAATACTTTAAAATTCATTTACTACTTTGCACGCAAGATACAGTGCTTCCATTACAAAAACCAACAGTTTAATGCCGCTGAGAGTTATGTTAACAGCACACACATGGGGTTGGGCCGCTTTTTGATAGGTTCTAGTCTCACAATTTCAGAAGTCTCTTTAATTGTCTCCTCTGGTTTCTTCCGCCTTTGGTCTATAGTTTTTTATTATGCTGGTAATCTATTACGAGGCATTCTGTTTATATGTTGCAACCACTTTCTTCTCAGTCCTGTATTTTGTCCAGAACTTGGGTTGGATTTAATTCCTTTGCAAACGCTGTATTTGTTTTACAATCTGTCCAAGTGTTCCTGCTGTTTTTCTCACATATTTAAACTCTGCTGCTATTATTCCTCTGCGTCTGTTGCTTTAATGGTCCATTTTTTACTACTGTGTAACAAAATTGGAAGGGCTAGGACACTGTATAATTTTATTCTTCATCATCATCTTCCTCCATGGGTTAGACCGTTTGACCTGTTCCGGCATCGACGCATTGCCATCGTTTCCTGGGGCGTCCACGGAATTTTATTCTTGTTTTCTTAAAATATTTTTATGGGCTCAACATATTGTTTTTAATGCCTGTTATTTTAAAATATTTATTCAGTTTGTTGTCAATATCTACTTCTTTTTCATAATACACCAGTTCCCTAAGTAGTTAAAGTAATTTACTTGTTCTATAATTTTGTTATCTATTACAATTTTGCTTCTTACTGGCTCTCGTCCTTTAAATGCCACCAGTTCTGTTTTCTCTACAGATTTAGTCCAACTATGTTCTGTTACGTTTGGATTTAATTTATACGCAGCTTTCTGCAAAGTTATCTACTGTGTTGTATATTACAACGTAGTTGTAAGCCAATAACAGTGTTGATCTTTGAATAAAGGTAGACCAACTTGATGACACTTGCTTTATTATGTCAATTTACTGCTCAACATGTTTCAGATGTTAATACATCCATCTTCAGGAGCTTGCGACTACTTCGTGTGTTATTGTGTAGGCTGTAATGATAGAGGTTTTTGTGTTAATTTATTTATCTAGTGGTAAGTGTTATACCTCTATCATTACAGCCTACACAACAACGCAACAAGTAGTCGCAAGCTCCTGAAGATGGATGTATTAACATCCGAAACATGTTCAGCAGTAAATTGACATAATAAAGCAAGTGTCATCAAGTTGGTCTACCTTTATTCAAATATCAAGATGATGCACGGTCCAATACGCATAAGAAACAGTGTTGATCGTTTCTTTCTTGTTTCCTTCCACAACAAAATTTCTTCTCTAAAAAATGTAAAGTTGTCCCTGTCCACACCATGAATGCATATAGGGGAGCAAAGGTATAGCTCCATTCTTTCTTCACATAGACGCTATATGGTGGCCAGAGTTTAACATCAAGCCCCACCGCTTTACGCCCCGGGAAATAACACCGGTACTCATTGAATAGGAGAGTGTGGTCGCACAGCCGGTCTGAACCTGCTGCTCTCCAAGCATGTTCATTACCTAAACTGAATTGATTTCGCTCACAGTCACATTAGGGCCATATCCTTATTCTATATATTACTGTTTTCTGTTCAGAACCCTGCCGACTCCACAACAAGCCGTATATTACTTTTTTTGTCCTGTCAGTAAGATTTTTCAAGTTCCACTATTTTAAACTATGGATTAAAAATTATTGAAGCTGTTAGTCACAATTCAAAGAGCGCACGCTGTTGTTTTCACCTGCTTGTTGACTGCCAGATTTTACTTGTATTTGTAGATAAGTAGCTGCTGTTTCTTCGAATCCATGAGACGTCCTTTTGGGGAAAACTTCCAGTAATTTCATCAAATACTGTGTTTATTCGCATTGATGCTGGACGTCCGGATCGTATCTAGCCTACGTCACATAAATACTCCTTAAATCTAGTTTTAAGATTCCTTTCCGTTTGTCTATGTATGTATGTGTGTATGTATGTATGTATGTATGTGACTTTAGCGGAGAGCCAGTTGAGAAGAATTAGAATATACAGAAGAACTTCTGGGCTCTGAAATGAAAGATAAATATGTTCTGTTTTCTCTTCCCGTATGCACAAGTCTTGTATAGAAGGCGACGACAAAAGATGACAGCCAGTAGAGGCACCTGTTTCCACAGTTCTAATATTGGTTCAGCAGAAATAATGACAAAACCACAGATATATCTGTGGCTTCGAAGTCAGAAAATTAAAACGGTGTAAAAGCAAATATTTACTTACGCTTCACAAGTCATGTGCACGAAATGGTTACCAAGATTTTCGAAATATGCAGCGATCACCTGCTGGAATATTGCACAAGGGCCATCGCAGTAGTGGGTACATCGCTCTTGGTCATAATACTGCTGTCGACCAGAATGTGGAAAACTATAAGAGGTGCCTCAGAGCGTGGGCAAAGGGGCGCCAACTTTTTACCCAAAAACGTCCATGTGTCAGTAGAGTGTGACCGACTCAGAGCCGTGCTAAGATGACTCCTTCCTCCTGGTGGTCCTGAAGGAGGACTGTCACACTTGCAAGAACAGTTTCACATTTCGCAGTTAGTTGAATTCCGTAAGGATCCATTCAGACTGCCGGGCAGAAAAACAGGAACATACGTATCTGTTTCAACATCAGCGACACAACAGTCCCCCATTTTCTATGTTCGCACTGCCGTTGGTCACTACCACTTTGGTTGCCAGGCAGGGTCAGATGACCAGGTATCCAGCAATAGCCTGCCTATTCCCTTGCCTTGTGCTGGTGGGAGGCGTTTGCGGCATTTCCATGATAACGGGGAGGTAGCTGTGTAAGTATGGAGTCTGAAGAGCATACTGAAGGTTTCAGCAATAAGAACAATACTGCTGTGCTAACGGATGAAGCAAACAGCTTTATAAACGGCACTCATTTTGGCCGTATAGACGCTATTAAAGCTACGGATGTGGTCTCTATAGACGACGGCACGACCAAGCGAACCTTGAACTAAAGGCTCGTCGCTCTAAGTGACCGTCTAATACGGACAGATGGAAACGTTTCTCATGTATACACAACCAGGAACAGCCAAACTATATGTTGGGTATTTTCAGTTTCATATTTTTGAGCATCAAATACGAAGGCAAAATGTTCTGAAGCGAAGACAGGAACAAAATTTTAGAATATTACTTAGACGGAATCCGGACATCAGGTTCACCATTACATGAACATTCCGTCAACCTGAAATCAAGCCTCTGTCTAATAACAGATAATTTGCGTGAACACCCAGGCTAATCACGTCTACTCATATGCTGGATTATTTTCATGCCGAAACTGATTCATCCAGCCGTCGGCCTTGAACATGGCTCAGGCCATCTTTTGTCCACCAGTTCAGTTACCATGTGCCTAATACGAAGCATGTAACAAACACAAGGTTATGTTCGTTCTCACAGCTACTGAAGCAACGAAAGTAACTCCTAGATTTATTCTCATGGCATTTCCTGTGTCTCGAAGAGAGGGAGGGGGAGAGAGAGGGGAGACCTTGAACCATGGGAAATATCAGATTCGTTTTTCCTTTTTCCTTCTTCCATTGTTACGTAAGATCGGTGTATTATTGCGAAATGGCCAAGGCGACATTTCCTGCAGTGATAAATCTTCTGCGAATTAAGATTCCGTTCAGTATTTGATTTGCGAAGTGAGCCACTTGCGCATAAATTCGGATCCGGAGAAGGGGAGTGCCTGCACTTGACGGTCTAAGGCAAATTAAGTTTGGCTGTATCGGTTCGTATTAATTCATACTTCGCTTTATCTTGAAAATCATTTCTCAAATTGACTTATAGAAACTACACATACAGGCACGCGCACACGCACGCACGTACATACAAACATAAAGATCCACACACTTACAAGAACAGAAATGTTTATGGTTTTGTACATTTCAAGATTTGGCAAGACAAAAGCCTTTACACTGAAGGGCAGCATTAGTGAAGTGTCTGCACTGGCAGCTCTATAAAGTGCACTTATTAATACGACGCATATCTGCACCACGTGCTTTAACGTTAAAATGTCTGAATTTGGCCCGCACTTCCTCAGTAATTACCTCCATAAAGCAGAGTGATTCTAGACTACATAGATGTTCTTCATCTAGCGAAGGAAGTCCCCGCATTCTATAATTTGAAAGTTCATAACCATGTTCACAACAGCCCTTCATTTTTCCTATCCTGAGTCAGATGTGTCCAGTCCACGGCATCCCATTCTATATGCCTAAGATCCATTTTAATATTATGCTGTCATAACCTAGTTTTTCGAAGTGGTACTTTCCGTTAGGCTTCCGCTCCAAAACCCTGCTCCCTCTATACGTGTAACATGCCCCCTTCCATATAATCCTTGATTTGGTCACTCTAAGATCACGTGGTGATGAGAACATAGAATTTTTTCCAGACAGTGCATGTATGCGCTTTGTGAGATCACGAAATTGAAAATAAATTTGAGGGTTGTTTGACCGTGCAGCTTCCTCATGAAATAAAGTGAAATGCCAACTTGATGCAACTAGGTAATTTTATTTTATTGATGTATTCTTAGCTCGACGTGTTTCGGGTACATACGCCCATCATCAGGAACATTAGATGTTGAGTTGCAGCATATGATTTTCTGCACCGAGTTTTTGGATGGGTGGTGGTCTTGAGAGCCGCTGCGTAGGTCGTGTGTACGGTTGCACAGCAACATCCGCACCGCACACACGACCTACGCAGTGGCTCTCAAGACCACCACCCATCCAAAACCTCGGTGCAGAAAACCATATGCTGCAACTCAACATCTAATGCTCCTGATGATGG
>Ga0123352_10019201_pt1 | contig 10900 bp, 3 predicted proteins | sample TergutLab28metaG_FD_89700 | JGI IMG/M metagenome (GOLD analysis project Ga0123352, IMG submission 89700) | Labiotermes labralis P1 segment gut microbial communities from Petit-Saut dam, French Guiana - Lab288 P1 | ecosystem: Host-associated > Arthropoda: Insects > Digestive system > Gut ... | reverse complement strand
GTAGTCTGTTTGTGTCCATCCTCTGTACGTGTTTTAGCCACTTTTTCTGGTACTGTTTTATTTCCTTTACTATGTTCTGTACTCCCATTTTTTGCCTAATACATTGATTCTTTTCTTTATCTACTTTTGTTATTCCAAGTAAGTGTCTCAAAAATTTCATCTGTGCTGCTTCTAGACGTTGTTCCTCTCTTTTCTTCAGTACCCAAGCTTCACTTCCAAATTTCAATGCTGCTTTAGGTGTAATGTTGTGAATTCTTAACTTTGATTCTTTGTTCATTAGTTTTCCAAAATGTTTCCGTATAGCTCCGTTTATTTTGTTGTATGTTTGCAATTTATCTTCTAAATCACTTCCGTATTCTGATATGCGAACTGACTTCCAAAGCGGCTCATATCGGCACGGTCGGGGCACGGTGTGTAATTCAGTGGGAATGACACAACAAGAATCTCTGGCGACACGGTGTAGTCGGAGCATAGCTGGAGCCCAGTCCTGCATGTGTGAATCAAATAAGGTCTTACTGTGTAATTAAAAAAGTAATGACACAATCTAGATCTTTAGCGACATGGCACGGTCGGCGCACATTCGGGACAGTCCAAAGTGTGTGTGTGTGTGTGTGTGTGTGGTGTGTGTGTGTGTGTGGTGTGTGTGGTGTGTGTGTGTGTGTGTGTGAATTAACCTTTACTGTTCACGACTGCATATCAGTACACAGAGTAATATGGAAATGTACCGAAAGAATATCAATATTTTAAAGACTGCTCCTCCCTTATGGTTAGCCGGGAGATCCCAGTTAGTGGAGTGACTATTCAGAGGCCGAAGAGCACTGTCTTTGCTCCACAGAGGTTTTTCCTCTGAGGATGAAGCGGTTGGAATTTGCAGCTGAATACGCACATTTGTTTATTTTTTATTTTGAGTAAATTGGTTGGAGCCGTACTTCCGTCTCTGCATGATACTGAGTGCCTTAGCGCAGGAACACCTGACCTTAAACCTATTGTGCTGGAGTTTCTTGTATCATGCACGGAATGAGTTTTGCTCTGCAGTCGCGGAACCAAGTTTAGCAAACTGCAAACCACAGAATGATTTCTCCAGTACATACGCCATGATGAACGCTGGTACCACCTGATGGTGAAAATGCGTACAACTTTAAAGCGCCAAAATGTAAAAAAAAAAAAATATACTAAGTTTAGTTACAGAGTTTGGTGTATTTTAGATGTTATGATCCTTAGCTACTGAGTAATAAATTTTTGAAAGTGCTGTATTATTTTTGAATCTCCCTCTGCTTTTCAAATGAAAAGCATGCACATTTGATTCGGAAGTACCTTGAGACAACGGTAGCATAGTAACCTTGCTGTCAGCGTGATGTCTAGTCCACCTAGCGCATTCCACACGTCAAGAACTTCCGAATGAGGGGTAAGCTCATGAAGGAACTGCATGCAATAAATTTGTCCGGCCAGAAACGTTTCATGAAAACAGGTATGTCAATGTAGCATTGATAGGAAAACTAATCAAATATGGACAAAACTGTTATTTAATGTGTGAGGAGCATTTGCACACAATAATTTTTGTAAACTGAAAAATTAAGAATTAATGAACGCGGTTTAAACATAATTCGTTACGGATTTGTAAACACTGTCGCAACACACAAATTTCCGTACCCGTCCATAACGGCCCCAAGGTCCACACAGCCTCCTTTACAATGGGTACGGGGTGTATTTCTGGTGGTAAAAGGGCCTAGGCGTGACACTGAACAGTTCACCACTTCATAGCGCCGTCGTCGAGTATAGGTATATCTGTTTTATGTTTATGGTTCCGTGCATCGCTGATCAATATTAATAACTGTTCAACGAGATGCAACACAAAGCAGTCTATTTATTATTCTGCAAGTTCACTCTACATGTTTCGGGTGTCAACCACACCCATCATCAGGAGTACACAAAACTGTAATTACAGCTCCCGGTACTGGTCATATTGTTTGTGCAGCTACCTCCCTCCAACGTGGCCAAGCTAGTTTGGAGGCTGTAGTTACAGTTTTGTGCACTCCTGATGATGGGCGTGACTGACACCCGAAATATGTAGAGTGAACTTGCAGAACAATAAATAGACAGCTTTGTGTTGCATCTCGCTGGACAACTATTAATATAGGTATGTCTATACTTCATTCTCCCTTTTGTGCCTGTTTGGTATGTAGTGGGACAGCTCTACACATAGCATGCAAGTCTTCGACGTGTGTGAAGTTCGAGGTTGGTCTACATTTCGAGGTATGAAGTTGTAAAATATCAGATGGATATGAGGTGACTAGAAAAGCTCCGACCGCGATAGCTTAGTCGGTAGAGTTGCTAGCCATGTTCTGGACGTCTGAAGAGTTGTGCTTTATTCTCGGCACGGGCGACAGATTTATTTCTTCTCCAAAGTTTGCGGTCCTGTTGTGGGGCTTACCCAACTTTCTATTTAATGGGTGACTATGCTCTGTACCTCAGGGGAGGGGGAGGGGGGATGAAGCGACTGCGGCGTAAATTTGGGCACTTATTCCCATTTTGCACCGAGTGTAAGAATAAGTAGAGCTCCATCTCCATTTACCTTATATTTACATGGCGTACACACGAACACATTTACCTCTATCTAGCAATGCTACATGTCCAGTTTTGCACAGAATTTGAAAATGGTTACTAAATAGATATGTTGAGTGACGTCTGTGAGGTAAGTAGTAGAAAATTTATATAAAAATGTCTCCGAAATTTTATCTCAATTTTCACAGTAATTGCATGTGAATGAGTATACGGACTGAATGTAAGTTCTGCAAGAAGATTGAGATTTATAATTAAAGTATTTACTAGTCTAAAAGCAACTGTACGTATTCAAGGACACAAGTATATCGTTCCCACATCGCATGGTGGAAATGCGGGAATACAGTGACGAAATTTTCAAACAGTTTGGTATATAAGTAGCTTCGATATGTTAGTAATAAACTAAAACAGTATGTATTAAGTCGTTTATGTAGAATGAAGTATCTTAAAGAACATTAATTCCAGCACCACATTTAAATCGTAAAACGGTGTTTCAAGGAATGATGTTACGAGTAGGTCTTTCGTAAAATAGCATTATCTGACCGCGTATTTCACCATGAAATGTGCACATGTACATCGACCGTTTCAAGCTTCAGCGGCGAGATGGAACCGTCAGCGTGTCGTATCATCGTACATAGGGATTGAGCATGGTAAGCCTGTTGGAAACATGGTTGCATGTCGAAGCACGCAGCGTAGGTCGTTTTTGTCACGTCGGTGGAAATCATCTCCAGTGTGACATGTGCCGTGTCACGGAAATATGTGTGTGTAAGGCGCAGTGCTTTCAGTAAGGGTTGGACAGACGTTGACGGCCAGCAGCGTCGAGCATGCCCAAGCACTTCCACTTTGGATGTTTATGTCGTGCAGAAGCATTAAGCTGACTGTTGTCTTCAAGATCTAGACGTTTCCCTGTGTAGTACGCTCAGCACAGTTCACGAGCGGCTGGATTACCGCCAGGAAGGCCCAAGATTGGTACCTAAGTTCACACAGATGACCACAAATTTGTCGTATGATGCTCCGTCTCTCTCTCTCTCTCTCTGTGGTGCATTTGACACTTTGCGTTGAGTACCAAGAAAGCAATTGACAGAGGCTGAGACACTTTTCAATCAGGCGACACTCCAAACCAAAAACAGAATGGATATGGAAACACAAATTATCTCCCCCCATCAGAGACATAAAGCAACATCATCAGTAAAAAAAATCGTGGCAGCTGTCATTTGGGTCCACGCAAGTGTATTTCTTGTGTGTTTCCTTGGCAGGTTTGTCACTTAACTGCTGAGCGTTACTGTGGTACATTTGAGAGATTACGGCCGATGATTTCGTGGCAAGAGTCCTGGGTTGGAGCCAGGGTCCTATCATTTTGCACGATAAGGCCAGACCCCATACTTCCGGATTTGCGACTGGTTACTGGGAGATTGATGGAGCGCCATTCTTACAGTCCACACATTGCGCCCAGCGATTTGCATCTCTTTAGTGCACCTAAGAAGTATCTGGTCAGCAATTTGCAACAGACCTTGACCTGAAGCAAGTTGCCACCTCCTGTATACACGCACGTGACAATTATTCTACATCGTGATCCAAGCCGTGATGCTTTAATATCAATAGTGACTATGTCGACGTCTGGCGTTCACCATCTGCGACCCATGTGCCATGTGTAAATGAATTCAGAACAAAGTTCTTAGCATTCCTTCTGCTATTTCTTAAAAATCATTTGTATCAAGAAGTTAGAAGGCTTGGAAACGAGCATCACTGGTGAGTTGGTGGCACTGCGCAGTATCCGGGAAGTCCCGTGTTAAAATCTCAGTCTGGACGCGGCGTATAATGGCTGAGATTTTTCTGATACACTTAACAATGTCGCACCAATCAAATTCATGCACGGTAATTGAAATTATATCGCTGCTGCTGCTGCTTCTTTCTTCTTTTTTTCAGTTCAATTTATTATTCATTAATCCTATATTCGAGGCCATATAATCGTGGCGATTTGAAGTGACGTTAAATAATCCAGGAATGAACTAATATTAATTGTCTGGCTTTGTGAAATGTGTGTACAGATACCCGTACAATAAGACCCAACATGATTCAATACTTACTTTCAATTTAATTCAATAATTAACCTCTACATTTTTTGACGTTTTGCTGACCGTGTATCGCAGTATATTTATCTCAGCATTTAACCAACTTGATGCACAAAATTTGTTTCAGAATAAGTTTTATTTCATGCCTCTACATGTTTCGAGCACATGTGCTCATCATCGGGAGGTCAAAATTGCATTACACAGCCTCTGGTATCATCACACTTATAGGTGTGATGATACCAGAGGCTGTGTAATAGGTGTGATGATACCAGAGGCTGTGCAATGTAATTTTGACATCCTGATGATGAGCACATGTGCTCGAAACATGTAGAGACATGAAATAAAACTTATTGTGTAACAAATTTTGTCCATCAAGTTGGTTAAATACTGAGATAAATAACCTCTACATATTTCTAAAAGGCTTACTGCTCATCACCAGGTGGTACTACTCTTTATATACAGCAGTTGGTATATGTCAGGTGTTTATGTTGACTGGCTGTTGGCAGGATTTTCAAAAAATAAAAAATGTGGGTACAAATGGTGGAATCTCCACAATAATGTTATCTTTATTTGGATTAAAATCGAGGTCATCGGAAGAAATGTCTCAAAAAAGAAAAACAGAATTTAAAGAGGACTGAGGGATAGAACCGTACGATGTTCGTAATGTTTGTTCTCATACAGTGAGCCAATATGAAGTTTAATTACATACCCTGGAACAGGAAGAAAATATATAGCAGTTATAAAAATGAAAAAAAGAATAGAGCGCGCCGCTGAAGATGAAATACCACCGTTACATTAAAAATAACTTACATACCTGAAGTTATATGGAACTGCAATGTCATAAAAGCTTCGCCACAAAATAATTTATTTCAATTCGCTCTGTGTGTATAGCTTGATGAGCAGTTTTATTGCAGCCATAACACTACGCTGACATGGATTGAAGTCAAATAGAGCAATTAAAAATGCAAAAATTGCGTCAGTTGGGATAGTAACAATAATAACAACAAAAACAATGATTCTAACAACAAATTATAATACTAAACTAGAATACTTTACTTTACTTTACTTTACTTTACTTTACTCCGGTTGAATATATATATATATATATATATAGGTTATGTCTGTATGTGATGTTATGTATGTAGTTTATGTGTATGTGTATGTAGGTCTGTCTGCCTGTCTGTATGTTTATATGTATGTACGTATGCATGTAAGACTTGTCCTTGTGCACTCCATAAATTGATGTGCGAGAGTATTCAGATGAATGCATTCTTAACCTTAGCAATGTATGGAGCTGGGTGGTCAGCTTCACTTCCCAGCTGCTTTATCTCCGGTATTCTGTGGGGAAAAAGATTTAGTCCCTTTCAAGAATCCTCAGCCCGTCGACCCTCGTAGCCTACTGGTTTATCGACAACGCTGCCCTGGCTTGAATGTTTGTATAAGGATTTTTGTCTGCATATTTGGATCATGCATGTGTGCGCTTTTGTGTGTTTCTATACATGGATTATGAATTATCTTTAATTAAACGTGAACAGTTCATCGTAATTATTCACTTTCCTAAAGTGGATCCCTTTTCTGAGTGATAATATTGTGTAGTTGTGTGCTGCATTGACGACATTTAGAAGAACCCTGTTGTCTCCGTCTGTGAGGCCATCACCGCCAAACTAAATCCGCATTTCTATTTGCGTATCGTAAAAAACATGAACATTCCATAACCACCCTGATATTTTGTTCTTTCCGAAGAGTCCTTCTATTTCATGTGTTTCATGACTGCGATTCTGCAACTCTCGAGGCGCGTTTTATAAAATTATCCATCGTTCAAGCTCCCTGATGATCGTCTCACTGCCGTTGGAGCACCGACTTGGCACGCTACTAACTTCTCATCACTTGTTTTATCACCCGTTCACAGAAACGCTTGATGATGGCAGGGGACAGAATGAGGTTGGTGCAGACGAATAAAAACCAGGTTGGTGCAATTGTCTGTTATATCCAGCCTGACCGTAAAACCTGTCCATCCATTCCAACTCGATGCAGGCAGAATGTGGCGATAAAACTTTGACTGCAGAGGAGGGGCAAACTTTACGTTCTTTCATTCGCCCAGCCAGCTGTGTTTCTCGCTCAGTGGTTCAGTTTCCATAGCTTTTCTCTAGACCATTTCGTACTGTACGTATTTAGTGTGGTGGAACTTCTGATCGGTCAAGAAGTTGAAGGCCGTATTGGCTACCAGTTGAATGCATCTTCGAGAGAATACGGATTAATTTCTACAACTTTAAATTGGTTTCTGATTTCTAAACTGATGATTCAGAGTATATAATATTTTATTTCTCACGCTGGAAACGTAATTAGGGAGCCTGTACCAACTTTACTGCGAAACGTAAAAATGTTTTGAGCGTGATTTGTGCAACTTTGAAGTAAAGTCAGTAAATATTTCCACATAAGTGTGCGTTAATTGATTTCCCGTGAGTTCGTGTTTGTCCGAATGGGTTTTGCCCCTGTTATTTACTTTTAAATTATATGTACTCTATCGATATGAAGTACCGAAATTTTTCTGTGGTGTTTCCCTTTAAGCTGTTTATAATTAGTCTAAAGGAGCAGAAACCTTCGATCAGTATGTCTATAAATTCCTCACATTTTAGGTAGCCTGAAGGTTATTTATCCTGTTCGCACAACCGCATCAACGCAACTGGCCTCTTTGCTAAACCGCATGTCTTCAGTTCACAGCTCAGTACCGGGTTTCTTCAAGATCAATTTAAATATTACTCTACGACTATGTCTTAAATTTTTTGATTAGAATTTTAAATTCCTTACACGAGACTAGATGCTAGGTAAAGGTAAAGGTAAAGTAGTCCCGTTACAGGCCTGGTCAGGCCCAGAGGGTTCCAGGAAGTTAAGGTTCCTAGATTTCGTGACAACGGCACAGGATGGTGTTAGGTTGTCAGCTTTAGGCACCGGCCGCCTTTACCCCAGGAAATGCTCTGGTACTCATTTATGTTAGAGGCTGAGTCGACTCCAGGGCCATAGTGCGATCGGAAAGATTTTATGTCAGTGAAAGATCCCCTGATACCAGCTGGGATCGAACCAGCGATCTTCCGATTTGTAGCACAGCACCTTAACCACTGTGCTACTGCGGTCCCCCCTAGATGCTAGGAGTTTATACTAATTTAAGAGAACAGTATGTTCGTGTAGTACGCTTGCTGTATTAAACACACAAATCCCAGACGTAACTATATTTACCAAATTCTTTAACATTAAAAGACTCTGAATATCGGACACACCCGCTGTAGCTAAGTGTTGCTTTTCTTCCAATCCTCAACAGTCCCTAATTGGCCAGGGCCTCCTCTTTATCAAGAGGTCACGATCAGACTCAGACACACCACACTCGGTAGGACTCCTCTGGAGGAGTAATCACCCCGACGCATGGGCCTCGACCTGACAACACACAACACTCACAAGAGACAGACATCCATGCCCCAGGCGGGATTCGAAACCGCAATCCCAGCCAAGCGAGGGTCCGCAGTCTCCACACCTTCGATCGCGAGGTCACTGGGACCGACGGCAGGTCATATTACTAGAAGAAATTTTAACCGTGCCTTATGATGTATTTAGTAACACTACTGTCTTCTTTTCGCTGGGTCGCGGATTCAAATCTTGATCTGTTCTGAAAGAGTTCTGTCCTCGTTCTCACCTCTGCCATTAAAATGCTTGGATGGGATATCCGATCACGTTACGATCACTTGGCCACTTTAATTCGAATTTATTATTTATGAGTCATATCAATCGGCACTACATAATTATTTAGAAGAGCAAAGAAAATACGTGGGTTTGTTATATATAGCTTGTTTTACGTTTTGTGGTAACGTAGAAAACAGTGTGTAATGTCGTTTTTATACAGACATGTTCAGTTGTGTGTTAAAAGAGATGGAATTTATTGTTCATCAAATTCTCCCTCGTTGTGTGGTCTAGCGACTTGGTAAACACTGAGGTTTTCATCTCATCCTACTTAATAGTTCTTGAAGCCAAAAGTGAAGTCAAGTAGAAGCTCGAATCTGCCGTCTGCAGCATGCTTCGATGAAGAACAAGTCTTCATTTAAAAAGGAATTGAACAGGAATCCATCTCACCCAATTATGAAGTAAGTGTGTGGGCATTCAGTGAGTTCATGAGCTAGAAAAGAAAGCCAAAGACGAGACGAAGTGTAAAATACGTGCACGGGTAGCTCAGTCAGTATAGTGAATAGTCCACTTCCTGGAAGATAGGAGTCTTGTGTTTCGATTTCCGGCAAAGTCCAGTTGTTCCTCTTCGCCAGAGCATTCGGACCAGCTGTGGTGTCCTGTTTGGCGTCCTGTGTCCTAATTAGCGCGTAATCTGAAGCTCTTTCCCTGGAGGTTATGTATTCAGGGCGACAATATTTACCTATATTTGGTACCGGTTTGTAAGAAAGACGAGAGCCACGCCTCCATAAAAAATGAAAATTTATTTGGACTCAATGCCAATGATTTATACTTTTCTTATAAATCTGCCAAACATATTACTATAGTATATTATGTGTTAAATAAAGCATCTAAATAAATGTATAATTAATTAAGGCTGTGATGAATTTACGTGTACATTCACCGCATTCAGGATCTGAGAGCAAATTTTATGTCCATCAGTTTTATTGTGCAGGGCGACTCTGTACATGCAGGAACGAACTAATCGAGTTTCTAAATGTGGTATGATTTTTAAAGGAGACTTGTCGATATTAATTGCGTGAAGCTTTGTGATAAAGTATGTTTTACTTACCATTACTGGGTACCTGGATTTATCCATTTGTATTCTAAATACAGAACAATCTTGAGATTGTATCTATTTGTATCTACGTTATTATAATTTCATTCCATTACCTCACTTTATATTACTGTAAAACTTTATGTAACATTGACTGTATATCAGTTATTCGGTAACGATATTATTTTTACACTTTTAAGTGCATGTACTAATGGACTGCATTTTAACTGGCATGTGGCTTTGGTATTACAGAAGAACTCCCTGAAGATGATGATGCAGTGAGACATCGAAACATGTAGGAGTTCTTTTAGATACTATTAAATACTAATTATATTTGAATTTGTTGGTTATATGTTATGCAAATACGGCACAGTCTGATTGAAACAGGATATGTGTGCGTCCTCTAGCAGAACGGTGTGACCAGTGACAGAAATTACGGGTATTTAAGGTACCAGACTGAGTGACCGCGCGGTCAAAGACGTAGGTCTGCGGCCGCTGGCCTGCTGAGATTGTGGGTTCGAATCCTACCGGGGGCATGGATGTCTGTCTGTCGGTGAATGTTGTGTGTTGTCAGGTAGAGGTCTCTGCGACGAGCTGATCACTCGCCCAGAGGAGTCCTACCGTCTGTGGTGTGTCATTGTGTGTGAACTAGAAACCTCTTTAATGAGTAGGCCCTGGCCCACTGGGGGCTATCGCGCCAAATAAAAAAAAATATACCAGACTGAATCGGCATTTCTCCGTCTCTTCACCTGAAGGCGGAAAGGGATCCAGTTTATGAAACACTGTATTCTATTCAGAGCACAAGACAAGGATCAGAACCCAGGAAGCCGGTAATTCTAACAGTAACGTCGTTATCCAAAGTACATTCTGTGGTCTCATTGCCTGCAGGCTGCGCACATACTCATCAATATGACATCGGCACTGTTTTACTGTTTACCGCCTCTCATCCATTACGATAATACCTTTAAAGGGGATGTAACAAGTGCAGGTACCGAGGAGAATACTGGGATGTAGCAAGTGTTAAACTCCTTAGGATGAACAAATAAAGGAAGATTAGATACATTAGACGTGTAGCACGCGTCAAATAGGTTATAAATAAATGCTTGAAAATTTTCTGCGCCGAAAACTTGAAGGAAGACGACCTCCTGAAAGAATTAGTCGTTTATTTTGAGGATAATAGTAATATTTCATTAATATTCTTATGTGGCTGAGGATAGGGATCAGTAGCTGAGTCATGTGAACTCGGAAGTATTCATTCGGGTATCATAACGGGAGGGGAGAGGAATTTCTTGGCCAACTGAGCGCCGACTAGCTTCTCAAGAAGAATTCTGTTTCTTGGAGACAATTATGTGCATTCTGTGCTTCGTTGCGTGATACTCACGCAATGAAGCACAGAATGCACATCCGTAGCAGGGCACTCTTCGCAACATAACATTACACAACACGGCATGCTGCCACAATACCCAACTGGTACAGCGAAATTAATGTGACTTTTTATAGTGTG
>Ga0123352_10019200_pt1 | contig 10900 bp, 5 predicted proteins | sample TergutLab28metaG_FD_89700 | JGI IMG/M metagenome (GOLD analysis project Ga0123352, IMG submission 89700) | Labiotermes labralis P1 segment gut microbial communities from Petit-Saut dam, French Guiana - Lab288 P1 | ecosystem: Host-associated > Arthropoda: Insects > Digestive system > Gut ... | reverse complement strand
GTTGCACTGCTGCACACCTGGGCTGGTGAGGACCAGTGCAGGGTCAACCCCTTACAAAGGTACTACCTCTCCCATACCCATTGAGCCCTTATTATTATTATTATTATTATTATTATTATTATTGTGTTCATGCAGTGGTGAATCCAAATCTGGTGGTCAGATGTATTGGGAGCATAGACAGTGCCTTCCAATTACCTGCTTCTAGACCTTACCTTGGGATCTGGTTTTGCCATGGTTTCCTACTTCTGTTATTTGCTCTCTACTGAAGTATTTTTAATGTTGGAAGTAATTTACTGTGCAGCCAGAAAATCTTTGCAACAGTATTTTAAGGTGGTGCCCATATTACATACATTAAATGTAAACATTTACTACTACTACTACCACCACCACCACCACCACCCCCAATACTACTGCTGCTGCTGCTGCTGCTGCTGTGTAGTTTTTGTGTGCCAGTTAATGTTTTTCAAATCTGCATGTTTGATGTTAATAGTTATATCAAATGATCTAAATGGTGCAAGACATGAAGTGGTAGACATTTCACGAACAGGCAAAGGGTATATCTGAAAAGTAAAATGATTTAATGTGAAACAAACAGAATTTAAAAAGGGTTACTCAGCTTAGAACTAATACAGTAAGGGATGTGAAGGGTGATCTAGTTGTAGACTTCCATAGTATTTTGAACAGGCAGAGGAATCATTTCTCATATTTATTGAATGTACACGGGATTGATTATGTTAGGCAGATTGAATACACACAGCAGAGCCACTACTGCATGAACCCAGTGCCTTCAGGGTTGAGGTGACAACTGAAAAGCTAAAAAGATATAAATCACCAGGTATTGATCAAATTCTAGCAGAAAAGATTAAAGCAGGGGTAGGACAATTCATTCTGACATCCATAAGCTTATTAATTCTGTGTGACAAAGAGGAATTGCCTCAGTAGTGCAAGGAATCAGTGTCATAAAACAGATTATAGTAATTATCGCGGCACATCTCTTTTATCCACTACATATAAGGTTTCATACAACATCCATCTGTCAAGGTTAACTCCATATGCAGATGATATAATCATCACTTTGGATTTCATGTAACACATTAACTACTAATTACATATTCTGCATTCATCAAGTATGTGGGGAAGAAATGGGATTACAGTAAGGCATGGTATCAGTTATGTACAGCCTGTGATTCAGTTAGGAGGGAGGTCTTGTATAATCTCATTGAGTTGGTATCCCTATGAAATTAGTAAGGCTAATAAAAATGTTTTCAGCTGAAACCTATAACAGAGTCCTGGTAGGCAAATATTTGTGTGACATATTGCTATTAGAAATAGCTTCAAACAAGGGGATTATTTATCACCATTGCTCTTCAGCTTAACTTTAGCATATGCCATTAGGAGGTACAATCAAACCAGTAGGGCTTGAAATTGAATGGTACACACTGTCATGTTTTACACTTGTGGTGTTAATGTAATGAGTGAAAGCATACAGACTATGAAGAAAAACACCTGAAGCATATTCAGGACGAAATTACAATTTAAGATAGGCAGTAAACCTTTTGAAAAGGTGGTACAGTTCAAGTATTTTGGAACAACTCAAACAAATCAAGATTGTATTCAAAAAGGAATTAGGAGCAGATTGAAGCAGGAAATGCTTGTAATTTGAAGCATAGTACTTTGTCTTCCAGTTTGCTAGCCAAAAATATAAATATTAAAATATACAGAATTATAATATTACATGTTGGGTCATATGGATTTGAAACTCAGTTCCTCACATTGAGGGAGGAACATTGGGTGAGGGTGGTTGAGAATACAGTGCGGAGGAAGATATTTGAGCTTAAGAGGGATGAGGTAATAAGGGAGTTGAGAGGATTGCATAATGAGGAGCTTCATGATCTGTACTTCATACCCAATATTTTTTTGGTGATCAAGCAAAGAAGGATGTGATGGGCGGGGAATGTAGCATGTGTGTGGGGGGGGGAGAGGTGCGTGCAAGGTTTTGATGGTGAAACCTGAGGGAAAGAGACCATTTTTAAGACACAGACATAGATGGGAGGATAATATTAAAATGTATCATCACAAAGTGGGATGGGGAGGGATATGGACTGGATTGATCTGGCTGGGGATGAGGACAGGTGGCAGGCTCATGTGAATGTGGTAATGAACCTGGGGGTTCCATAAAATGCGGGTAATTTGACTACCTGAGGATCTCTTAGCATCTCAAGAATGACTCTTCTCCGTGGTGTAAGTTGATGTTATTGGTATCATGGAAAAAGTAACTGGCTTTGAGCAAAATATTGTTCAGTAGTCCATTAAACTCTTTGTATAATAATGTAAATTTTTTAACTGCTGAAGTGTGTGATATAAATTTCTGTATTAGAGGGAAATGTTTGGACATTTGTATTCTTTGAGGTCCCTACAAAAAACCATAGTTGTTCATTTTTCTCAGAACTTTCTAGACTGTAGTTAGTAACTGTTCTCTTGAGGCCAGTGATATGTTAATGTTAAAGTGGCTTGTGTGATCTACTGTTGGAATTTTGGAAGACATAAATTAAGTATGATCTAATTTTTTTTGCCACTATATGGTTGATCTCATTTTTTTTGCCACTATAGGGTTTGCATGTCATATGCACAAAAACAGTTTCTGCTGAGGTGTTTGCAGAAACTTCTTGTTGATTACAACTGTTTTAAGCCTATGTACCATAGTAATTATTAAGTGGTTGAACTGGTTAATATTGAGTAAGAATTTTGTGGTACATTTTTACCGTTTATGCCAATTGTATAAAAAAAATATGACCAACATGGTATGGGCTTAGGGTGAGACATCCCACTGTGATGCATATGAGTCGAATGAAGACAAGGACATCAACAGTTAAGTTGTTCTTTTTATGTAATAATAAAGACATTTTAGTTGCTTATCATTAACAACTGCTGGTATTAAAATAAGAAATTGCTTACATGCAGGCAGTTGAAAGAGATTTTGAATATAAGCTTTCAAGAAACTTGGCAGTCTTATTTCTTAACCTTCCTCAAATGCTTCTGTCTTTGCTGATCAGCCATATTACCTTTTCAATGAGAGAAATGTGGACAGTTAATTGAGGTTGTTAGTAAACACATTTTTTGAGGCATGTTCAGTCAGTAACAGCTGAAGGTGTCTTATAACCACATTTTCACTTCGGTATAGCTGTGAAACAGAACTGTGATAGACATTTTATCTTGTTCATTTCCTTGCACTGATATCACTGTACATATATAGTGATGTAGCAGCTCCGTAATATAATACGCACTGCTCACTAAACTGAATTTCACATCTGGTACATATTTTGTTGATCATGGCTGTTTGAGGCCTGAATCATGTCGGAAGAACACGGTGCTAATAAAGTGGTGGTAGAAATGTACGTGTGCATTAGTCAAGTCTTTATATGAATTGTGATACATGTATTTTTCCTAGTGACATTCTGCATGTTCATTTTCTCTGGAAAAGATGCTTGCAGTCACAGGCACACCTGTGCATTCTTCATGTATCTCAGAGTTGAATGCTCAGTTTGCATATACTGTAGTCCTGTGGTTGAAGAACTGAAAAACGACAATACCCTGTGACTCAGTATACCATCAGCACATCATGCAGGTCATTGGTACTGTTCTGCTCATACATGGTCACCCTGGACCTTGTGCTTAACAGGGTTGATTTCTTTGGCTTGTGTCTAACATGATGTGATGTTAGCAGCAGTGCACTGGTTGATAAAAATGTTAAACCCTTATTTTTTTTTGTGGAATCCATCATGTGTTCTACTCCTGTGACACATGTGTAAATATAAAAATGAAAGGGAACTACCACATTTATGCAAACGCAAAGAAAAAAGAACCCACCAGCTGACAAACAAAAATCTGAGGAATAAAACATTTTTTTTGACTTATCAGTAGAGTTCATACTTGAAAACCAGAATATTTAATAGGTATATGCCAATGTTTGCACCATTGCACCATGAAGTCTGTGTAATGCATATCCTTAGAATAATTATAATTGGTCAAACAACAGAGACTGAGTACCGTCATACATTGGAACAACTGTTAAGATAACACATGAAAACAGGTGTTCATAATACAAAGCTTGAAAAGGGAAACTGAAGTAACTGTGGCCGATAAAACACTGGCTGTGTTTTATTAACAGTAACAATAATATATGGGCTGCCTAAATACATCAAAATTACTTAAAACACCAGGGCTTGCACACTTAAAATGATAAATTTATACATATATCTCCTTTTACCTTCAGGAACAGACCACAGAAAGGAAACGTTTTATCACAATCTAATACTTTACATTTTAAAATCTAAAGTCTTAAGTACCCTGTCTCTATTTATGCACTTCCAAAGATGGTAGATCCCTGTCACAATATGTCAGGTTATATGAGTGTTTCTAATTAATAAATTAGAAGTATGTGTGTTCTTGTGTTCATCTGGTTTACTTATTTTGACTAATGAAGGAAAGTTATAGTGCTGATGTGTAGATCTTTTAAAACTGGGTTGCCTGCAATAAGAAGGAAGGTGTTCAGACAGGATAAATTTGGGGCTGTAGTGGGAACACTCTCCATCATCTGGTGGTGGTCTGGGGAATTTCAGTTCATGACAAAATTTCTTGAGTTCAGCTGGCACATACAAAATTTGCTGTAATTAAGTTGCTCTATAAGCCGGTAAACTTTAAACGGGTTACAAGTAATGAGACTAGGCTTGTAGAGTGGTGTGTTAATGAAGGTTGGAAGTAATTTCAATCAGAAGCAGTATGTCATTCTGTGTGAACGTACTAGGCCTCAAAGAATACCCGGAAGGAATTCTGTGACTGCTTTAGATAACTGCCACCCTAGCCACACATCTCACTTAAGAAAGTGAGGTTTCACTGATTGTTCTCTTCAATGGTTTGCTGTAGTATGACTGGTATACATGAGGTATGTTTTACTGCAATAATATTGGCTTTCCTCACAAAGGGGATGTGTTTTACAAACATGAAGCGCATTCAGCATGTTGGAACAGGAAACCCTGTGGTTACTGCCATGCAGGATCTCTAGTCATAGAGCATGGCTATAACCTTCCAAGGCTAAATAATTTTGCAGGTTTTGTTCAGTAGCAGCAGGATTTCAGAAGAGATGAGGTTTTCGTGCCATGAAGTGGTTCCTATTTTAGGGACCAGATAACTTGTCAGCTAAGCCCTTAACACTGTACATGCAGCATGGCATGGTTACTACAAGGCTCATCTTAGAACAGCCAGACTGTGTTCTGCCACTCTCAGAAACATTTATTGTATTGGGAGGACATTCATTTCTCAGTCACCATGGACATTTTTCAAACAGATAGAAAACACTTTTTGGTGCATTCACAGTGCTTTGCTTTGTAACAGTTTGCTGCTTCACACCCATTCCAACAGCTAGCAAGAAATCCAGTCACTACGATTGTTACTGCAGTTCAGGTTCAAACTCTGAGCAGAAGTCAATTAAGTTAATTAAGAGGAAGACTTGATGTGGTGAAGACTAAGAAGGACCAGTGATCTGTTTCACTGTATTAGGTAAATTATAGAAAACAGTCTTAATATCATGTGGTCCAAGTAATAACATTGTAACTAAATTGGAGAAATTTCAGTTTAATCATATAACAGTGTTAATTTTTTATAAATAATAAAATATAATCATTGTGCAAAAACATGCAGATGTTGAACCAAATGTGTCTGAATTTTCTGTACAGTGTTTTTAATTATGTCGCCTGACGTTCTTCCACTGTTAATAACAGGTTATATAAATATTTAACTTCATTGTTTTAGTGAGCAGATCATGATGTACCTGGTTGATGTATTGTAATCACGGAGTGTTTGATATGCAGCCTGATCGAAGTGTGTACGATAGTGTAGTGTATAATAGTACGATCAGCGTTCATTATATCTTTCTGTTTTTCTACATAGTGTTTCTTCAGCATTTTATTTTATCATCTTGTTTAGTGTATTATTTCAATTGTAGATTGTGTATTCACAAACGTTGATTGTTGTGTGTACATTTTTTGTTGGGTTTAATGTTTAAATCTTTTCATAATGATTATGTCTTGAGTCACTTTGCTGCAAAATTAGATTTACCTTAAGACTTGTAGGTCTCTAAGGGTTGTGGTGAGAATGTTTATGATTTATTTGTCACTAACTGTATGGAGAAGGGTTGTTTGTGATGAGGCAACAGTAACTGCCAATTAAGAAAATTCCCTCATCTGACAGAACCTCCAATTCCATTACTTTGTTCACAAGAGCCTGCCAGAGATCCCCATCATAATCACCTGTATAATCATATTTCATAGTGTTGAAACGATGGAGAATTATAGAACCACCCCCTCCCCCATTCCTAAGGGGCTGTATATTGTTCTGATATTATTGATGTGTTCTTCTTTTAAGAATGGCAAACATGAGGATGCTTTATCACCATTGCTTTAGAATATGCCATTAGGAGGGTTTAAGCAAACTGATAGGGCTTGAAATTAAATGGCACAAATTGTTTTATGGTTTTCACTGGTGGTGATAATGTAGTGGATGAAAGCATACATACTATGAAGAAAAACACGTGTGCTTTTTTACTCACTAGTAAGAAGAGTGGTCTAGAAATAAATGCTGAGAAAATGAAGTGTATGTTCATGTCTCTTGAACAGAATGCAGGACAAAATTACCACTTACAGATTGACAATCCCTTGAAAGGGTGGAACAGTTCAAGTATTTGGGAACAACCTAGACAAACCAAGTTTGCAATCAGGAAGAAATTAGAGGCAGATTGAAGCAGGGAAAGCTGGCTATAATTCCGTGCAGAGTATTTGTCTTCCAGTTTGCTAGCCAAAAAATGTAAAGATTAAAATATACAGAATTATAATATTACTTGTTGGTTTCTATGGATGTTAAACCTGGTCTCTCACATTGAAGAGGAACATGGGCTGAGGATGTCTGAGAATAGGGTTCTGAGGAAAATATTTGGGCCTGAGAGGGATAAGGTAACATGGGAGTTAAGAGAATTGCATAATGAGGAGCTTTATGATCTGTACTCCTTACCAAATATATGGGTGATCAATTCAAGAAGAATGGAATAGGCAGGCAAGATAGCAAATGGGGGGGGGGGGGGAGAGGTGTGTACAAGGTTTTGATGGGGAAACCTGAGGGAAAGAGGCCACTTTTAAGACATATGCATAGCTGGAAGGATAATATTAAAACGGATCTTCAAGAAGGGGGATGGACTGATTGATCTGGCTGGGGATACAGACAGGTGGTGGGCTCTTGTGAATGTGGTAATGAACCTGGGGGTTCTATAAAATGCGGCTAATTTGACTACACAGGGACCAGTTAGCTTCTCAAGGCTGACTCTTCTTCATGGAGTTTGTTAGTTACTTCTGCTTCATAATAAAATGTAGAATAATTGGGTGGGGGTAGGGGGTGGAATTCTTCTGACAGTAAAAATGTATTCCAAGAACCATTTACTGTCTGCAACCTGTGTTGACCTTAGATACTAACTGTGTCAGTTCTAGTATGGCTACATTTTTCAACCATTACATGGTCATTTTCTGGCCACTCTGTCTTACAGTTGGATGCTTATCATTAAGTCTTAAAAAATAAAAATATGCACTGTACAAAAGACAATTAGAATTACAGTTGGTGTAAAACCTAGAAGATCATGTAGTGACCTGTTTAAGAGATTAAAGATTTGTACCTCTTCCATGTGAATACATATTTTTATTGTACATAACCAAGAAAAAATTTAAACAAATTCAGCATTACATATGATTTATACAAGGAATAAATACCATCATTAAAGAACACTTGTCAGCTGTTCAAATTCCCAGAAAAGTCCATGCTGTAGTGTTGTCAAAATAGTCAGCAATTTACCGTGTAGAGTCACAAGCCTGACAAAGGAAGAGGCTCAGTTAGAAGATTATGAAGATAATTAAGTACATATGTCTTTGATTCTGTTTATGAATTTGTGATGTTTAAAAATGCCTCATAATCCTATTACCAGCTATATGTAATGGTTTTAATGTAACAGAATACCCTATGCCATATATGGTAGTTACAGTATTTTTGTATTACATATTTTTGTACTGTAGTACTTATTGCACAACCTATGGTCACTTCAACTAAATTTAGGATCCATGGACTGTATAACGTTTGCATATAACCAACTACCGATCAGTTACATTTATCAAGTACTTGAGAAAAATGAGTATATGGTGCAGCAAGACATAAGCTGTTTTTGTACTTAAATAAAACCTATGATTGAGATGGGCCGGGATATGGTAGTTTGTATAGCAATTCACTATGGGCTGAAGGTTAAAGAAAGAGTAAAGCTATACGTCTACTCCCCTCTGGGCCTTCATGGCCTGTTCTAGGGTGAACTTAACCTATGATTTAGTTAGGATGGAGGTTTACTATAATATTGTCATTGAGTTTAGTATAATCATGAGACTTCTTGGATTAACTGAAATGGGTTAAATGAAACCAGTAGTAAATTCCAGATAGGCAAATATTCATGTGATTCAGTCCCTAATCAGAATGGTCTGAATCAAGGAGATTCTTTATCACCATGGCTTTTCAACTCTGTTTTAGAATATGCCATTAAGAAGATCAAAGATAATGAAAAAGGAATGAAATTTGACACATCAACCTCAGGCTGTGCTTTTTGTGATAATTTGCTGGGCATAGAGATACCTATTGTAAAGGAGCTGTGTTGGCTGCTAGTAAGGAGGTTGATCTGAAAGGAAATGCAGAGAGAGCTCAGTGTGTGTTGATGTCTCTTCACCAGAATGCAGAATGGTATCACATAATAAAGGTAGCTAATAAATTCTCTGATATTGTGTTGGAGTGCACATATTTTTTAATGTCCTTAACAAGTGAAAATTGTGTTTATGAAAGAGCATATTAAATTTGGGGATTGCCTATTACCATTCTGTTAGAAATCTTTCATCTTCCCCTCTGCTATCTAGTAAGGTATTTTGCCTGCTGTTTTGTAGAATTGTGAAACTTGATCTGGCCCATTGAGGGTGCTCAAAACCTTGTAGTAAGGAGAATATTTGGATCTGAGAGGAAGGAAGTGACAGAAGGCTGGAGAAAATTGTAAAGGATGTGGCAATAGAATGTGACAATTTTGAAACAGTTGTGATGAATCTGGTTGAATATAAGAAACAAAACAGTTATGGATTATCAGCAGTAAAATGCCATTTAGTGTGTTTTTTATTTTTTTAAATTACATCTCCTCAGTGTTCTTATTGACATGCAGTACATTCCTGTATGTGTGATTGAAAATTAACAACAACTTCTCAGAAGGATTCAGAGGTAAGTTCCTCTGACTATGGTAATGAACTATTGAGCTCTATAAAGCATGGTAAATTTATTGGCTGCCTGCTTTGCTCCATGAAGTTTGTTGGAAAGTTTGAGAAACTTTGGCTTAGGCTGTACAAAATCTCATGGCACCAAAAGACCTCGGGTCTTGGCCACAAGGTAGCTTGCCCATGACAAGAACTACATACACACAGAACACAGCACTATAGATTTGTTTTATAAATTTTCTATTGGGTACTGACATTCCATACTGCTGTGTGATTACAGAGTGGAAACAAACCTAATTCGAAAGCCATATGTGTATATGTATAAGAATCGTAGACACCATACAGAACATATAATATGGCACAGTTTAATATATATATATGTTTGCAGGCAGTATGCATTGCTGCAGATTTTTACTAAATGTGTATAAAGTTCTGTGGAGTTCCAACAGTAACAATGTGTGTGTTGAGTTCACCATTGAATATATCTTATGAAATGAATTATTGTACATTATTTTTATGACAGAGGATTCATACACAGACACATTTGAAGTTCATAATGCATTTGTTTGAGAGGTGCTTTATCTACAAGGTCCTGATTCAACAGACATGGGTTTAAGCTTCTTTGTCTTCCATTGGAAGACAGGATTGCATGTATGTGCTAATAATGTGTTCTTACTTTCTGTTATTGTTATAGGATTGACAGAGGAATGTAAAAATACTAAACTGACATATCAGTAGAGAATGTATCAAAAAATATACTTGGGGTAACCATTATCTTGCATAATAAAATAATATCTATAAAATACATCATTGTTTTTTTTGGGCATCCATGATTGGAGAGTCCAAGGTTTTATAACAGATTGCATGGCATTTTGGCATAAGTTGGATTTATGTTGTTTGTTTTACCTTACAGCAATGGAGACAGTTGAAGTGAGAAGAGGCTCATATATTTTTTGTTTGTACATCAACATTCACCTGGTGAACTCAAAGCAATGTCTTTTTTTTTTTAAAATCATAGTTACAGTGAAACTAAATAGCAGCCCCCCAGTTCAGAACTGCTGTGAAGTGTATCATTTCAACAATTATTACAGCTGTCTTCAAATTGTTGGGTATTATGCAGTCATATTTTATGGAGAATTTTAAGTTTTTTTTTTTTTGTCACACACAGAAAGATATACATACAATACAAGTCAGATATTATATGAGTTGGATGGACTGTCTTATCAGTAAACGTTTGGAACAGTGACATCAGTTTGTATTCAGTATGATGTGAGGCTGTTCGTCTTTTTCAGTAATCCTATATTCAGCCTGCCTACATCCCCATCACTGTTCCCTTAATTAATTATTTTCTCTTTCACAAGGGGATTTTGGTAGATATTCTTTACTTCATCATACTACATTCTTGCAATGGGGAATTTAACATTCACTTTGAAATTTCTGTTTAGGCGATCAAATCCAGCAGAAAGAGATGGTGGCGGGGGGGGGGGGGGGGGGGGGGGGAAGGTGAAAGCCAGAGCTTGATATTGCCTTTGTTTTGTTGCAGGCGCCTTCGTCTTGATGGCTCTGGGAGTTCT
>Ga0123352_10019199_pt1 | contig 10900 bp, 5 predicted proteins | sample TergutLab28metaG_FD_89700 | JGI IMG/M metagenome (GOLD analysis project Ga0123352, IMG submission 89700) | Labiotermes labralis P1 segment gut microbial communities from Petit-Saut dam, French Guiana - Lab288 P1 | ecosystem: Host-associated > Arthropoda: Insects > Digestive system > Gut ... | reverse complement strand
TGAGTGGACCCCGTTCCAGACCCACTACTACTCAGAAAATCTGGTAGCGCCGGGGATCGAACCCGGGACCTCTGTATCTGTAGCCAGAAACTCTGACCACTAGACCACAGAGGCGGTCATCATCATCATACCTACCTGTATTAAACTGGCACAACCGATACCCCAACCTAACCGCAGCAAGAATCTTATCGATGGTAATAAAGTGAATGAGTTGTAGAGGATGTGAGATTGACAGCGACGGTATGGTACATCTACCAGGGTGCTGATAGGTCCTTAGCCCGACCAGGAAGGAAACAAGCTCGGAAGCATGTTAGGGACGCGCGCGATTTCAACAACATCGAGACGCGAGCTGTCATCAAGAGTTTTTTTTTTCTTGCAAGGCGAGACGCCGAAGGAAATTCACGCCATTCTGACAGAAACATTAGCTTGTTTCCTTCCTGGTCGGGCTAGGGACTTATCAGCACCCCTGTACCATGCGTGACGAGCCAACGCAAGTTGTTTACGATTCCTTTTCAATTTACGTGGACTGAAAATTATATATATTGATTAGTTCTGTATTACGATCAGTTATTGTACAATAATGTCATAAATACGTGTAAATATACCGCATGTGAAGAGGATGTCATTGGCATGATTCCCCTAATTTCTCCCTATTCCATAATTTCTTACGGAAGCATGATTTTCCATTTGCGCCTGCTGTTTTTACTCCCTACTTTTTCCGGAACAGAGCTAGGGCGTAAAACAAGGGGTACATTTAATTAACCGTTTAAGGACGAAACATAGTCAATTTTATTTAAAGGTCCAGGACGTACCGCGCAGTAAACACTTGTCTCCTCGGTTATAAAAGCTGGTCGTTGAGGGTCGGGTAGGGAAAACTTCGATGTTTTTTTCCGAGACAGGTACAAAAGATATAAATATTGTGTGGGAAGAATGTAGAATATTTTAATGTTTAGACTAGTGGTAGATACAGTAAACGATATGCTTTGAAAGGTTAATGCGTCAAATTCATGACGCATGTGGCTTTTTCTGTTTTGTTGCGATAAATTTCACCGCCCACATGAACGTTCTCACGTCTTATCAGAAGACGCGCCCAATTCGGTGACACGTAAGTGCTGCAGTTTGTAAGCAGAGGTGAAAGATTCATTCATTCGACTCTCCGTGTTAGATAACGACAAATAATGGGGCTCTCACAGGAATATCTGCCAGGGTGATCCGCTGTATGAGTTAAGTAGAATCGGTGACAAACAGCATCCTTGTCTAACTCCTCGTCAAATCTTCGCACTTCATGGGTCTCCTTGTTCCAGTCTTACGTCAGCGCTCTTGTGCATGTATTGTTCGCTGATCAGTCTTTCTTCACTCAAGTCATTGTCAGTTCTGTTCAGGATCTACATTGTCTCCAGTTTGCATAATCAAACGCCTTCTGTTAGTTTATGAATCAAGCGCTCAGTTGGTAACTTACTGTTAATGGCGATAATTATTATACACTTACTTACTTACTCCATGGTGCAGTCTTTCTTGAGAAACTAACTGGTTTGCAGCTAGTCAAGAAATTCTCCGCATTTCACGGAACCCGAAGGTTCATTACCGCACTCACAAGCGTCCGCCACCTGTCTCTACCCTGGGCCAACCCAATCCAGTCCATATAGCCACATCCCACCTCCTGGAGATCCATCCTAATATTATCCACCCATCTACGCCTAGGTCTCCTCAGTGGTCTCTTTCCCTCCGGTTTCCCCAGAAAGACCCTATACACCCCCATCTCCTCACCCATACGCTCCACATGCCCAGCCCATCTCATTCTTCTCGATTTTATCACCCGCAAAATATTAGGTGAGGAATACAAATCATTTATTATACACACTGCTCCTTTAACACCCGGGCCTTATTTTGAGAGTGATCAAATAAAAAATGGTCAAATGGGTGCAACACGTGGCGTACATGAACTGGGTGGGAGTTACACGCAACATTCAGGCCGGATTCTGATGGCAGGGAAACGCTTGCGCGGCCTAAACGTAAGAGTGAGATTAGTGTTAAACTGTGCCCTGAATGAGTATATTGTGAGCATGTGGACTGGACTGAAGTGAATCAGGGTAGGGATCAGTGACGGCCTGTTGCGAACAGGGCAGGTAGCTTTTGTTGGCTGTATAGGGAGGGAAGTGTAGTTGGAAACTTGAGGGTTGTCTGACCGTGCATCTTCCTCATGAAATAATGTGAAATGCCAACTTGATGCAACAAGGTAAATTTATTGATGTATTTTTAGCTCGACATGTTTCGGGCGCTACACCCATCATCAGGAGCATTAGATGTTGAGTTGCAGCATATGTTCGTGTGTACGGTGCGGATGGTGCCGTGCGACTCACGGCACCATCCGCACCGCAAACACGACCTACGCAACGGCTCTCAAGACCACCACCCATCCAAAATCTCGGTGCAGAAAACCATATGCTGCAACTCAACATCTAATGCTCCTGATGATGGGCGTATGTACCCGAAACATGTCGAGCTAAGAATACATAAATAAAATTACCTTATTGCATCAAGTTGACATTTCACTTTATTTCGTTGGAACTTCTCCAGAAGGACTCTGATCCAGTCATTTGGTTAAATAACAATCTCTCTGTACAGTTGTGTACAGTTGTGTAGATACGTCTGGCATTAACAGAGGCAGAATATTCGTTTCCTGTACTTGTCTCAGGTATTGCGCTATTACAGAATAACAGCCCCAATTTTTGTGGAATTCATCCCATTTTGGTATCTTATATCAAAATTGACATACGTACTGCCCTAAACCACATCAGAGTTTTATTAGCTTCGTCACCAGCATATTGACGAAACGAATAAAACTTTATTGTGGTCGACGTCAGTACGTTTGTCAATTTTGATCTTCTCCTAACCTATCTGCAGTAGGCCATACTTTTAACCACCTGTAGACAAGCCCCGACAGTGGGATCTGCTCCGTGCCTTAGTCAGCTGTTCTGGTAATTGCTTGGATAAACTGAATAAAATCACGCAAACATTTGCGACCGCCGGAATGCGATCTAGGCCTTCCATATACGACCCGTGACACGAGCTTCCCCTGGATATCCCATGTCCTGACCGTGAATGTGCCAGACAGTAACTGACCTCACTTCGTTTTGTATATGCTCTTTGATGTGCGCGTTTCCACACTCCGATATTCCGTTTAGCATTTGAAAAGGTGAAGTGTGAAGGGGACTGCGTCAAACCGAGAAGGAAGCACCCCTTGGCTCGTATGTTGATTTACATATCTGACCACATCGCATTACACAGGGTGTTCCCTGAGGCTACGCCGGCCACTTAATTCTGTATACATTTCCGATATATTATGCAGGAAAGACTTAAGACTTAATCGAATTCTGCCGTAAAATGTGGTTCAAAATTATGATCCTCTGTAGGCTGGACGTTGATTAGTTACCTGAAGATGCACCTAGACGGTTATAAACTATCCATTTATGGTTTTCTGTTTCCGTTTTTCCTGTAACCTAGGGGCATAGAGCGCCGTCACTAAGAATGGTGTGTTTTCTGAATTCTGTAATCTTCTGGCGATCGTGCAGGACAGTGTAAAGTAGGCATCTGAGTGCTAAAGACAATAACTGAAATGTAGCGTTTCTTGATGTGAGTACAATGGCGATATGGGATTATCATATTTGGGTATTTACTATAACGGTACGTATGCGAGTACTGTACATCACTGACTACGAGGATTATATGTCTTGTAATAAATACGTTTTGACTTCTGAGTACTGTTTTGCCGGGAACTGCAAAATGCTTGACGGTGACTGTCCATCAAAATCAGCGTAATAGCAACCATGAATTGTGAGAAAACGCCCTCAGCCCTTTAAGGAACTGTTGAACCCTTACGTTCCTTCACCTCCACGTCTGAAACAGGGATGCTGATGTCATGGACAGCAGAGTAATCCATTCTCTGTTACTTGTGTAAACCACGGAACCGCAAATTTTCCAAAAATTCTGCAGCAACCTCAAAGCCCGAAGGGTGCTGTGCGGCACTTTGAGTCCTGAAGTCCTGCAAATATATGAGGCTCCAACGGTACAAGATTCCTGGATTTGTGCACACCATGTTGGCACAAAGTTTACCTCTAATAGCAGATAGCCTACTGAGTGTTTTCTAAAACTAAGGGGGCACTTGCTTTGTACTGAATGTGGCCGCTGTGTATCTTGGAAACGAGGCAACAGATAATGCTGACGATGAACAAATACGTAGTAGAAATCGTGGAACATAGCGATTTACACATTCGTCATACAGATGATAGGGTACGTTACAACAAACAACAAATTCTTTGGATGGAAGACACGAGAACTGTATATAGAATTCTGTTTACCAGCTTGCGGTTTTGTCCCATCATATTAGGTATAGGCACATTTATACAGGCGTTTCGAGCCACTTCTTCGGGAACCGTCATTCTACTGATAGATTTAATTACTTTCTACTTCAAGATTCGTGGTGGCAGTTGGTTTCGAACGGGACCTTTTGAATACAAAGTTGCCTCCTTGGTATAGTAGCTGTAGCGTGAGATTACTGTACCATACACACACAGACGTAAGTAGCTGGTACTGGACTACCAGCAGTTATGTTTACGCACGTGGTGATGGAGATGTTTCCGAACTGTGTTAGTAATAAAGGATCAGTGACACTTCTGTCTGGTTTAATCCTGTTTTGTGTGTGAAACAGGCCTGCTTCATTGTCATAAGTCATATCATGTTTACGTAATGGATGTCTGAATGTTTAACTTTTTGTATTTTAAATACTGATACGCGTTCCATATCGGACAGTGCGATCCCAAACTGGTCGCCGATATTAAATTTTCCATCTCTGCAGCAGCTGGAGCCTCCTTCCTACGCCTTTCTGTGGAGTACATTTGTGCGTCAATGAACATGTATTTCGCCTGTCGGACGGGACCAGCGAGTTTCGGCACCTGAACCCGGAACAGACAGAATGGAACACTTTTTTTTGTCTTTTAATGGGAGAAAGACGTGATTTATGTGAGCGGAAATAAACTATGTCATTCCCGACATGAAACCCAAACAATGTATTAGTCTGGCCACAAGAAAGAGCCTTATTTCTGACACAGCAAGAAGAGGAAAACGTCGAACTGTATAACTCAAACTGTCAAGAAGGAGTACGTAAAACATCCGTGTGTTTTGTGTCTGTTTATTACACTGAATTGACTGTTTCACGAAATTAACAGCTATACATGCGAATAAAAATTATAAGAACTGATAATAATATTTATACCACAACCACGATGTACGGCATATTTTGACGCCTCTGTTCACAGGGTAAGCACCGAGTTTTGCGCACACTAGTCACACTATCACAGCGTTTCACATCTTATGCAAGCCTGACTTTTGATACAATAATATAAACAGACGACTAGATGCAACAGTGATAATTTTATTAACAATTTCAATCAGCTCAACACGTTTCGGGCGATAATTTCGCCCATCCTCAGGAGCGCTAGACTGTGTTTACAGCTTGTGGTATAAAGTACCGACGATGCTGCCTGCTGGTGACCGGGATGAGGTGGAAATGGGACCAGGATGAGGTGGAACCATTTCCACCTCATCCCGGTCACCAGCAGGCAGCATTGTCGGTAGTTCCACCTCATCCTGGTCACCAGCAGGTAGCATCGTCGGTACTTTATACCACAAGCTGTAAACACAGTCTAATGCTCCTGAGGATGGGCGAAATTATCGCCCGAAACATGTTGAGCTGATTGAAATTGTTAATAAAATGATCATTGTTGCATCTAGTCGGCTGTTTATATTATTATATCAATGACGCACGGTCACACAAACATCAAACTGACTTTTGATGTTAATCTAGACGGCTGTAAAGAAATTCTTCTTCCCCAAACACACATTTAGTACGCAGAACCCGATTCTGTGCGTATCTCAAAGAAAGCGCTGTGTGAGTAACTTCGATTGATACGCAGTGGATAAGGAACTGGAAGTCTTGTGACAAATAGGAATTTGAACGGAAAGACGATGGTGTATTTTGTTATTGATGAAAATTCACTGGCTAGATATGAACTGTGTCTCAGTCTTCAGGTAGCCTAAACTGCAGATGATGTGCACTAACATGCCTATTCTGTACGGCCCCATTAGATAAAACTATTCGTCAATGAGTCAGTTACTGCGGACTGTAAAAAGCGAGACAATGAATACGATTATTCCTCATCGTAGACCGTTTGTACCTATCTTTGTGTGTAACCCTTGGTATAAAATAAACCCGTTTAAGTCTTAAAAAGTGTAAAATAATTTCCTATCCAAAACTGTACGATCTGTGAAAGAGCACGGCTTTTTTTTTAAATGTCCGCCACGCTTTGTCCGTCTGGTAATAGCGGCGTACAGGTGAAGAGTGTTGTGCTTTGGTGAAGTGATATTGCGCGGGAGAAACAGAATTACCTGTCCCATTGTCACTTCAACTACAAATCTCACATTGACTGTCCAGTGTCGATTCTGGGCCTTCGCAAAGGAGACCCTCGACTACCGGCCTGAACCGTGGCACAGCCTTCAAGACTTGTTTTCCTCTACGTTATGTATAACAATTCAGTTCATACCTCGCAGAGAACATTCCGTGTCCATTATACAGACCAGTCATTTAATGCTACTAACAGATAATTGGCACGTGTTGTGAGAGCCAAACGAAACACAAAAACAAACTGTGTGGATGAAACGCATAGTTTCTAAATGTTTAGCACGTGGCACATGCTGTTAGTATTGGAGCTTCATCTATTAATATTGAGATACATAGATTAGTATACATACGGATATTTGGCAAAGTCTCCGCTTAAATAACACGAATGCAACTGGTGCATTCCATAGCGTTACCGGGCGTTCTTTACATTCTAGATATCATACGATTTCGCGATACGTGTTAAGTGTAGTTTCTTTTGCGTCCTTCAGAAAAGGACGGTATGGTTGGGTCTTTTATAAGGAAATGCACCCAAAGAATACGAGAAGTGCCGAGAGTGCGGGTAGAACTTCACTGCGCCACTGTCCACGAAAACTTTTATCCACACATACTGAAATTGTATTATATAAGACACTAATAAGACCGGTAGTGACGTATGGAGCGGAAGCATAGACGTTGACGAATAAAGAAGAACAAGCTGTCCTAATTTTTGAAAGGAAAATATTTAGAAGATTATATGGTCCTAAATATGAAAACGGGGAATTGAAAAGTCGGACGAATCGAGAACTAGAAGAGATGAGGAAAGGAGAAAATATAGTAAAATGGATAAAAGGGCAAAGGATAAGCTGATTAGGTCACCTAGAGAGAATGGAGCAGGATAGGATGCCCAAAAAGATCTTCACTCAAGAACTGTAAGGGACGAGAAGAAGGGGAAGACCCAGGGAAAGATGGAAAGAGGAAGTAGAAAGAGATCTTCAAGTGTTGGGAGTGAGAAGATGGAGAGAGTTGGTGGCAGATAGGAAAAAATGGAAGGACATTGTTCGACAGGCCAAAGCCAACAGTGGGCTGTAGTGCGAATGGAAGAAGAAGAAGAAGAAGAAGAAGTGTCCACGAAAGTCATTGTGGTATAATAGTTTTTGTGGACACGTGTACCGATTATACCCACAAGGGAAGAATATTTTACCAAATGCGGCAAAATATCGTTTACGTTCTGAACTGAAGTATGCCTTTCACTGCACGGATTTTCGCCAAACTCACATTTGCTCATTGGCATGACGTGGAGATCTTCTGTACCTATAATCTTAAGGTGTGTCATCCCCGTTGTGTTAGATCAATAATACAAAGCCGTAGTGTGTATAATTTTGGAAGGGGGGCAGGATTTCGTCCCCCTTCCAAAATTCCAAAATTACCACACATACTCTATAGTCACTTAATAAGTTCTTTGGACAACCTGATAATTGCCTACATACATGGCCGAAACATGTATTTGTATATTATATATCGCTACTGATTGTAATGTTGTTGTGTTCATGACTGTATGTACATGTAGATATACACACACTGCAGCTTTGTATTATCTTCTGTACCCAATTGTATCCGCATTGGACTGTTATGGAGAAAGTACCTTGTAAATTTTCATTTGTGTCCCTGAGTAAAATATGGATCTCACTATACCGATTTTTACGAAATATATAATGCTATTCAGCATCACCTGGAGATCTTCTTTAACCATTTTCACTCATATCGGTTAAGATGTATGGAAATTACGTCTAGAAATTCCTTTACGCCCTGAATTTGCATGAAACTCACTGCTCCGATTTTCACGAAATTCATTCTTGCTCGACGGCTATTGGTAATGTACTCATGAAAATCGGCTGATAGTGGGTCACAGACGCGTGGGCGGACGGACGGACGTGGTATCCACATAACGCATAATATATTGTTTATTAAAGGACGCATAAAAGTATTACATATAACCACAAGTATAATATTGACATATAACCACAAGTATAATATTGACACCTAATCGTGGCGTGTGATACAGTACGTCAGCAGAAGGTAGAGTCTAGAGATGCACTGATGCGGAAACAAAACTCGTTCTTTACCATTGGTTTTGTTCTTGTTATTTCAAAATCTTGTTTTCAAGCGTAAATATTACGTGTTTTGAACACGACGTCTCTTTCACTGGGACATGTTGTGTACGTTCCGTTTGTGAATAGTCAAATCCTACTAAGTCATTTTCAAAAGTAACGTTATTTTGTGCTCCAGTCTTTGTTTAACATGTAGTTACCTGCTTTCTTATTTACAAGTGTGCTGTATAAAAGCAGTGGGCCCGAAAAGGAAGGAAAACATTGCCTGATACTGGCGCCAAAGAAGTCAACAGTAGGTCCTTACAACAGTGTGCTCGTTGGTATAATGTTTTACTAGCTCACTGTATGTTTTGTTTTGTTTTCTTAACATTTGAAACTTGACTTGCTAGAGATTAACTGTGTCTCCGTATTCAGTGAGCCTAAACTGCAGTTGATAGGCACTAACTTGCCTATTCTGTATGGCCCGTTAGTTAAAGGTATTCGCCACTAAGTTGAAGCGTTCTCAAGAGGGCGACGTGTGGAAACCGTTATAAATCACACAACGCCATTGCGCGGCTTGTAAGGAATAGTCCCACTTCTGTGCTTATACAAAGCACATTTTTCAATACTTTCATTGTAATTTACAGTTGCTTAGTGACATATATTCTGCAGTAAATACCATTTGACGGACGTTCGCATTCCTGTCAAGCGCCTCTTCCATGACATTAACCCCGTCCGAGAGAAGGCTGTGTGACAAATCCAGGACAGCCGAATGGTTTATTATGAAATTTATTACTGGATAACTTTACAAAAACTTGCTGAGCTATTCCGTCTTTCATGTATGTCAGTTTCTGTGTGCCTCTCGAGCGTTTATTGCCAAATGTGTCTTGTTCAATACAGTTTTTGCCGGCGCAAAAAAATGGTATTGACCTAAAGTTGGGCAGCAGAATGAAACACGCTTTCTGTTTTCAATATATATTTCTGTAAGTGCCATGGCTGTCGGCGTTAATGAAATGACGTTAGCACATTTCTCAACGCGTTTATTGAATAATCAACAGCGGCGTTCTTAATATACCCATCCCGCCACAAGAAAAACAGAAAGACATTCTTCGTTCCGCGTTTTGTCAAGTAAGATATTTGTTCTAGTAATTATTCCTCCATTACACTGTGATTTGTGACTGTAAAATCTTGATTATTGTAGAACTGGAAATTCAGGGTCCGTTTTAAGCAGGCAGAACAATTCGGACAACCATACAATTTTCATTCACGTTCTGGATGCCTCGCAATAAGACGTTGGGTTAAGTGCCTAAGAGTGTCCGTGATGGTCATTAATAACCGTATCACAGTCCAGTAACATTGCAGGTGTTTTGAACATTTTCAGAACATTTCTTTGCATCATGAGTGGGCACCGAAGACGGGAAACTAATTTTAATGTAATTCTGCCTTCCGTCGTCTCCAGTCGTCTGTCTGCGCTGGCACAGGAAGAGGTATTTATACTTGGTTGTACCTACATCAAGATTTCGGTAATATTAATCTCTCAGCAGAAATACTTAAGTCAAAGACGACAGCCACTATACCGTCACCTCTCTCCCAGAAGCAGCTGCTGTTTGTCCCATGTTTATTCTTTGTTGGTGTGTCGATTAATGAATTGCTGCGGATAGGAGGGAAAGTTGTCACGTGGCATTACCGTTGGCGACGGTATTCCGGAGAGGCAGAAGAATATCATGCAATCGACCAGGCAAATTTTCAGTAACTTGGCCTACTCGACATGTTTGCTCGTTTTTCCTCCGTTCTTCCAGTCGCATGCTGTAACAGCGGGAAACCTGTCAAACACGACGCTGCGGTTTTTTTAATCAGCCAGTTTAATCTTTTGGTGCCGGAATTATTTTTTTAATTTTAGCACACCCTGTATATATAAAATGTGAATAACACAGGAAGGAACCAAATACGTTAGAATTATGAAACAAACTGCATTTTGAAGAGAAAAAAAGGAGAGTATATACCGTGTTTAAAATATTCAGTACCTATATTTGTTGAATAAATACATAAAATGTAAATTTAGAGGTTAGCGGTGCGGTACGACCACTGTAGTTGACATTAGGCGTCAAAAGGTTAATCTCGTTGTATGCCTCCCCATTTGATACAGCAGTGTCGAACCATCGGCAGCAACAAGCTGTTACGCCGACGCCTATTCTCAGTTATTGCTGTCACATGCATTGAACTGCAAAACGCCCTTGGTGCGGTTTAACCTTTTGACGCCTAATGTCAACTATAGTGGTCGTACCGCACCGCTAACATCTAAAGTTGCATTTTATATATTTATTCAACAAATATAGGTACCGAATATTTTAAACATGGTATATACTCTCAGTTTTTT
>Ga0123352_10019198_pt1 | contig 10900 bp, 6 predicted proteins | sample TergutLab28metaG_FD_89700 | JGI IMG/M metagenome (GOLD analysis project Ga0123352, IMG submission 89700) | Labiotermes labralis P1 segment gut microbial communities from Petit-Saut dam, French Guiana - Lab288 P1 | ecosystem: Host-associated > Arthropoda: Insects > Digestive system > Gut ... | reverse complement strand
CTGTACGCTCTGCCCACACTGTATTTATGTGTTTTGTATTTATCTGAGAACAAACAGCGACTTGTGCCACTTACAGCATAAACTGATTGGTTTTTATAACCGAGATGAAAAGTGTTTACTGCGAGGTACAGACTGGATCTTTAAATAAAGTGGTCTGCGCTTCGTCTTTAAATGGTTAAGCTTTCCAATGGAAACATACTTGTTAGATTTGATGTTCCAACACTGTTAATGAAAATTCCAGTCATCCGATATATAGCATGTAGATAGTGTACAGGTACCAATGATTCTAGCTTCCTGCCTCCATCTTCAGGGTAGTATAAGATGTAAACCAAGAGTCAGACCCAAGAAGTACAATTAGTTCTGCACAAGTTATTTTCAGATGGGAAGAGCCAAGATTCTGAACTGAATGTTACCCAGCAAACCCGTGTTTAATCCGCTTATGATACCTTCGTGAACGCAACTGCTATTTATATCTTCCTGAAATACTTTTTTTATGTGTGTTGTTTAATGATACTGTAAATTGCCAAGAAAACGAGTGTTGATGGTGAATGAGTATGGAGCAATGGTGGAATAATTGTGACAAGGGGAAAATGGACCTACTTGGAGTAACACCTGTCCCAATGCCACTTTCCACAACAAATACCCCACACTCATGCCATGAATCGAATCTGGGCCAAATACTTGAAGGATTTTTGGTTAAAAAATTGAAATTAGTTTTTCCATAATAATAATAATAATAATAATAACAACCATGTCCTGCATTATGGTAATGATAAATTGATACGCATTTACCTTCCTCTGTGTTTACTTCCAGAATAAACTCCAATGATAACATGAGTTTCTGTTTTTAAATTGCTTTACTAACTTCCTTTATAGAATATTCTGCATTCACACTAAATGTAGCTCAACTAATGACACTACAGCAGGTAGCTAAGCACAGAGAAGTACGAAACACATGTGGACCCAAAAAACTGTACTGTACAAAATATGTTACCATGAATTGAAGTTGGTACACTTCTGGGTTTGAAAGGGTACATAAAGACACTGTACATATAAACACTTCTAACATTCCGTGCAAGTGGCACGTTGTAATAACAACAAACCATGAGTTAAGGAATTCTTTTACTGAATATTTTCTCTCCTGAAAACAAAATACTGCACTTACAACAAAATACTGATTAATTGCACAAATAAAACACATTTAAGAAACAACAAATGACAACACATTTGATGATCACTGGCATTACAACTCTGAAACCACATTTACTCACGTACAGGCAACTTAAGGCCCTTGTGATTGATTATATAGTGAAATATACAGTAATGAATGTAAGAAAAGGAACTGTATATAAGTACTTGGAAGGTTCTATTTTCACTAACAGTAGCATTAATTTGTGTCATACATATTTATACAGGGTGTTTCAGGAGGAATAGTAAATATTTTAGGACGTGGTAGTATGGACTATTCTGAGTAAATAAGTTCCTATAAACATGTGTCCAATTTTCATTGGGTGTGACGATACAGCTGTTTGAAGTTGGCGCGTACAGATCGGATTTTTGTCTGTGGGGATGGATGAAAAGCGAAGTCTACAAGGAAAAAGTAAACACAAGAGACGAATTGGTCGCTCACATTACGAACAATGCTGCCCTCATAAAGCAAGAACGCTAAGACGACCTCAAGAGAGCTACACGTACTGTTGCCAAGAGGGTTGAAAAGTGCACTGAGGTCGATGGCGGGATTTTTTAACACTTACTTTGAACTACTGCAATTTATTGAGATCATTTACATAATCAATAAATGCAATCAATACGTCATTTGTCTTTCCTTCATACCTTTTGTAAGGCTTTTTATGTGTAACATTCAAACAGCTGTATCTTCACACCCACTGAAAATTGACACATGTTTATATGCACTGATTTATTCAGAATAGTCCATACAACCACCTCCTAAAATATTTACTATTCCTCCTGAAACACCCTGTATATATATATACACATGTTCGAAAAGAAACATGGAAGGAATAGTTACTTATTTATGATTTATGTAACCATGCTATCAGCAGCTCAGATGATACAACAATTAATGCAGGGATACACAAATCCCGGTCGCCATGTCACTACAATAACTAAATTTTGTACCGTGGTGCCAAATATTTGTGGGTCCTCACTATGGAACATGCTTCTTATCACCTTTCCGTCACCTAGAATTTTGAGATGGCTCCTACATTTTTGGAAAATTTCTGAACTCCAGATTAATTAATGAATAATGAGTTGGAAAAGATGTGGAAGGATTTGGTTGTGGGTTGATCTGAAACTATCCCAGTGTTTGTTCGAACAGACCAAGGAAAATCACAAAACAACTCAGCCCAGATGGACAGTGATTTGACACGTAATGCCTCCAAAATACAAGACATAAACACCACAACTTGGGCCAACTTGCATGGTTAATGCGGCTCTAACTATTACAAATCCTGGGGACCTACCATCTTTCTAGCAACAACCCACTCACATTTGCTCAAAACATGTTTCTATATGTATCGCTATCCATCAGACAAACAACAAGTCATGACAACTTCTACCTGCAGTCAAAATCTGACCATACTGAAAAACACTGTATGTATTCAACGTTAATAATAACAATAATAATAATAATAATATTTATTAACTGCAATTGGGTTGTCACCAGGTGGCAGTGGTTATTTTACATGTATACAAAACAGAAATTGGTTACTAATAAATTTAAGTCTGGAGGGCTACATGAGAAGCATGTAGTGGCAACTTGGAATGTTGGGAACCGTCTCAGCATTTCCTTATAGACACAGGGAAACCAAGAAAAACCTGTGTCGAGGTGGCCGGTTGCAGGACCTTCCGAATACCGACTTCTAGCCAGCAGTCCAGCATCTAAAGTTCTGATCACAGACTCAGCACTCTCACAACTGTAGCTGAATTACTTGAATGATAATAAAATCTGAAATTATTTAACTGCAACACACCAATAAATATACATTATTATGAAGAATGAACTCCAAAACATTGAGAAATGACTACCACACTAATTGTATACTGTCACAACCCAAAAGCATTTTGTACATGTCACATGGCTATTATGAGATATACTATCATTCCAGTCCACTGCCTTGTTCTAATGCAATTATGACTTTTGGCAGAGTAACACTGAAATGCCAACATACGCACATGTTAGCATCAAGAGCAAGGCACTCAAACGAAACAATACTGCAAAGACTACAACCCAAATCTTACCTTCACGAAAATAAAAAATCTCAATGACGACCAAACCCAACTTCCACGTTCATAATTTATATTCTGTGGGCCGAGACTGACTGTGTTAATTCTAAAAAAAGACCTGCCAAGGACTAAGATACATGAGTCCAAATACATAACAATATTTATGCCTTATACAATAAATTTTGTTTCTTGAACCTAATATAATAAATAATGAGGTTAACTTTTACATAATGAACTACTGTTATTTAACCAATAAAAAAACCTTTTTATTGCCTGTGCAAGAAAAAAAAAAGTTGCTCTTTTTCATTACAGATATTACGAAATTCTCATTTACTATTTGTGAAGAGCCTATTCTCTGAAATAACTAACTGACCAATGGACCAATGGACCAACCAACCAACCAACCAACCAACCACTAAGACTTCAGTCCCATATGACCAATAAACAAACCGTACAATACATAACCAATATTGGTGGATGTTTCAAAATTTGGTTGAAAATTTTCCAGTTGTTAATGGCACAATATACGATGTACGATGATGACGGGAACAATTCAAATATCATAAATAACCACATTTTTATATTTCCAAGTACCATTATACAGAACAAACATTTTAAATTTTGTAATCTATACCACACTCCATTCTAAGAGGACAGACATCAATTCACAGGCAGTTCAGAAAACACAATAATAATAGATACATTGTGGAAAGTTCTGCAAGGGGCAGAATTACTGAAGAACATTATTTCAGAATCCAGGTTTTACCAAGCAAGTTGTAAATCACCCAAGACACAACAACCAGTGCTTACAGTCATTCTTTTACATTGCTAAACTGTTTGTTGATCACAGTGACTCCTGAATGAACTTCACAATAAACACCAAAATGCTCCAATCATTCTACAAGCGTGTAGAATAGAAGTCTTAATGAACTCAGTTATGATGCTCTGTAATATGACAAAGCTTCTAATGTAATCAGCTGATCAGACTACTGGCACATAGATTCACCTGAACAAACAATGATTTTCATTTCAATTCTTACTTTTAAAAATGCAAAATTATTTAATTTTAAAATTAATAAAAATAATTCTTACAAAGTAAATCACCACAAGAAAAATGTCAGCAGCAGGGGTACACAAATTTTCCAAAAACCTAGAAGGCACCTTCAAATTATAGGTGCCAGAAGGGTGACACGAGGCAAGTTCCACACTGAGGACCTACAGATATATGGCACTATTGAACAAAATTCATTGCCATGGTGAGCTGGTGCTCGGGATTTGTGCACCCCTGGTCAGCAAAAACCAAATAACCCTTGACTACACTCGTATAAAATATCATAACTGTACGGGCGTGCAGTTTCCAAGACAAATGCATATAATTTGGTAAACTGCTAAGACGTAAACTTGCCGTCACACCTCAATATATCTGACGTTAAGTGTAATACTTGTTCTCCTTTGACCGATTCATGTTTCGCAGGGGACCCACATCATTTTGTTGTTGCACAGCAGAGTCTCAATGTCTGTCATTAATTCAGACTCATACAACTGTCTCAAACATCAGAATCACAGAAGATGCAATCCATTTTCATTGTGAAGCACCCATATAGTTCCAAAGAACTTACCAAATACAAATGATGACAACATTAAAAACTAAACCCCAACAGACATTGAAAGCAAGAAACTTTATTGTCAATAAAATATAAAAACTTTTTTGGAAGCAAAAAATACTTTAACCCTTATCCTGCTAATGTGGAGAATATGGTGATCTCCTAATAATGCCAGCAGATGGCGGACTGGATTTAACTCGGCGTTTAAAGGGTTAAACAACTGAAAGAAAATCCTATTGCAAAAGACACAAAAGTAAACTACCTAATTTAACAAATACAGAGCTTGACTGAAATGTTCATGACCTGCACAATAGGAGGATATCAGGAATGCTCGCCTGTGACATCATCTCTCTCTCTCTCTCTCATTAACTGGAACTGGTCAGGAACAGTCAAGACAGTGGTATTAAAATGGGCGATCATGAAATATCGAAATCCTGAACACTGGTGATAATCAAGACTCTACTGCATTTAGCCACTTCCTATATTTCTTACAACAGTATCTGAGTGATGTTAAGAATCCAAAAACATTTTTTTAACATACAAACCCACTCAAATAATTTTAAAATTGTATAAACACCCATAAAATGAAATACATAAGAAGCCCCCCTGGAGGAACAAATTAAAACTATAATTCCTTTTATCATTTTCCAATCAAGACACAAAATAATTTACAGTTTTTCATCACAATTGTGTTTTTATATTTGTGAAAACTTAAAACTGCACATAATAGAAATTTATGGTGACTAATACAATGGGAGTAAAAAGGTTCATTCACATTAAACACTATAAAACTATAATACACTTGTTAGAAAGGTTAAAATATTAAAAATTAGAACAATTAGGATGTAGTAATACATGTTATTACACTAGCTGTAATAGCAGACAATTTTATTCACCACAACAACCCAATCTGAACATTAACTATAATCTCTTAACCATTTTCCTCCCTGTCACATGTAACAAATACAAAACCACTCTGTTGAAGAGGACACAAACAGTTAGGTATTATAACACCACAAAGTACAGTCGATCAAAGCTTATAATAACAAGAACAACTGAAAATGTTGCTCATATCATTCATTTGCGAAAAGAGCGTCACAACTCAAAATTTGGCATTTTTGAGTTATCGGTATAGAAAGAAACGTTTGCAGATGCACTTTTAACAGGTATAGTGTCATGATGCAGTCTGCAAAACTCGCCACTGGAGAGCAGTTGTGTCGTCGTTGCGCTCATGGAAAATTATAGCACTTCAAAACCTTTAAATGTTTCTCCTCAAAATTCACTAATTTTGAGTTGTGACACTGTTGTCGCAAATGAGCGATATGTTGATTAGCTTTATGTCATTGTTTAAGAGGTAACAGTTAACGGTCCTGATTTCAACACACAGACACCTACGATTTTTTAAATTCTTTGTCCAGAGTCATCATGTTGAGACAATGTTTTCACACTACTGTTATCTATCAAAGCTACTGACGAGTGTTGCGATGTCACAAGTGTTAGCAGGTGTTGTGGTTCCCATAAGCAAATGGATACACACTACAAAGGCATAGTGTTGGCATGCATACATAAGAAAGGATACACGGTAGACAATGGTGACTGCTGCATTACAAGGTACACTGTCTACAGGACATTTGACAGCCAACCTGGCAGTAAATGTATTAAACAAAGAAAAATGACGCATGTTCAAGCTGATCCACACTACATACTGTACGTGTAACTGTAACACTGTCAAGGCTTGTATATTTCTCTTTTGATGTGCTGTTACAATACATTATATACATTTTACAAATGGACAATTGCAATCTGGAAAACCATGTGCCCTGACAGACACCGGTGTTTCATGCAAAATGCTGGTACTCTTTTACCAGGCTAATGTCCAATTGCATACTAAAAGCAGACAGTAGCTTCCCCCACTCAACTTACAAGCATATCCAAACCAGCACAAAAGCTTCATTCTTCCATCTCCACCAACGCCTGCGTTCTCTACTCAGTCAGACAGCATATGGTGTCCTATCCCCAAAGACACTCATGTACAGAGAAACCACAGATAGAGGGAGGACCAGAGGGTACAGACAAGACAATGATAAAGAATGGGCAGTACAAATAGGGACTGTGGAATACACCACAAAATGGATCCTTCACTGTATATGTAGGAATGGCGATTCAAACCAATGGTGGGTAATATGTGCATTTCTATTATACAGACTGGCTGTAGCATAACACATGACATAATTTCTACAGGTCCACACACTGATCAGAATCTATGACCTTATTTACTATTTTCTTAGAGAATATGAGGAAGAACACATTCCAGACATCTTTTCCGCAAAGTGCATGAAGATAAGTGGCTTTAGCTGACAAATGCAGTGTGTTAGTTGTATCTCCTACCTGGTAAGTATCAAGGACAATTCAACAGGATTCTAATGATAGTATGTCACACTTGGAATCGTTCACTGTGTAAGCTTTTTTCATCAGACCACGTTTAAAACATAGATTAAAACGCCATGTTCTGGGGACCGGATTTGTCCCCATCTTAGGCAAATGGCAAGCAGAAACAACTACTGAGCTGGGTCCAATGGAAAAATCTATGAGTAGGTGTCTCCTGACTCTCCTATCTGAGGAGTGGAACAATTTTATTCCTGATATGTTTAAATTTTGATTTTAAACATGGAAAAACAAACAAGGTCCAAAGAGTGAACAATACCAATTAAATATGTTAAGTTTATGGGTCTCCGTTGGAATGTTCAGTCATTCTGGGTTCAGCTGCTGACTGGAGCAGATGTGGTGATATCACAAACTGAACATAACTTTAGTTACAGTTACCTACTGTCAGTTTACTAATTTACTACGGTTAAAAGAGGAATGTGACTATGGCTACGTTGCACTGTTTGCCGCATGTCGACAGCATCATATCAAAGAGTGATACAGTGGCGCAGATAGGCCCCTGCAGATCCAATGGCATGGAGCCATTCTTCTGAAAGAAGGCGGTATTCTGCATTCATGGGTTGTGAGATCTGGGAGTAACTCTCCTAGGGTAACCACTGGAGAGATATGATCAGTTGACAATAAGTGAACCATCTGAGCAAGATGATGTAGCTAGGTGGGAGAAAGTGACAGTTGGTTTCAGTGTCACTTCAGACATCTATGAAACCTATTTTAGAAAGTGTAAAGTAAATCAGCCCCATTACAGGCCCGAGGTGCGCAGAGTGTTCCAGGAAGTTAAGGTTCCCAGATTACGTGACAATGGCCCAGGATGGTGGTAAGGTTGTCAGCCTTACGGACCGGCTGCTTTTACCCCCAGGATATACTCCTGGTACTCATTTCTGTTAGAGGCTGAGTTGAACCCAGGGCCATGGTGTGATCGGAAGGATTATGTCAATGAAAAATTCCAATGACACTATTTGCAATCGAACCAGTGAGTGACCTTCCGATATGTGGCAAAGCACTTTAATCAATGTGCTACCGCGGTCCCCATTTTAGAAAGTGTATCGTATATTTTTAGCTAATTCTTGTACTTTAGTGTCATGAGTGAAAGGGTCACAGCACACAGAACAGACACAGACACGCACAGACAGACACACACTTAAATGGCCATTGGGTTAAAATGAATGCACCTGTAACACTTAACAGAAATGATTTGGAGGCTCTGTTCTAGACGACAGCAGTTAAAGTGCAAAAAAAAGTTGTCATCTGTTATTACAACACTATCATACACAATCAGCATGTAAATGAAAAGTGTATATTCCTCTTTATGGGTTCCACAAACGAGCTACAACGCTACCTTGATGTAATATTAAAACACCATTATTTAACAAGACAAAGGTAAACTTACTGACAGCACAGGAAAAACATCTGACATTTCTAATAAATGTTACATTCATTATAGAAAATCCTGATTCCTCCATTTCTGGCATCTGTCAGTCTCACAAAAGTTTCCCATCATTTTGAAACAATGTTCAAATCATTTGTAACACAGGTTTTTACAATTTTTGTTTAAAACTTAATGTCATGTTATGGCAATGCCGTAGAAGGGCCATGAAACGAGCAGTCTACGTGACCATTCATGAAAATTCATATGTACGTGCAGATATTGTCTACTATGTGGAATTCTATCATTTTTTATTAGCTCAAAAACTGTCTAACTCACATAAGGTGTGCATTGGACATATGTGTGTGCACCATCCTTTTGCTACAACTTTTGTCTGAACCATTTTTCACTCTATAAATGCTGTGAGTTATGCTCAGGGTATGTGCAGGGATGCATGTAGTCAGTGGCATACCCAGGAATTTTGTTCGGGGGGGAGTTCAACAAATTCAGTTGAGGGCAGAGAGAATGGGGATCTGGGGGGCAGTAGCCCCATAGTCAGGGGTTCTGCAGGCAGCTGTAATTTGGTACAAGAAATTTCATTTAATATAGTAAAATTTTCTTAATTTTTGGTACTTTAAGACTATTTATGATTACAACCAATTTATTTGTCATTGCTAATGTAAAACAATTGTGAACCGGCGGTAGTTTTAGAATTTTACTGCTTTTTTTCCGAACATCTTGGGGTGTTGGCGTCCCAAATTCAGCAATTTTTGACAGTTTTCACAATCGGGTTGAGTTCGGCATGATTTTGGAGGGCCTTCCGAATTTCGGGGGGGTTTAACACCCCAAATCCCCCCACCCCCCCACCCTCGGTATGCCACTGCATGTAGTCACACAGTAAAGTATCTGTTACTTTTGTCTAATCTTAATACACATTGGAAAGTACAACTTAAAACTGTGAACATGCCAGAAGGGCATCAAATCCCATCCATCAGTTCATAAAAGATTACATATAAACATAAAAGTCTGTTCCAATCTAAGACCAAGTTCAACAAGATGAAATAAAACAATATGATTGATGCCTACGGCATGTGGCGGCGGACATTTTAAAGCACAGAATTTATAGGGGATCATAATGGGGTTAGATAAAGGTAAAGCAGTCCCGTTACATGCCTGGAGTGGCCCAGAGGGTTCCAGGAAGTTAAGGTTACCAGATTTCATGACAATGGCGCAGGACAATAGTAAGGTTGTCAGCCTTATGCACCGGCTGCCTTTACCCCCAGGAAATGCTCCTGGTACTCATTCCTGTTGCAGGGTGAGTCGACCCCAGGGCCATAGTGTGAATGGAAGGATTTTATGTCAATGAAAAATTTGAATGACACCAGCAACCTTCTGATTTGTAGCACAGCACCTTAACCACCGTGCCACCGCGGCCCCCATTGGGGTTAGACAATGATCACATATGTTAAGTAGGATACATGAAGGCAGTCATGGCCTATCCTGGCATGCATTCACTAACACTCAGCAGCATTAAACAATTATTTTATTTACAATTCTGAAAATGTAAATACAGTGTGTCCTGTGTAAGAAGTTTCCCAGCGGAGGAGAATAAATTAATTTCCTAAGGGTGGAGACTACTTATATGGGAAATGTAAATATTACATTCATTTTGTGGGATCCATTTCCGTATTCCCAAGCAATTATTTCATAATCCTTCAATTATAAAAGGTCACAAATATGCATTAACAGGATAATGTGACTACACAGTTACCTTAGCGGTACAGAACATTTCATAGACGGAAAGTTATACAGGACCAGCCACACAACGTGAGTCCAGAGTCATTTGTTATTGGAACAGGTGCATATTCTTCATTTACCCCAGTTTCTCATTACACAGGTCTTCAAATGTCCATTAATTCATAGCACAGTATGATCTACTGTGTCAAAATCTTCAAAACTACGAGGGTCGTACTGAAAGTCATGAGCAACCATTTTTTGCATGCAAACCGGGAACAGCAGATGAAGGAGAGTATGGTGGTCTGTTGTGTTATCCTTGAGTGTCTCGTGACGTCAATAGCTTGCATCACGTGACCAGTATCACTCCTAACAAAATGGCTGACAACGATACGTTGTTTCGCTAGCGTGCTGTCATCAAATTTCTCGTTAAAGAGGAAATCCCTGCTGCAGAAATTCACCAGAGACTTCAGCGTGCTTATGGAAATGTGTGCATGGGTGCGAGCAG
>Ga0123352_10019197_pt1 | contig 10901 bp, 8 predicted proteins | sample TergutLab28metaG_FD_89700 | JGI IMG/M metagenome (GOLD analysis project Ga0123352, IMG submission 89700) | Labiotermes labralis P1 segment gut microbial communities from Petit-Saut dam, French Guiana - Lab288 P1 | ecosystem: Host-associated > Arthropoda: Insects > Digestive system > Gut ... | reverse complement strand
CGGGGTCATGGAGGTTTTTCTGTTTTGAGTGTTGTGTGTTAACGGGTAGAGGTCTCTGCGACGAGCTGATCACTCGTCCAGAGGAGTCGTGCCGACTGTGGTGCGTCGTTGTGTGTGATCCAGAAACCTCGTGAATGAGGAGGCCCTGACCCACTGGGGCTAGTCGGGACAAAAATAAACAAACAAACAAACAAACAAAACCTAGTAGGGCTAAATTAACTCAGCCTGCAGCTTAAATCAAGCAGTGTTAAATTATCCGTAAATAGGAATAGCTAAAATTTGAGTCACAGGCACATTTCGCTCGCAGTTTCAGATTTATTTCAACCGCACATACAAAAGCTGTTACAATAACTCCTATTTGTAAATTGTGGTGTGAGTGTTGGTTAATGTAACAACAAACCCGTACAGTCTTTTTAAAGTACACCAGACTGCAGAAATGAATATAAACAACCATTTCCGATCCACTACGTGCAGGACAATTGCAAATAAACCCTCGCTTATTGTCAGTGGCAGCTCATAAAGAATGTAAATGCCATATTTCTTCATTCATTAGTTACTTAAATCAAGGCATCATCTTTTTTTTTTTTTTTTGCATTGCTAAAGATAGCAAAAGTTTGAGCCAAATAAAAGTGAACAAGGCCTCAGTGAGCGTCTTGCGCATCCTGCCATAACTTGGAATGCCATTTTTATGACCATGCAGTACAGTCACACCAAACGCAAAACAAAACGTTTCCTTCTACCCTAAAACAAGAAGAATATACAATTGTTTACTCTAGTTTGCTCTATACAGTGTTCATATACATATACACTTTTACATTTATGAATGTTTATTTATTGCAAACTCGAATCCATTTTTATGCGAAGGAATTAGTGGTATGATCAGTGAGGTTACTTACACATCTACAAACCTACATACATACATACGTACACACACACACACACACACACACACAGATTTTCCTGGTAAAAGAGATATTAAACCTGAGGTAAAAAATCATTTTTTTAATTCCCAGCTTATAATGGAACCCAAAGATCCGTTACCGTGGTAACAACAGGCTGTCACCGGTCCCTTGTCCTCAGTCCAACAAATCAAGCCTCCCATCACCACCACACAGCCTTAAAGTGTACTTTAATATTTCCAGTCCATTGCGGTCGAGATCTTACAGCGGTCAAGTCAAGTTTCGACACAATTTGTGCACAACAATCACAGTTAGCCACTGGCGTTCTGGCATTGAACCAAACGATGAGGGGCCCTTCAAGTTTTCTCGTATTTGTGTGTAACTTGAAACGAAGGTTTTCCTTTGTACGCACCGTAAAACTACATGGAGGAGTGGAGATAAAGATCCACTCGTTCTTAACCTCCAAACTAGGTGGTGAAGAATAGTTCTACAGTAAACGCCTGTACTAGGAAGACGAGAGCTGAGCTTGGAGCTCAAGAAACACCGTAGTTTGCTGTCTTGCAACAATATAAGACGTAGGTAATTTTGTACTACTTATAATTACATATAATATTACATGATTATACTAATATACAATATACAATTATATGTAAGTTTATGTACTATAAACTAACACATACACATATAAACACATTCATGTAAATCAAACATCAAATCTTAGTGGCCGTGCTTTGTCACGTCTCATCTTACGGAGCCTGCACATTGGATTCTATGTTCAAATTACAGCAGCAAGAATGGATGTTTTTCTGTTTGTACTTTTTTCAGCGTCATAATGAAAGCCTTGCCAGTGTCTGATCCCCCAGGCAAGGAAGCGTACCGTTTTTTTTTTAAGGAAAGAAGCATTATCTCAGAGTTAATACTGAGTCGCATCGGGCCGAAGGGGTAATCCGTTTTAAGCTCACGAAGGAGTGGAATTGCAAGGAGCGGCTGCTCTGGTAATGGGACTCTGCAGACGAAGGCGGGCGCAATTTACTAGATTTACGGGGAAATGGTTGGAACTGTGGTAGTGGTAGATATGTACCTCTGTCCTCTGGCTGTCACGTGGAGAAAGACGGACAGCTGCACACAGTGGTCTTGCATTGCTATCAAGAAAGCAGATGATTTGTCAGATCGTTCCCGTAAATGGTGCGTGGTACAACTTGCCTATCTTTTAGTGGAAAATATTGTAGCCTGCTTTCAAACTGGATTCCCTTCTTGCAAACTACTTGCTTATTTCATTAAGGTTAGTGTATTTCTGCGTTAGGCTGACATGGGCGAACATGCAGTACGTCAGAGATACTAGGACTGCACACAGTATTTCGTTGAAAATTTTAAGGAAAAGTAACGTTGGAAGAACTAGGTGCCGGAGCGAATATTTTGTCAACAGAGTATTAAATGTACTTATCACCTAACAATGACAAATGGTTCACCTCTTAATCCTGACTTATCCAAATGTTTTACGTTGCGCCAATTTGTTTCCTGTGTCTTATGCGCTCAAAATATTTTATAATACTCTATATTTAAATGAAACATTTGTAGGACAAGTATGCAGTATTCCATTGACAGGCTAATTAATGGCAGATAATTCTTTGTGTAAAGGGGGTGCTCAACGAGAATGAGAAGATTGCTAGTGTAGGAGAAGTTGTAAAAGATGAACAACTGTGCTTTATGGCGTCTTCGTCTTTAGGATGGTTATCAAAAGTGGAAGGATATGAGGTCCACGACATGTAATGTACTTATAACTGTGAATTTTATTGCAAAACTTTATTAGAATTATAAATGTTTATTTTATATATTTCCGGATTTCCTTCTTCATTAGGTTTGAAACTCAATACACAATACTCTTTACAGTGTCAGCATAAACGTAATACATACACTTTAATTATTAACCAACAAATGTACTATATAAAATTTCACATTAAAACACTTAAAATCGCTCCGATATGTTTTGATCCTAAGATCATCCTCAGGGAGCTATGTTGTTTCTTGCTAAAGTCATTTTAAAAACATTAACAAATTAATCCCATTATATTAACAGGGTGTTGTGGCAGCATATCGTGTTGTGTAAGAGTACGTTGTTGGGAATGCGTCTGGGTATGGTGTGAGTCGTGTGTTCATACATGACGCACACCATAGCCAGACGCATTCCTAACAAAGTACACTTACACAACACGATATGCTGCCACAACACCCTGTTAATATAATGGGATTAATTTGTGAATGTTTTTAAAATGACTTTAGCAAAGAACAACATAGCTCCCTGAGGATGATCTTAGGATCGAAACATGTCGGAGCGATTTTAAGTGTTTTAATGTGAACTTTTATGTAATGCAATTTATTGGTTAATAATTAAAGTGACTCTACGAAATGCACAGTGCAACGATGAGGTAGTACCTGAAGATTAGCAGACAAAATTTAGGTATTGTAATTTTTTATTTAAGACATATATGAATAGCGTTTTACTACAGATCAATCTCCCAACATTCCAAGTTCGCATAGTGTACCTTCTAACGTCCACTACACACTGATGAAGATAGGATTTGAAGTGTTGTAATGATAGTCTTCTAGCATTTGTTATGAAAAGTGTGTGCAAAAATAACTTATAGTTGTGACGAGTGTCGTGTAATGTAAGGAGCCCGAACTGAGCCACTGCGACCCATGTGAAAAACTTTGATACTAGAAGTCTGTTATGTGGTAAAATAGTATTTTATGTATCACTGTATTATTTTTAGTCCACTTTTCCCAGCGCTAGCAGACGAAAAATGAACATTCACGTGTGCGGAAAGGCATGAACCCGGGCTAGCCGCCTTGTAGTAAGAGCCTTTGCGTAAATGTTCTGAGTAGAAAATTGCAGGCCTTCCATATATCCGAAAGTTCTTAGCCACCTGAATAGCAACCAATGCAGGCGTAGATTTCTCTTAAGATATTTGTTTTCGTATTAATTGAATAGCCGGATACGGAATTACTGAAATCAGTAATTAATTCCCGGTTTATTTCAAAATATATTGGTAATTCAGGTTACACAGAAACAAAAGACAGGATAATTATGGAACCACAATTAAAAAGAAAGGGAAATGAAATCGTCGTGTCGTTTTTGATGTAGGCCATTCATTTCCTATATTTGATGGAAACGACGGAACAAAAACTCAAAAGTTTATTCACGAGAGTCTGGCTCCTTTCGAGATTCAAACCCGGTACTTCTTCAATACAAAGGAGACGTGAAACCACTGCTACAGTCGACACCCTATTAAATACAAACTTAATGTCTTCAACATTCAGGCGATTCATCCCCAGTGTGTTTGCAGTCAATACAACCGACAGATGTACTCTAATCACAACATGTACTGTAAGGAATATCAACAGCGACACGTTTCGGCTATGCTAATAGCAGTACCGTTTTTGTGCATGAATTCACTGTGAAGTCTGAAATGTCTTGCAAACTTCCGCATTTTTTTGTCAACGCCTTTTTTTTTGTACAGCCCGACAATGGCTGTTAGTATAGCCGAAACATGTAGCTATGTATGTTCTTAATACTACATGTCGTGTTCACGGATTGTCTGTTTGTCTCACTCCTACCTTAAAGAGGCCTTCAGCGGCTTAGATTAGTAGATATATCTAGCGACGAGGAGCTATAGTCATCTGCTGAGTCACACTTGGCGATGACAGTAACATTTGCATGATGTGAGCCTAGCTGTCATTAGGGAAACTTTCAGGAATTTTGTGGGTAGACTGTTGACTATAAGGAAATATACCGACATAACACAAAGAGCATTTGTATGCATATACTTACTTGTAATTTTCCTCACAACGCACTAAATTAACTTGACTGCGTGGGTCTAAATATTGCTACAGTATTTACACTCTATATCCATGTTACTTTGACTCGGTTTGACGGCATGGTTATGTTAGTGAAGCAGGGCTACAGCCTATCGTCTAGGTCTATACCGACGACGTTGAAACCTCGTGTACTTTGACGGTCTCCGTGGAGGCCATTGGGTCCTGCGGATCAAGAAATTTCCCCCATTTTACGGTTCCGAAACGTTTGTTGTTGTTTTAACAGGAACCTCTGACTTGAACTGACGTTAAATTCTGCATTGCTTTTGCTGACTGCTGGATAATTGAATCGTGGAATCGTGGTTCGATTCCAGACAGGGACAATAATTTTTTTTTCAAACACACCTATTTCCTTATTCGATGGATATTGGCGACTCTTCCACGCTCTTCAGGGAAGCCATCCCGTTGTGTTCACTACTAAACAAACAACACTTATTACGTCAACACAACATAGGTTTCAATTTTTATTCTAGTCGTGCCTGTACATGTATGCTAAATGTTTCGGCCAATTCTTAGACCATCGCACCCCAACTCTCCGCAGGTGAACATCGCTCCACTATCACCTTAAACTATATCGTGGCCCGAACAGAATTCAAAGGAAGAAAACTCATAAAAGATGCATACCGCGCCGAGTATAATACATCAGTCATAAAAGAATTACAGTACGAACTGTCACTACAGCACATGAGGACCTAAATTTATACACATATTTATATACATATAATATCCGTTTCAAAAATTGGTTTTATTCTTTATATTTTATACTTTGTATTCTACAATTTAACACCACAAAAAAGTGACTATAAAGAAGGAGTCCCTTATATTTTATTTTATTTTATCATCTTTTATAACATTTTTGTATTGACATATCTAATGAAGGCCTAGGAAAGAGCCGAAACATGCAGCATACATGTAAAGGCACAATTTGAATTAGTATAAAAACTACGTTGTGATCGATTTAACCTTTTGGGGCCGGAATTATTTTTGTAATTTTAGCACACCCTGTATATAAAATGTGAATAATACAGGAACCAAATACGTTACAATTATGAAACAAACTGCATTTTGAAGAGAAAAAACGGAGAGTATACACCATGTTTAAAATATTCGGTATCTATATTTGTTGAATAAATATATAAAATGCAACTTTAGAGGTTAGCGGTGCGGTACGACCACTATAGTTGACATTAGGCGTATAAAGGTTAATGCGTGTCTTTATGTAGACTCTTCCACAGGCTTAGAGCGGCAGAGGCGCGGAGCTGACCACTCACATCCATCTATTGCCAGAGTTAAGAATGGGTGTATTTGTGTCTGCACGCTGCCATATGTCTTCATTACGTGAACAGAGACAACTTGTATCTGCAAAGGAACGTCAGGCCTAATGAAGGAAAGTCTCGCACGTCATAATTCTAATTCCGTTAATCCATTCTTTTGTTGCGGCATATCTGCAGCAGAGCGCCACTTCATATTGTATTCTCATAAGCGCGTGCATTAGCTGTCTTGGTATAGTCTTCCTGAATTTAACAGGGAAACGATACAAACGTAACGCCTTGTTTTATATGCATTCAACCGGTAGACATGAAAACTGCTACAGTGTTGCACCCACAGAAGTCGGGAGGTGAAGGTTCCTCGTACAGTTACGTTAAACAATTTATAAAATTCGTTTTCTTTTGTTCTTATCCAGTGTTTTGACGCTTTGCCAAATGAAGTTTTGAAAGACACGACTCATGCAGTTTAAGGCAAGCGGGATTTGTTGACAGCTGAGGGATAAATTAAGCAGATGTCTGCTTGGACTTTACTTGTTGTCCATCCAGGCACATTGAACTGCTATAAGAGTTACATATGGCAGTAAAAAAAAAGGTACAGTGATTCCGTTACAGGCCCGGTGTGGCCCAGAGGGTGGGTAGTGGTAGCTCTACCCTTCCATAACCGCGGAACTATAAGGGGGTGAGTGGTCAGCAGCACGCCCTGGCCGCACTTTACGCCCGGGGAAGACCCGGTACCCATTATACAGGAGGCTGGGTGGGCCCCAGGGCCGGTCTGGACGGGCGGAAAATCTCGTCCCCACCGGGATTCGATTCCGGACCGTCCAGCTCGTAGTCAGTCGCTATACCGACTGAGCTACCGGGCCCCCACCTTTGGAAGTACAGTAAGGAAAGTACTAGAAGCATGGGCACCATTAGAAGCTTCATGGTCTTTACACTTCACCATAAAATAGAGCGATTAAATAAGAGAGGATGACAGGGAAGGACACGAAGTATACATGAGGTATATGAGAAATTCATAAAACATTTTAATCGTAAAAGTTAAATAATATCCCGCGGAAGACCTGGACGTCAATAGGTCAATAGTGAAATTGATGTTCAAGAGGATAGTTTTGAGTATGTAGACTAGAGTTTTCTGATAATTGTAGTAGAGGACATCCCGTTGTGTCCAAGTATAATATTAGAATGAAATAAAATATATGTTTCGTCAAAAACAAATTATATTATAATTTATTAACTTAAATCATGGCTTAAGTTTTTATACTGATTGACGTAACGAGCTTCACTAGTTATGAAATTCTTAGTAGAGGACATCCCGCTGTGTTTTAAGTATAATATTAAAATGAAATAAAATATATACTTTATTCAACACAACTACCTTATACTTTATTAATTTAAATAATTAATAAAGTATAATATAGTTGTGTTGGATGAACTATTCATTACAGTTCATTTTAATAGATTTATCTGGCTCAGATACGGTCCAGCGGTGTAATGTTATGAAGGTAACTGAACTGTAGATTCCACAAAAGGAGGAGAGCTGTACACAAAATGAGTGGTTGTCCACTTCTTTACATCAACTCTTCTCGGAATGGGTAGCAGCACTTTTGTGTGAGACTGTAGACAAGGAAGAGGAGAGTTAATCACTGTGCGAGTCAAAAGCTCACGGTCGTTAAGGTCGCCATATTGTCATTGAGATACAAAGATACAGACAGTAAAGCAATTGAAGATCCATCTCGCAGATTCACATTTAAAGGTACAGAAATGTCTTTGTTGCTTGTTGCTGCATTTATCAACAAGGCCTGTCTCATTGCAGACCGGAATAATGAATTGCGATTTGCAGGGCACGTTGAAAACACAGCTGCTCAGATAGTAAACGTGTCTTGTGAATGGAATGACGTAGCTCAGTGTTCTTACGAGTAAATGAAATGCATTCAGTGGCTACAGCTCCAAAACAAATTAAATTTCGTTTGGCAGTTCTACAAAATGTTGAAGAGTCAACTTGGTTTCTATACCACTTGCACATGAAGGCCATACTTTACGCGACTATCGGAATCAAGTCTTCCTATTTGTCTCAAAGACTCATGGCAGACACTAATTTGCGTACTGCAGTATAAATAGAAAAATAGACAGACAGAGTGACAAAGAGATACGAGTAGGTGGCAGCGGGTAGGTAGCTAGCTGGATGGATGGATGGTTGGATGGATGGAAGAAATGGAGGATGAAGGAAAGGAGGGTAGATGGAATGGTCGATGGATGATTGGATGGATAGAAGAAATGGAGGATGAAGGGACATTGACAGTCACGAACGGACAACATACTCTATACACCGACAATCACGAACCGGACAACATACTCTATACACTGACAGTCGCGAAATGGACAACATACTGTATACACTGACAGTCACGAAACGGACAACATAATCTGTAATTATGATGATAATGATAATAATAATAATAATAATCACATTCCGGACAGCATAATTTATAACACATTAACTCAAATCCGCTTATAAAATATTGTCTTGCAATATGGAATTCAAAAAACAGCTGGACGCCACACTAAAAGGCCTCTAATCTGGCACAGATTTCAGAGGATTTGTTACGCTGGTGCATTGCGCCAGCTCAAACACAAGCAGCCCATTCAATTCCCTCCAACAATATCCTCCATCATAGTCAAGTCCGCACGGACTCCTTGCATCTGATTCCTTCCTGGGAAGCTGACACTCTCTCACTTAGTCAAGGAACTCCTCATTTCTTAAGGAAACCGAATGTTCATTCCCATCTTCACAACAGGCCCCACTCCTTTGATGTTAATGTTTCTAGTCACCTGCAACCTCCTGTTTTTTGTCGGAGTTTGACCGACTACGTCCTTGCAGACGAAGACAGTAGTTCCTCGGAAAGTAGGGATCCGGGAAATTCGGCACGGATCATAAAGTGTCAGAATTCAAGAACTGTCAGATAAACTCACTTCATAACCGCTCACCTTTATCTTTCATTTCTACTTTAATATTATTCTCCCGTCTACGACGAGATTTTCCAACTAGTTTCCTTCTTTCAGGCTCGCAGACTGCAAGCCCATATTCGTGTTTATACATCTCGTGTAGCCTAAAAAATTCTGTAACTTTGTAATAACCACCAAAAGTGACGGGACCGCGTATAAAAGTTCCGCAGAGTATGTTGCATGTTGCATGTTGCATGTTGCATGTTGCATGCGTCAAAATACAAAACGTTACAGCAGTAACATTTTAAACAATTTACGAATTATCAGTTTGACGTCTTTTTTTTCGAATGTCAAAATTTACAGCAGGCCTCTACGCCTATAACATTTACATGTAGCAACTGAACACAACATGAACACGCTGTGGTGCGTTCCCATTAAAATATTTATCCCTGAATACTAAAAACTGTCACCACCGATAGGACACTTGATCAATCTCTCTCTCCCCTTGACAAACACACACACACACACACACACACTTTTGAACGGATAAAATATTGTTAACTGCACATTGGCAGAGTAATACTTTCACACGCGCCAATGAGTTATCATCAAAATTAACGCATTTCCTGCTCTCTTTGTCTCTTGTGATCATCAAAATTTTATTTCAATTTTTGTTACCTTTTACTGGCGTGACTATTATTTAATTTCAATTTCTATTCCCCCAAAACTCTTCTTTGGCCTTCATCATTGTATTGCATAAAAGACCCGGAGGCGTATCTTTTGACCAATTTAGGACCTTTTAGCTTCTTAAATCGTACTTTCCTCTTGCAATTAGACCTAAGTGCTCTGTGTCAAATTAAAATATGTATAAACCCAATACATGTTACTGCTTATTGTCCAGTTGGGGTGGTTTTGTTGTCACCACACTTTTCACGATATACAGAGGCAGAAGAAATCATGTTTTACCTCTATGAATTGAGGAAAACCATGTGGACATACATGTGAGCCCGTAATCAATATGCGTCTTTACGAACCTATATGCCAATCTTCTGTACAAGTAGTTTGATTGTTAGAATTATCTGGAAGCTCTACTGGGTTTTAAGGACATGGCTAACAATTGGTTTAGGATTACAATAAAGCAGGGCCTACTTCGGGAATTCCTTTGAGTGGGCGCAGTGGCTGGACGCAAGGCCAAGTAACGGATGAAGTCAGCAACGTGTAATTCTATATTCCCTGCGCCTCACAAAAAAGAATGCAGTTCTGTGATAAGTTATCGTGCTCTTTCCTACGCACTGTCCACCAGCAACCCTGCATTAACACACCCATTTCTCTTCATGCTGAAGTGTTATCACTAACGCGTTAAGAACAGGACGACTGTCATGGCTCAAAGGACCCTTAGATCCATGGCTGGTTGTGTGACTGTTGAAGAGATACTGAGAACAGACACTGAATGTTACAATACTCTACACAATTTGTCTGCATATCACAGAACAATGTTAAACCCGAAAGTTTTGTATTGTTTTCAAAAAACTCACACTCCATCCCTGTCCTGAAACACACGACATTATCTAGTCTATTTGTTAATACAGGCATGACAGTTGGTTCTCATGTCGCTGAGTATGACAGAAGAATGGATTTTTACAGAACCATATCCAAGATATGATCCTACATTTCAGGACACTAAAATATGACACGTAAAGATGGAACGATATTTATTGTTGTTGGTAGTGTTTGTCTAACCGCCGGACCGCGGCCCGGTACCGGCCCTGGCATCAATTATACCGGGCCGCGAGAGGTTCTCCTGTAATTTGTCATTTTAGTTTTCTAAGAATTTTTCATAAATAAATATTTTTTAGTGGAAATATTCTGAGGAGAATAATATTCGCGATTGTGTCGAAAAGCTCAGACCCAGATGTTG
>Ga0123352_10019196_pt1 | contig 10901 bp, 7 predicted proteins | sample TergutLab28metaG_FD_89700 | JGI IMG/M metagenome (GOLD analysis project Ga0123352, IMG submission 89700) | Labiotermes labralis P1 segment gut microbial communities from Petit-Saut dam, French Guiana - Lab288 P1 | ecosystem: Host-associated > Arthropoda: Insects > Digestive system > Gut ... | reverse complement strand
GATCGGGAAAACGCCTTTGGTATTCTTCTACAGCAGCACGTGCATTGCCATCGCAAAATCCATAAACAAAATGCATGTCACAATATTCCACGTGGGAAAACACAAAAGGCATTATAGCAACTCAGTACAACTAACCTACCAACCATCCACAACGCTGCCGTAAACTGCACTACACACTGAAGGGAGTGGTGCAGTTCTGTGTCTAGCATGAGCTGAATTGCCGTCATATGACACCACACTCAAGGTCTGCAATGGATAAGATTGTCAGCTGACAGGTATGGTGTCTGGACCCGCATGAAGACCACACTTTTCTCTGGCCATTATCTCCATAACCATTCAACTTTGGATATGGGTGTTTTGAGTTATATCGGTATACTTTAACATAAGGAACACCCTCCCGAAGTCTGGCACATTCCTCCTGGGACACCCTGTGTATATATATATATATACACACACACACAGATAAAATAATGTATGAATTGAAATATTCTGGAAATGGACACAGTGACATGCTAGACTTGCTACAAACCACCATACCAATCACTGCATGTCTACATAGTTATAAGAGCTAACAGACACTGTACTGAAAATGAAGCATGTATTTCTATGCAAACTGTTATGTCACCATTTCATTACACAAACTTGTCAGCTGTTTCATGAAAATTCAGAAACTAACCTATCAATACTTCTCAAGGAGAAAGACAAAAGAATCAAGAGGCCAGGCCTCCAATGACATCTGACATACAAGCGCTTAGTAACAAGGTTGCAAACAAATTAATTCCTATGAAACCTACATGACGACAGAAAATCAGGGAAAAAATAAAATCAATTATCTCCTTTTCCCTCTCACAAGAGATTATGTAGAATGGTATATTAAGCAAGCAAATGTAGTAAGAACTAATGACAGTTATTCTAAATGTGTCATGATCTGTCTCACATATTACATGATCAAAAATACTTATCTTCTAAGGTATTATTTTATCATGGTCATTTGTCAATCAGTCTTAGAACACATGAAGACTAACTCCAATTACTGATACACTGTTCTGTGGATGAATTTTGAATTAGAGTTGACAGAGCATTATGTGATACAGCCACATGAGGTTTCCTAATTTAACAGCTTTTTGTTTACTTGACCCATATGGGAAGAGCTCTTCTACCAGAAAGTTAAGTGCCCTGTGTTAAGGTGAAAAGACATTATAAATGCACTGATAGGAAGGAACTTTAAAGAGATGAATAAATAATTCAAGCCTCTACCACACAGTAAGAGAAAATGGAACACTTCATACACATATATGGCCAAACAATTTTAATTATTAACCTCTTAATGATGAAACATCTGTTTCACATATGACTTAGTATGTACCATGCAGGAAACACTCTCCACCTCCATTATGAGAACTGATCTGTTAATTCTGTATAAGGCAAAAGTCGCCATTCGTCCCAGAGATCCATATAAAACACATACATAAATGCTATATCAGCACCATGTACGATTTTTTAATGTTAAGCCTGGTGCTACATACACTTAACGCTAGGCTTTTAAAGGTTAATGAAAGTTAAATTCTGAAAATGGTAATGGACTTTGGCTCTATAAAAGATGGAGAACTTCATGACCAAGCTGACTATCTGTAGAATGAGTTTCTCAAAAAGGACCCTACTAGTCCATGAAGTTGGAGGTGAACTTAAAAGAAATTAAAGTACATAAAAACTATTTAACTATCCAATTATTCTGGCCCCTGTCATAATTTATTATGGCAGACTAACATGTTTACTCTTTACACAGAACTTTTAATATCTAAACTCTTGCCATACCACACATTCAAAAAATTTCTAGTAACTAAACCTGTCCTTACTGTATGATATTACCTTGAATAGAAATGCCATACTATTACAGCACAGTGACTTCAGTTACATGTAATATGATACACAGCATGGTGGATTGCAACTGATATGAAACTGAGAAACATGATGGTTGGAAGGTCATGTTGAGGGAACATAACAGGTCTTCAAAACCACACTACTGTATTAAATGCATTACTTGCCTTGAAAACACCTTAGAAAACACCGAAGAGTGGTGCTGACTATCGTATTAAACGCATTACTTGCCTTGAAAACACCTTAGAAAACACTGAAGAGTGGTGCTGAATATCTGCTGAGTTAGGTACTGATGACAATACTTCCTTCTCATCCTTTTCACTGGTCAAGCCTTCCATCCAAGCCAATGGGTAGGACAAACGTTTCAGCATCTATGGACAGAAAGAAGACAGAAAGAAAGAATAATGAAAAACAAACACAGAAAAATATGACTTCACACAAAGAACAAGAATCACTAAACACCAGCTAATAGATTAGGAATATGCAAGCATAATTTTGTACTTGTTTCTCTAAATTATCTGATATAAAAAAATAACAGTTCTGGTACAACAGTATTCTTAAAATTAGTTTGTTAAATAACAAAACAATATTAGCCATTCAGCATATGTATTACTATGTTAACATGTGAACACAATATAGACATGCAAATAAATGCAACATAAGACATCAAATTTACAATTACTCTTTCCATAATATTACATACATGTATACATTTTGTTACAATTATGACTTTAAGAAATTGTCTGTAACATCATTTAATCTTCTGCATTATTACACCATGCAATCCAGTATGTGGTTACCAGTGTTTTGGAAAATACCCTGACTTCAACTACAGGACAGAAGATGGAGACAGTGTGCCTTTCCAAAATGCTGGTAGTCAACAATCAGAAAAAAGAGTGGCACAAGAAAGAAAATCACAACATGAAACATTACTGCTGTAAAATAAAGTTCCTTTGTGTCTGTATGATATGACAGATACTCTATTGAATAGCAACATCTTTACTGCTGACAAGTTCATAAAAAGTTACATTTTAAGGTCAAAAATATAAACTGGGATAAACCAAATTCACTTATAAAAGAATCAGCTTTTTAAAGTGGTATATGGATAACATTTCACACATGTTATTCAAACAGCTAAATAAACAAAGAGTTATGCATACTTTCAAAATCATAACGGAAGAGAACCTAAACACAGAAAATCCCATGCAGAAATGTGCCTGAAAGCTCAAGACAATGAGTTGCACACATTCTCTCTGTTTAAATGTGTATGATTTTCACCTCTACAGAAATTTGAAGCAGAAAGTTTGGATAAATAACTGAAGCCTCTGAAAACCTTAGAGATTAAAATGCACAATGTTATTCTGAAAATTACACACAAAGAACTCAACCCATTACAGTCCTGTAAAGGCAGAGGGGAACCACTTTTAAGGAGTATGTACCTGACAAGAGACTTGGCTAACCAGGTTTTGAAATATGAAGAAGTACTTTTCACTATCCACAAGAAACAGTTACTTCATTCTATGCCTGCTTGCATCTGTTCTTAACTACACTGCTGAGGAGTCTGTAAGGTAAGACTCTCTGGCTCTTCACTATTCCACTATGTCTGGCATGACGACAATACAACAAATGAACAAATGTTTCCTACCGCTTATTTATGTGTATTATTATTGCTTTTGTTGTTGTCATCGTCGTTTTTAACTAGGAACTGACACATATGGATGACAGTTGCAATCAACAAATAATATCAACCATATGCACAATTGATCTTACCTTATTTTTACGGCTCTCATGCTTTTCTGGATCATCCAACTTTTGTCCAGACTCATCAGCTCCTTCTTTTACATCACTAGTTACTGCGCCTTCTCCACTACTGTCGGCATTTGAGTCCAGGCTAAATGACACTGATGATGGTTTCTTCCTATTAGAAGCATCACCACTCTGTATTCCTACTGTATCTAAAACAGTTGCCATATGGGCAACAGTATTTGGTGGAACCCAGTCATCAGGGGATGCATTAATGATGTCTGCATCTGAGAACACCTTCTCTGTCTGAGGTACAATACGATCAGGTTCTGCTTGGACCGGTGGGACATGAGACCCAGCACCCAGAGGATCTAAAATACCTGCATCCCTAATGTCAATTCCAGAATCATGGCAGCTAAGTTTCACCAGCTGTCCTTGTCTATCACTCTCACCATCCCCTACATCACCATCATCACCAATACCAGACTTTGAGGTGCTGCATTTTTCCTCAGATGTTGATATGACATCATTTTCCTTGTCAACAGATACTCTGTCAATACTTGGAATGGCCCAGTGTTGATCAAGACAAGATCTCCTCCTTTCTTCCAGCATCTGACATGTATCCACAGGTGTCTTATCATCTTCTTCTTCTTCACCCTCCATTTTTTCTCCTTCTGCATGCCTTGTGTCTATTCCATCTGTACCATCTGAGAGGCTTTTCTGATGCTGAACAGAAGAACAAGATGACTCAAAGGACACTTGCCTGCTGCCCTCCTTCTGGCAATCTGAAGCTTCATTATCTGATGAAGACAGAAGCATAAGGTTGGTTGGTGTAACTAGGTCGCGTTCAAAAGCTTTAGGAAAGGCATCACCCTCACGGCCACCGGCTCCACATGAACAGACACTCTCATTTTCATCATCATTGTCAGAGGAAGAACGTGCACGTGCCAATTCAGGAAATGTTTCATCCTTGACTAGTAGCGAGTCTTTGCCTGGAGAGTTTTGAGGATTATCTACAGATGCTGCTTTGTGGCGACTTCCATGAGCATGGTAAATCTCTGGTTTAGGAACATCAGACCTGCAATACCAGCATACTGTTCACAATGGTATCCAAATAGCACTAAGAAATTTTTAAGTTTACAAAGCACAGGAAGTATATACTGTTCTCTTCTTCTTTCCCCATCTCCTCCTCCCACCACCCCACCAAACCCCAGTTTCAAAGGAACAGAAAGTTCATGTAACTTGCTAGAAAATCCTTTTAAAAAAAAATAATAATTTCATGAAATATTTTAATTTGCACATTCATGAAACACTGACGACACATGAAGGTCTACTGGGCTTTCATGTGCCATGAAACTACACACTTTTTAATGAAAATCATGAGTAGAAAAAATAATTTTGTATGCATAAATATACAGTATGTGAGGACAGGTCAGTTTTTAATACGCATGACTGCTTCCTTTTGAGAGAGATTCTTAAACAAAAAATGGCTAAATATCAACCACAACTTGGCTGAAACTGCTGGTGGTTGCATTAATTCCAAACAAATGCCACACAACATTACTACTTTTAGACTTCATGGCTTTAGTAATCAATATAACACAGCTGTCAGTAGTGTTACCATGAAACAAATAATGATATGGAAAATTTGGCAGAAGGACATAATGATCTCTTTTTTTTTTTAGTAAGGGGTTACTGATATGCAATATCTGAAAATGAATTAATCAGGATGTAGATCTAACATAAATAATATGGTTACACTACTTTCCATACAAATTGGTTACCTCCAGAGAAATATGGTATATGAATATTTCACTGAATTTACAAATTCTAGTGTTGTTAGTATTTACCTTGGTATATCAGATCTATGTTCCACCCTCATATGGGCAATATCATAATATATGGCAGCATTTACAACAAACTCCATGGGAGCAATGACTCCATATGACTCTGGTCCATGTTCAATGACCAGAGGATCTGACACATTAGGGTCAAACATGACAGCATTAGGTGTGACCAACAGTACACCCCCAACAACACCCTGGAAGAATAAAAGAAAAGTTAAAAACCCACACACTAAATCAGTTTCCTCATGTTCTAGCATTATTCACCAATACCAAATTGTTATTTCCTCACCTATAAAAATACAGAACTAATCATATTCAGTCTTCATAACAGAACTGAAAATGACAACACATTATGATACAAAACTGGCTGTTGCTAATACTAGCTAAAGACAATTTCATCAGTTCAATTATGTACTTAAAAATGTTCCATTACATTATATAAAATTTAATGCAATATTTGTTATATAAAATTCTCATTTTCTAGTATGAACTGTTGGTTTGTAGCCTACTTTTCTATTGTAAGGAAAAGAAGCTGGGATATTACATCAGCATTCAATGTGATGTGCATTGTGTGCCACCCACACTACTACTGAACCAGCCCATTGATAGTACAAAATTTAGTACCATCAATATGCCACTGGAGGCCACTTGAGCATCATAATTTTCAACTGCTCACAATCTGTAACAAGGTGATGACTAGTCAATTGCTTACAATCTTGAGCAGCTTACAAAACAACATGCCAGGCATCAAAACTTGGAAGGTAAAAGCAACAGCAGCTGCATTTAATACAGAGTCTTGATCTTTTGAGACACAGGCAACTTCCTGTTCCAAACTCTTTCTGTGGGATTTTAAGACAAAAATAATACCATGCCAAAGTATTCTTTAGTCTTCAGCCTAAATAATGAATAATCAGGGCTATGCATATGAAATTTTGTGCATCAACATTACAAACTTGCCAGCTCTGTGAAACTTACAGGTTATGTCTTTAACCAAATACTATAAGTAATAAGTTCTGCACAAAAATAAAATAACAATAAAATAATAAGAGTAATAAACCTGAACATTGGTACGTCCCTGGAATAAGAAAGTAAACTCCAGTCAGAATGCTGTGCACACGTATGTTTCAGCATTATGCAAAGGAGAATTTATAAATAGCCAATTTCAAGAAAAACTAAATTTACCTGAAAACTTACAGTGTAGACCCTTATGTCAAATTTCAGCAATATTTACATTCAACTTTAAAGGATTCTGATGATGGTATGTGGTCATAAGCACATCTAAAATTGTGAACACTGTTCATTTCAGGTTACACACCCACAATATGTCAAAGGCAGATCTGAGCTCTGAAACCTTGTGGGTTTTAACCTGGGACTGTGTACAATGTCATATATTTCAGTCACATCCATGACAACATTTATATGAATATGGCTTCATCTTTGTTGGCTCACTTCAAGCCATAAATGTGACAAACACATAAAATCAACAGAATCATGTTACTTTAATTGTACAATTTATTAGATGGCAAAATTCACCACCTCAAATATATTTTCATATGTGAACATTCTGAACTATACTCACTCCATGACATGAAATACATCCTACCTGTCCATCAGTGATGTGGCGAACATTTATTTTGAGAAATCGTTCACAGCTCCGTTGATCCGCTGCTGATCGTTGATCATAACCATCATTGCTAGGAGCAGCAGCACCAGAATGTGACGTCAGGGGTGATAATGGTGTTATCACACGTTCAATATGTCCTGGCAATAATGGTTTTGGGGACACAGGCCGTAAATTGTCTAGAATTTCTGCAACATGACAAAAAAACACTGTGATGAAGTTGATATTTCAGCAGTTCCATTAATAAATACCTTACCTGCTGATAATATGATTACCACAGCTCCTCTAGATCCTTATGAAACCTGACTGTAATTGTGAAGTATAACATAACATAACATAACACAGAATACAACCAGCTTCACTACTGAAACTTGTGTTTCGCAGATTGACAGTTGAAGATGGAGATGGTTGGCAGTACAACAAGAAAATCAGGTTACTTGGATTTAACAGAATGATATTATACATCAGACAAATAACTCTATAAATTCTGAACTACAATTCTGAAATAATACAAAACTCTTTACAGTAGTGTAGCTTGGTGTAGAGTAGTGCACAGAGTAGAATGGCAGGGTACTTGTGCTTCTACTACACGGTGCACAACATACCAAGCTTCAAATATTATGAATAGTTTTACAGTGACTTATACGCAATTATTTGACGTGTATACTCTCTGTTAATGATCCTACAGGGATCAAACATGCAGAGTTTTAATTTTTAATGTTTTAATGTAATATAAATTTTGATGGACAAATTGTGCATTTGGTTGGCTTTGTAATATTTTAGTTATAAATGCACAGAATGTATAATATTAAAAAAAGACATCTCCTGGGTTTAGAAGTCATGTAATTTGTTAGATGATTACTAGTGTTTCAGATAAATTTGCTGCCCTACTTTCAGGGTAGAATAAATGCACTGGGTGGAAAAACTGGTATATGTAATGTACTGAAGGAATGGTCAGAACATGGCTAAGGAGCCAGTGGCCATAAAAAAAGGCCAACTTTTAATGGAGTGAAGAAAAGAAGTGAACAGGCACAGATGAGGAAAAAAGCGAAGCAATATAACAGAAAAGAGATCACATATGGGGTCAGGAGGAAAGAGTGGGAGTAGATGACAGGAGGTGGGGAGATGAAGAAACGAAGGAAAGGCAAGAAAGTGGCTCTCTTACAACGGCTTCCTCGGAATCTGATAACCATATACCAAAACAGGCAGTAAAGAGTCCCGGAATACTCGGTCTGAACTGTTGCTAACACCTTTGTTAGCCATTCCTAGCAACTTCTGCTCCCATTTATACCGACAGAAATGACTCCCTTTCCAGGAACTTTTTCCTGAAGTTCCACCCCTTATTTTAAAATGTTCCTTCACAACGTACTGATGTGTGTCACTCCCAGTGCATCTAAAATATTCTATTAATTTTTTTCGTCAGTACTTTTTATCCACTATGTATGATCCATCATCCTGTGTCAAATCACACATGTAATAATCAGGGAGGCCCCCAGACATGAGCGCCCCCGGGCAGGCTAATAATGTGGTGCCCATTTGAACCGATACTCTTTAAACTTTTTTGTCCTAGTATTGGGCTGGCTAAAACTGCGGATAATTTTCGGAGAAATTCTTTCTCGTGTGGAAACTTGACTTTACTGACACCATGTCTGCCATTATTCAAGTGACGTCTTCGGTTGGGGCCTCAGACAGCTGCGCGGCTGGCCCATATCTTGGACCGGCCACGGTAATAAGAAAATAATTTCGGGAGTGGGGAGCAGTTATCATGAAAAGACAGAAACTATCAACAGAACATTCTGAAACAATGGTTGAATATCAGATGTTAAGTTACTGAGTCTGGCAAATATCCTAAGCAGCTGCAGAAGGAACAAGACGATGAATAAAGTGAAAATATACTTAAGTCCAATCCCTCATTATGATCAAGTTCTCACCTTTCTCATCTAGAAGCTCGGTGTTCCCCTCCAGCTGCTGTGTCACTACAGGTGTGGAAACAACGGCTCCTTCACCATCGTCTGCACTGGTGCCAGGTCCATCACTGCCTGCAGCGCCAGCACCCTGCTTGTTCGGGACATAGAGCACTTGGCCCGGGAATATTAGTCTGGTCGCCAGTCGATTCAGTTTAGTTAGCTCAGAAGGTGTCGTATCAAAACGAGCCGCTACTGACGTCAGGGTATCGGATGCTTCAACCTGGGAATAAAAAGAGCCACGACAAAGCTTTGAAAACCTTACATTACACATTCCATTTGTCTCATTAATTTGTTAATTTGCTCAGCTTCCTTAACTTGCCACGTTTCTCTTTTATTCTTCTAGTTCTTTCATTCCTCTTTCTGCTTTCCCAGTAGTTTATTCTGCTTTAGTCTTCACCTTTCTCTTTAACTTTCCTTACAGTCTCTCTTCCTTACCTCACTTTTCCCACACATTCTTTGCCAAACCAATGCCTGTCCTTTCTGTACAATCTCCCCGCACCCCGCATTTCAATCCACGCTCTTTACACCATGAAACACAACACATTTACAGAGCCATCAATATTGCCCTTTTACAGTAATGACCTAATTCCCTACACGCAAAATTTACTTACATTACTGTTAATCATGACAATAAATTCTGCCTTGACTCCCTAATACCATTTTCATTAATTAGGTCACGCGTTTTCTTATCTACGACGGTTTTGTGTTCCAATTTGTCTCCCTTACACGTATTTCCAATCGCAGTTAACAGTCAAATGGCACTGCAGATAATTTCATTTCCTAACTTTTTCTATTTCTATGAAGTTTCTTCACATACTCATACCGTCAGGTACTGACACACAACCATAACACTCTTTCCTACCCAACAAAATGTGTAATCACCCTTTGTATCAGCTCCATATTCTCCGTTTAATATCTCTAGATTGTTTCTCTCACCAAACTCAATTTCCTTCCTTCTGCATTACGCACATCATCCTTACCTAATCTAGATCCAAAATAATTATTGTGTTCTTCATCCACATTCTGAAATGTGTCCCAGGTGCACGCCAGGTTTACTTGTAATGCTCCAACCGACCAGTTATATCTCAAACAATAAAATTTCTGCATTACGTTATACAACTCTCAAATCTTTAATACCCTCTTCCATTTCTCTCGTAAAACAGCAACTCTATCACCATGAATTTCGTGGCGCATGGTAAACAAAACCTATACAAACCTGTTCACTAACAGCTATCCCTAAAATGTCTTTCATACCTCCCAAAACTTCTCTAACCTTATTATATTATTCCTACGGACCTATAATCTACCCGTAACGGGTTTCCAGTTTCACACCGCTTACTGGTTCTCAGTCGCTTTTCGCCATTCCTGCCAGTTCACTGCTTCTGGAGGTATTAGATTCTTCTGCTTCTTCACCCTTTCTGCCTACCCTTTTCCACGTCAACTTGGGTCTTCCAAATCCCGCCTCCCCTTCCACCAACCAGGTTATTATTCAAGTTTTATTAATTCCAACCGTCTTTACACAACAATATCATAAGTTACATGTTCAGTTAAGCAAGCTACATGTTTCGGGCTTCATGGCCATCATCAGGCTAACAAAAGACTGGTATCATCAATTAAGGCACAAAAAAGTTGCCGTACCTATGGAATCCCATGGTTTACACTGTCTTCGCATCTACTTAAAATTTAGTTAATTGGATTAAATGACAATTGTATAAAACTTATTTTAAAATATTTTGTGTGTGTGTTTTTTTTTTACAAGCAATCGAAGTTAAATACCAGCTATGTTGTACTGTTCTCAGGTGTGTATGGGTATTGGGGCGACCGTTCGTGTATAACAGGGTTTTG
>Ga0123352_10019195_pt1 | contig 10901 bp, 4 predicted proteins | sample TergutLab28metaG_FD_89700 | JGI IMG/M metagenome (GOLD analysis project Ga0123352, IMG submission 89700) | Labiotermes labralis P1 segment gut microbial communities from Petit-Saut dam, French Guiana - Lab288 P1 | ecosystem: Host-associated > Arthropoda: Insects > Digestive system > Gut ... | reverse complement strand
GTCCAGACCGGCCCTGGGGCCCACCCAGCCTCCTGTAGAATGGGTACCGGGTCTTTCCCGGAGGTAAAGTGCGGCCGGGGCGTGCTGCTGACCACTCACTCCTCCTAGTGCCGTGGTCAAGAAAGAGTAGAGCTATACCTCTACTTCTCCTACGGGCCGTACGGCCTGTATAGAGCCTCAGTGCCTGTACAGGGGTGCACTTTACCTTTGCCTTTAACCTTTACATGTAGTCCAGATGTCGTATGGGATCCCATAAAACTTACACCAGTGTTAAAATTGTGTTAAAACTTTGAGTGGTCACATTGCGTGTGATATAGTGAGAGTTGTGTGAGGAGTTGAAATGGAATTGAAATTAAATTTGACACATAATACGCGTAATATATCACTTGGGTTGAACTGTGTTAAAATTTAAAAAAAAAAATGTATAGTCACAAATAATGGTATAAGTGGCTAGGCACGGAGTTCATATTCTTATCTCGTATACGCCGAGTACTTCCGGTCCCAGTGGCCGCGCGGTCTAAGGCGTAGGTCTTCGGCCGCTCGTCTGCTAAGACTGTGGGTTCGAATCTCACCAGGGGCATGGATGTCTATCTTTTGTGAGTGCTGTCAGGTAGAGGTCTATGCGACGAGCTGATCACTCGTCCAGAGGAGTCCTACCGACTGTGGTGCGTCGTTGTGTGTGATCTAGAAACCTGGTGAATGAGGAGGCCATGGCCCACTGGGGGGCTGTCGCGCCAAAAACAAACAAAGTACGCCGAGTACCGGGTGGCGCTTGTAAATCGTGTTTTTAACTGTACCGTATCTCCTTATTAGTAAAGATGGATGTCTATTGTATCTTCAGTGTAAATTTCTGTTTTTTTTATATATAACAAGACAGCAACGATGCTGAAAAATATAAATATTTGGGCTTAGTTTAACCCATAAAAACAAATATGAACACAGATCGGCGCAATCTTAATAATGCACGTACAGTTTATTTTTCGATATATTGGAATGTCTCGGCGTAAGCTTGTGTGCGTCTAGCATAGCAATTAGTGACTGAACAAGGTACAGGCAGGTAAAATATAAAAAGTTTTTATGGGATCCCATACGACATTGAAATTTATTTGCACTACGCATAACCTGTTTTAAATTTTATGTAGAGATGGCCTGATGCTGTTGTAACGACCGAAACATGTTGCCAGTAAGTTAAATAATAAAATATTGTTGTGTTTGACTGAAAGAAATATACTTATTATTGCTTTTCAGTTCTATAACACAACGGAATGTCCTGTGCAAAAATAATTCCTCATTGTTAACCATGACATTATACTCCTCGATTATACCGACATAAAATCGTCGAGTTCGACTCTGCTTGAATACTAACTTTGACATAACGGATAGGGCAACCACATATGTGGCATTCTTAAGAAAATTTCATCGTAAAATTCCCCGAATTTTATGAGGACGAGGGGCTTACTATATTGTCCACAGTAGCCCCATCACTGTATCATATCCAGAGCCTGTTTAATCCATTCCACACGTCCCCTATTTCTTTAACTTCCAAGGCAATGTGGGGATAATAGCTCGAATTGGCTACTGGCATTTCCTTACAAATCCTTTTCAATTCACTGTTCATCATTCATCCTTCTATTTGACTGTATGCAGTCTCATTTATTCACAGCGTAGGACGTACAATAAACTGCAATAGAACGTCCGTTGTTTATCTCTCATTTACGCCAGGCCTTCCAGTAGGCTCCTTCTCGACCAAAATTATTTATGCAAATTTTCTCTCCCATGCATGGCTGCCCATCCTGTTCTCCTTAATTTGACTACCCTAGCATTATCTGTTGAATACTACAAATATTTAGGCTCTTTAATATACTATTTTCTCCATTCTCCTTCAACTTTCTCCAATTTGGGTCAGTAAACTCCCCTCAGCGCCATGTTCTCGAACACTCACCCCCGTACAGGGCTACGAAGAAAAATTATAGCCTTGAATGTTTAACTTTGCATGGTTCAGGTAGCATGCGAGAAGATAAGATGCAAATTTGCGGTTATGTGAACCTGGGAACTGGCGTAAATTATCTGTATGGAATGTTGTGTTCGTGATGTTTGTTTTGTTTGTTCTTTCATGTTAAATTCATTTGTTAAATAAATAAATTCGAGACTACGCATAAGCGTAATTGGATAATAACTTTGGAGGGCAGGAGAGAGGGGCCACGAAATCGATCATGTGTTTTTGGCTCAGCAGCCTCCAGTGGGCCATGACCTCCTCATTCACGAGGTTTCTAGATCACACTCAGACACACCACAGTCGGTAGGACTCCTCTGGACGAGTGATCAGCCCGTCGCAGAGACCTCTACCTGACAACACACAGCAATCACAGCAAACGTCCATGCCCCGGTGGGATTCGAACCCACAATCCCAGCAAGCGAGCGGCCGCAGACCTACGCCTTAGACCGAGCGGTCACTCGGATCGGCGATCATGGGTATTAGGAACTTTAATTTACAAAGTATTAGTACACCCAGGGTGGGGGGCCGGCAGCCCCCTCAAAGCAAAAGTTATAAGAAAACACAGATCTTGTAGACACGATGACAGCTATAATAGGTTTTAAGTGATTTACTCTTCATCCTAAATCATCCTCAAAAATCAGCTAATGACAACTGCACTGGAATATTGAAAAGTGTAATAGCGACTTAACCAATACGTCGATGTTTTTCAGTTAGTTTAATTTTCCCTGTAAACTAACAATATGTCGGCTCGGAAAGTTTGACACGACTTTCATAACAGAGTTTTTAAAATAAAAAATATATTATGTACAGCCTAAGGATCAGTCCACCCCCAAAATTCTGGGTGTTCCTGTGTTAAGAAGGAGTCAGTTTAGAAGAAGAAGGAAGATTGGTTTGAACCCTCCCATCTCTACCCATTTTTTTTTTTATTTGCCCCTTTTCAACTCAGTAGCCACAAAAATATTCTTACGTAGAAAAATGTTTGAAGGGAATTAACCCCTCGCCTCCTCCGAAGTTACGCCTATGAGACTGCTTATCAATTCAGAGATAAACGAAATGCAGATAAAATATGCGCATGACAAACAGCATTTCTGTTGTTACCTCTGACATGTTGATGACAGGTTTACGTTTTGAGTGGCAAGGCCCTGAGGCTGGTAGTGGAGGAAATAATTTCAGCTTGCATACTCTAATGTTCGTAGGTGGACGAGTTAACCAAAAGAAAGGTAAGTAGCTGCTGACATGCGGCTGAAATTCTGAAGTTCATTGTCAACCGGAATTTAGAAACTCCCTTTCTCCACAGAGAAGGTTGCATTCCTTTGTGTCCAGAGATGTGACAGCTTGATCACACGTTCAGACCTTCGAGAGGAATCACACGGAAGTGAAAGGAGCCTAGTCACATTAAAGTCAGCATAAAAATATTAGGACTTCTTGAGCAACACTAAGTAAAGTCCTCAGGTAGTCGCACTTCCGGGGCGTTGATTGTGTTATTGCCCATAGATTTCAAATTTGTGAACAAGTTAGCCTACATGCCTTGTCGTTTCGCTATATATAAACACACACACGCGCACACACACACACACACACACACACACACTTTGAATTTGACATTCACAGGACCGTGCATTGTGATATATTCTTATTATAAAAGCCAAAAAGATGCATTATTTCTCAACTTTATTTTGGTAAAGAACTCAATTTCTTTACCAAAATATAGTTGAAAAAAGTGCATCTTGATGACTTTTATTAAAAGCACACACACACACGTTTCCTCCGTATATTAGCAGTATATTTACAGCCAATCGTTTTGGATCTTTATAATAGAAACAGAATGTGTTCTTCGTGATGTAAGAACTGAGGCTGAAGGAACGGTTAAGGATGGTAGGCTACATCGCAGATCGTGAGCTGTTCCGTAGGCGTCAGCTCTCAAATCGCAGGAAACGCTGTAAAGACCAGTAATATCGAGACATCTTATATGAACGTGTGTCTTCATGTGAAGTGTCTGCCATTGCTGTCCGGTTTGAAACAAAAATCGGAATTTGTCGACAAGTTTTAGTAAAAATATACATAAGTAATGCAAATCCGTGTGGTGGGAGTCGTCGCACTGTTCCGTCCGGACAAGCAAGACGAGACTGACGGTTACCTTTGGCAGCTGCTCTGCGAATGCGCCAAATGGTACGGAAAGGATGCGTCGATGGCCTGTCAGTCTGCGACCTGAATAAAGCCTTAATTTCTATTTGAAATCCATGTAAATGACTGTGTGCAACAGGCCTTCTTAATTAGCTTATAGCTACCTTGTTACTCTTCATGGCGCAACAGCCCCTAGTGGGCCAGGGCCTCCTCATTGTCGAAGCTTCACGATCACACTCAGACACACCACAATCGGTAGGACTCCTCTGGACGAGTGACCAGCCCGACGCAGAGATCTCTACCTCACAACACCCAACATTCACAAGAGACATTCGTGTCCCCAGTGGGGTTCGAACACGCAATCACAGCAAGCGAGCGGCCGCAGATCCACGCTTCAAGACCGCATGGTCACCGGGATCGATTCCGCTCATTTACTCAATTAATTCTCTGTGTTCGATGGATTCCGAATGTACATTGCTGTGACAACAAAAGCCTGCCACTCGGCCGCAAAACTGATTACTGTCTAAACATTTCATATACTTTAAAATTTCAGATTTCCTACCTGTCATGCCGTCTGCGCCTAACTGGTCCCTAACCAAAAACGAAATGTCAGTCCTTTTGTGTTGTTTGTGATGTTTTAATACAACTAGCATGCCGTTTCTTGCCAGTACTAATACCGTTTCTTGCTTTAAAATAACGTTCCAAATACAAAAATATTATCTGAAAATAATATGCTGTGACCATTTCGTTCTTGACCCATCCTGCTTCGTTCGTGTGATTTCTCATTTCATGCAATATAAGAGTGACAAAATATCATAATATAAACCTAAAAGCAATCTATTTATGCAAGAACTGATTTATTACAGACACAACCAATGATAATTCGAACCATGGAGACCTTGATCTGGCTGTCAACAGCACATGCAAAATCGAGGCTGTCCTGTACTGTTGATATTGAAGATGTCCAAGCTGCTATAGAATTGGTGCAGTTTGCATACTTCAAAAAGATAAATTTGTTTTTAGTCTCACGATCAAACACACTCTCTGAAATGGTCAGTGTCCAAAGATCAGCTTCATGTGATATATAGAAGTTTATATTTTGAAAACTCCTTATTCCGTGTGTTACTGTAACATAACTACATCACTACATGATAATGACAGTTTGATACATTTGTAGTGGGCACTAATGTTGCTGTAATTTGTTACATTGTTAAAAAAAAGTGAAAAAGTGTCATCACCGAGGTGATGGAGAAGCAGCTGCAGCATCTGGTGATGACAGTGGAACTGAAGATTGCCAGAGAAGGAAATCTAGAAGGTACTTAAAACTGTATTTCATTACCAGAAAGTTAATTCAGATTGTAAGTCAAATTTAGGGGTAACTGTACTCATGTAACTCTTTTACACTGTAACTAAACCACTGTTATCAGTTACAGTCATATTGTAGCAGCAAAATACGAGTATCCTCTCCTGTCCACTGTCAGAATCAGCGTATGAATCTCATTATGATCATGTGCTGAGCACTACATATTGTTGTTTACATCTGACATTTTCTTATTTCTAGTAGTTAGTATATAGGGGTGAGGTGAGGTGATAGGAGTTTTATGTCTTCTGAAACAGTTTGTGTGCACACTGCTTTCTATTTTCTGAAACAGCTTGTATGCATGTTGTGTTACATTTTCTGAAACAACTTATGTGCATGTTGTTTTACATCATTCATCCTTTACACATGTTAGGAGTGAGGTTGTGAATTAGTAGTGATTATTTACCTAAAAAATTATGACAACAACACCGAAATAATAAGAAGGCTTTATGTGTTTGAATTTTGTTTTTCCTTCTCACTTACTGATACACAAAAAGAAATGACTATCAATACGTACTGCCACTACTGCCACTGTTGTCAATAGTTGTTTATCACCTTTGTACAGGGTATTTACAATTATATACCTCAAACGGGCCATATTTCTAGGGTATATAGTGTTGCAGCTCTTCTGTATTCACAATTTATGATACATGTGATGATGGTGATGATTTTGTTGTTGTTGTTGTTGTTGTTGTTGTTGTTGTTGCTGTTTTAAATCTTAAATTACTGACAAAATTTACAAGCAGTGTTTTTGGTTAGCCTGGTGTCTGCCCAAGAGGAATAAACAAAAGGATGGCAGATTAACCTTTATCATTCTTGGGCTTATTTAATTTTACTGGCACAAGTGCACAGTGTCACTGGTCAAGCACTGAATTCTGTCAGTACACATAATTTTACCTCTGCTGCCAGCTGTGGTAGTACAGGGAGCTATACAATCCCCTGTTCCTGGATGATGACCTTTAAATAGATAGCTAAGATGGAATGAGGTTCCTTTACGTATTGTTCTGCAGCCCAGAAGCAGACTTGGTGAATAGGCTTACAGTCCTTATTACAGGGATACTGCAGAGCAAGAAGTACTAACTGAGACATGCAAGAAACAAAGTTCTGGGAAGCCTGCAGCAAAACCCACAACTGCTGTTGAAATGGAGACTTACAGATCCGATCCTTCTGACACACTTGCGGGTTTGTCTGCAGAGTAGGATTCTGCTCTACTGATTGAGTGAGTGAGTGAGTTAGTTAGTTAGTTAATCAGTCAGCTAGCTAGCTAGCTGGTTAGTAGATAAACTGTTCTTTACCTGTTCCAGTAGTACAGTGTGTGTGCATGTGCGAGTGCGTGTGTTTGTGTGTGTGCGCGCGTGCGTGCATATACATATATATATCCACTGCCTTCAGCCAATCTTGAACCTGAGACTTCAGGTACAGATGTTTTATATATATAAAACATCTGTACCTGAAGTCTCAGGTTCAAGATTGGCTGAAGGCAGTGGTGTTTCTATTCTCTGACATCTGATGTGTATGTGTGACCTGCCAATGATTCAGAGTCCAACTTAAGCTCACCACCATGATCATAACCACTGCTGGTATGATGGAAGCTTTAAAGGTCAGTCAGCCCATAATTGGAGGTACTGACCACAAAACCAGTTGTGTACAGAAGCGTGAAAATAATGGGCAGCATCTCTTATAGTAACAAATTATTGCCACAAAATGCTGTAAAGTTTGACCTGGGCTTACAAAGGAGTAATTTTATATTTCTGTCTACATTAGTTAACATAAATTGAGGTATTATTACACAGTTGTGCAAGGCAGAATTGGACACCTAATTACAGATATATGGGGCATGTAATATGCATGGGAGAGACCACAAATATATATAAAATTGTGACTGGGAAATGTGATCTTACATAATTATCCATGCTGCACCTGTTCTGTCTGTCCTCGGGTTTAAATCCTTCAAAGCAAGCCTGGTGAAGGTGTTTCAAAACAAGAGGACAGACTGCCTCACATTGGAATGTGTCATGAAATTTGCAAATGGACAGCAAAGTGGTGAGCCATACAGCCAGAGTGAAGTGTCTGCAGCAACAACAAAGATGATAGATGCAAACCAAATATTGGTAGCTGAAGGCATCTACACAGTGTGGGCTGACAGAGGAGACGGTTGGCACAGGCAAGCATGGTTTCAAATAGTTCAATTTTTATGCTTTCTAACATAAAGATACAAGAAAACTTCTTCCCTTCCTCCCCTGTAAGTTTGGTACCTGAAGAAAACAGAATAATGTGCCCTAAAAGGCCAAAAGTAGGCAGAATTTACCAGAAATTTTCATACAGACTGAGCAATGTGACACCTGCAAACACACTGGAAGACTGTTGAGATTGTACCTTATTGGGTGGATGAAGTGAGAAATATTGGAGTGGTCATGACTGGGAAATGTGCAAACTCCACTTGAGGTTTCAGGAAACAGCATATTGAAATACTATACTGAGGAAACTCTTAATTAACAGTGAGATGACTGACTTGGGGGTCATTGAAACTGATTGTTAAATAGGCAGGAAACACTGAACTAACAAAACCTAAATAGTGGATGCACTGTGTAGCAGTCCAACCACCTAAAGTGGACACATCTTTCAAAATAAGTAATACATTTTTCTGCAGTTCTAATCCACATTTCATGCAGTGTCATGTTAAGTGACAGCAGAGTTGTCTTTATTTGAGCACAATGCCATAGTTTTACATAGGGGAAGCAGCACAGCTCCACCACCACCAAATGTCTCATGCCCTTCTCAACATGACAAACCTAATAGTCACTTTTCATCACTTTGCAAACGTGCCTAAAAAGGGATAACAGGAAATGCAGATTGACTCGTGTAGTTAAAAAAATATATATTATGAATACGAATGTGAAGCACATCTGAAACTGAACAGCAATACTTGCACACTGCTGTAACAGCCATGGTTAGCATACATACTGGCAACAGTATGGAGTTAATTACGAGCTGGAGTAGTGTAGTTTGTACAGTAATTAAACTAAGAGCTATTAAAAAACAGACTATGGGCTGGACAGCCCAGGGTTCAAATCCCGGTCGGAGCAAGAGATTTTTCTCTTCTCCAAAACATCCAAACTGATTGTAAGAGTCACCTCCCAGGCGGTAAAGCAGCTGGGGCACAAAGTTCACCACTCACCTCCATCTAGTGCAGAGGATAAGAATGAGTGGAGCTATACCTCTTCTCCACCTCTATACCTTCACGACATGGACAAGGACAACTTTATGTTTTTACAGAATAAATTTCTTAATATATTTGGTGTTCTGTGTTAGGAAATAGGACAACTTAATTCTTGTTTACACTGGAAGTGTGTCAGGGTGTAACATCAAAGTGGCACTTCAAGTCAGAGTTAACCACTAAAATATTTATACAGGTTCTGAATTTTACATTGTTAGCATACACAAATAAATAATAAAAAAGTTTGTGCTTGTGTTGATAAATTACATGTAGCATGTTTCACATAAACAGGTTTTTTAAATACTCCAGTACACTGGTTGCAATTATTATTATTATTATTATTATTATTATTGTGCAATTCCCAAAATACTTTACTATATCTTTTCCTTACAAAAGAAGCTATTCAATTCCTATACAACTGCTGTGCACTGTAACAATTTCAGAAATATCACATTAGTTTTAAGGCCGTAGAAATCTGTTAAATGCTTGCACTATATGATCGTGCTCTGCTAGTAATCATTGTACTTGAATTCTAATTGGATTCAAAACGTATGAAAAGAAAGTAAAAATTAAAACTGCACTTGAATGGACATAATACTTTCAGTACACAAATTTAATTTTCTCTCAAATTCCAGCATCATACGGCCAATCCTTGCTGAACAAAAGCCACATTCCTGAAAAGTACTTCATTAAGGAAACTTAAAAAGTTGGAGTGTAAATATAAGTTGGCGTTCTTGGACAAGCAGACATGGACTTAAAGCAGAACTTTTCAAAGTGTAAGCTGTGGACTGTTGCTGGTCCACAAAGCTTCTTTCATGAGTCTGCCAAGTATCGTAAGAAATATACAAACACTGAAAACAAACATTAAATTTTCATTAAAGCAGAACATTGTTATATCAAAATTATTGATATATCACCAGTCTGTTTTGGCATGTACTATGTTCATGATGCATTGAACCCGACTTCATTAATATGTGGGCCTACTGATAAATGCTGGGTTGAAGAAGGGGAGTGAATGTCAACAAGTTCAAGGTCATTTTAAGTGTGCCATCAACTTGAAGTTCACACAAGGAGCTACTCCAAGCTTTCAGTAAATAGTGACCACAAGGGGCAATACAACATTCACTTGTTACTGTGTCACAAACATTCAGCAAGGATCAACTATTGGCTAATGTAGGTACCACACAGTCTGAAGTAACACTGTACAGTATTGAGATATAATGAGAGCAGGTAGTCAGACACTTAACTATGCCAACCACAACACATGCATTTGTCAGTAGTATAATAAAAAGTCACATTATTGCAGCAATTCCCAAACTGTTACCCCATGATGAGATTTCATTATGAAAATCAGTCTGATAATGTTACAAAACCTACAGTCAGTTCTGTATGAAACTGAACTTTTCAAGCCACCGTTGTGATTCAGGAGTGTAGGAAGCACAGCTACTAATGCCACAGTTGTCATAATATATTGTGTGCTGTTAATCAGAGCACAATAACAGAACAAAGAAGTAGGTTATTCCTGGAGTCCCCCTGAAGTTCTTCCAAGTAGCTTTACTCTTTTGGGCATTTAAATAAAATTCCAAAGCCACCAGGTGCGTCATATAAGAAAATGGCTTTAAGGTAAAGATAAAGCAGTCCCATTACAGGCCTGGAGTGGCCCAGAGGGTTCCAGGAAGTTAAGGCTCCCAGATTTCGTGACAACAGCACAGGTTGGTGGTAAGGTTGTCAGCCTTATGCACCGGCCGCCTTTACCCCCAGGAAATGCTCCTGGTACTCATTTCTGTTAGGAGTTGTGTTGACCCCAGGCCCATAGTGCGATCAAAAGGATTTTGCGTCAATGAAAAATTTCAATGACACCAGCTGGGATCGAACCAGTGACCTTCCGATTTGTAGCACAGCACCTTAACCACCGTGCTACCGCAGTCCCCAATGGCTTTAAGGGGTCAAAACAAATATTCCTTGCACTGTAAATCCTTTTCCAATTTTGGAAATCTAACGGGCCTGTGCATGTTTTGTGAAGTACCATACACCACAGTCAAGTTGTTACAATCTCAGTTAAAGCACTGGCTATTGAAATTTGTCACCTTTTCAATCAGTCCCTCCTTTCATATGATCACATAGTACTTTCAAATCATGTATGACTGCCTTCTTCCAAACTCTTATTACTTTCAGTTATCTCCCCTTCATTTGACAATAGTTTG
>Ga0123352_10019194_pt1 | contig 10901 bp, 6 predicted proteins | sample TergutLab28metaG_FD_89700 | JGI IMG/M metagenome (GOLD analysis project Ga0123352, IMG submission 89700) | Labiotermes labralis P1 segment gut microbial communities from Petit-Saut dam, French Guiana - Lab288 P1 | ecosystem: Host-associated > Arthropoda: Insects > Digestive system > Gut ... | reverse complement strand
TCCTGGTACTCATTTCTGTTAGAGGCTGAGTCGACCCCAGGGCCATAGTGCGATCGGAAGGATTTTATGTCAATGAAAAATCCACTGACACCATCTGGGATCGAACCAGCGACCTTCCGATTTGTAGCACAGCATCTTAACCACTGTGCTACCGCGGTCCCCTAATGTGTCAAATAAATTTAAAAATAACCGTCAGTTCACAACTCAAGTTAATAAATTGAAGGGTTTTTTAAAATGTAGTTCATAATCAAAGTTTTAAAGTGAAACCATCTAAGATTAGTGTCAGTTTCTACCACGCGTTGAACGTGGCACTGGTGCAAGAAAATTTATGTGAAATATTTCATCTAATAAAAGACTTAGTAAACGAAGTGTATAGCGAAAAGACGTAAATAAGTGTTAGTAATTATTTGTAGTACAGCGTTCTATTTTTTGTGTTTGTTTTTGTGAATTTGTACATCCGTGACGTGCAGATAAAGCACGGCAACTTGCGGCCATGTGTAAGGGAACGGCGCCGCAGTAAATTAAACGCAAGCTGCTTGCTCCAATCCCATTAAATTAATGTCACTTCTAAAACACCTAGCGGCCATTTTGTGTCAGGCTTGCTGTGCTGTGTCCACTGAGTTAAAATAAAATAAAAAAAAAACCTTTCGAATCAATTTAACTTATAAATGGAATTCAGTCAGTCCTGCGTTTGCTTTATACTTTATCTCAGTAGTTTTAATGTTCCACTTGCATTTATTTTCAGAGTATTTTTATTCCATCGGTTACACGTTATACGAAGCTTGTGCCTGTTACAAGTTACACATGTGTTTCTAATGTTCAGCTACTGAGAACACATGTTCGTAGCTTCGAGTGAAACAAGTATAGATTGGACAACTGCAAGCAGTAACACTACACAGTTGAAACTTTTATCACGTCTGCATGTGACATGACAATGTGATATCGATATAATTCCCTGCAGGCGATCTATTTATTAGCTGTTGTAAAAGTACAGAGAATGGTATGACATGGAACCACTTTTCAGTACAAAGAAATAATAGCTTCCAGCAGTTCTTCGATATTAATACCTACGATTGTCAGAGCATTCTGTACTGTAGTGAAAACACGTGCCTGAATACATTTCATTTTTTTCAGCAAAACCTTTGTAAAAGTAATGACAAATGCACTCTTTGTATTTGCAGGTTTTGTGGTGATTGTAATAAAAATTATAGCTTGTTTTCGAGTAATCCGAGTGTGCTAGTATACCCCCTGGCAGTTTATTTGGTGGGAAACTTTTCGTAAATCGAAGAATTTATTCAACTGACTGTATATGAGAAATTGTTTTCGGATCCTTCGGCCTATACTTTCAATATTGGATTCAATGTTTGTGGTCTAGCACAAGACACGGGAATTTTAAGGTGAAACGTCGCGCACAAAATATACTGTGGTATACGAGAAGATGTGCGCATTGGCATGCATAAGGTGAAAGATGAAAGTCATCTATAATATTGTTGGAACTCAATAATTAAGCAAGTAACTTGTTTAAATGTTTTATACCAGCGAGGAAAGTTGTAAGATGTGAATGGAACTGATAGAAAGTGTTAAGCTATCGTACACAGATTTTAGGGTAAGAGAGTTTCCATTAAGTGCAAGTAGACGACAACAAATTTTGACGTGGTTTATTAAAAAGAAGCTATGTTCTTGCAGTCAGTCCTATTATGCAGTTTCATTTCATCACGACAGTGATGGAATGAAACATGTACCTGCATTAAAGAATATTTTATACTTGTGTACAAAAGGTAAATCAGACCCCTTAGAGGCTCGAGCTGCCCAGAGAGTTCCAGGAAGTTAAGGTTACCAGATTACGTGACAGTGGCCCAGAATGGTGGTAAGGTTGTCAGCCTTACGCACCGGCCATTTTTACCCCCCCAGAAAATACTACTGGTACTCATTTCTCTTAGAGGCTGAGTCGACCCCAGGGTCGTAGTGCTATCGGAAGGGTTATGTCAATGAAAAATTCCAATGACACCATCTGGAATCGAACCAGCTACCTTCCGACTTATGTATAATAAACCAACAAATGTACATATATAAATATATTATTAAACTTCGGTTACTCATGTGAACGAAACCTATTGGTGAAGTGTAATAATATGTGGTTGAACATGTTTAAAAATGTGCATTTTTTTTGGTTTATCCTTTAAGTATAAAATTATACACCTTCAATTGTGATATAATAGTGTGAGAATCAGTTTATCGCCTGATCAATTGTTACGCAGGATGACACAGGATTATGTCGCTCTTGAACCTATATTCACTAAACCTAGCCTTTTTGAAACTCGGTAACCCAAATTTGCTTATTCTCGTGACTAAGGCTTCTCGGCAACAAAAGAGAAAGTAAATTCAGAGTGGCCTGAAGAAGTTACTGTAAAGTTTCTTAAAGTTTTTATTATACAACACTCTTACAGAGACTTATGTGACCCTCCTAATCTGAAACACCTAATAACTTTTTGACAGCATAAGTTAAAACCACTATTAGAAAAAAGTCCCTATTAAAGGTTCCAGTAACAGAGCTTGTGGGTGAATTCTTTATGAACACTGCATACCTGTCACATGTTCAAAAGTAAATTATTGTGAAGAAATCTTTGACAGCTTATCTACCACATTTTTATTCTCTGAAGACTTTCACGAATTTTGGAACTAACTTGTGGTGTATTTTAACGGAAGCGCAGCAGTGGAGCGAACTTGTGAACTGCGGTTCCGCCTTACGTGAAGGGGTGAAGATTCGAATTTTTGGCCTCTGGTCATGTCATAAGAAAGACCTACTGTAGGTGTATACACAGATTTAAAGCACTGAACTGAAGCACGGTGATGAACCAACGGACTGGTTTAAGCTTTGTATATCACGATGTGAGGAAGAGAGCTGTTTGTCAGGAAGCTTAGTTGTTTGTAATAAAAAAATGTCTGGGTGTCCTGCTGTTTAACATTCTTCAAAACGGTTTTACTTCTCTTCCAGTTGAGTTAAATAAAATGAACACCACTACTTGTATTCCTTATCAGTGTTATCGTAAAGAGAGGAAATAAAATCAAGCTAGCTCTATACAATATTAAGTATACAGGGTGAGCATAAATTCTTTCCCTGATTACAAACACTTATCACAAGAAAACATTTGTTGCACTTCAGAAGAGTTTCAGCCGTGGATAATTTTCCAACAAGAAGATGCACCTCCACACTGGGGTTCACATGTTCGTCGGTTTTTGGATGCAAAATTTCCAAACAGGTGGATTGGGAGAGATGGTCCGATACACTGGCCACCACGATCGCCTGATATCACCCTCCTTGATTTCTTTTTTGGGGTATGTTAAGGACAAAGTGTATTCAACACCAGTTGCAGATATTACAAATTTGAAGGCAAGAATAACAGACGCTTTTGCTACAATAACTGAATACATGTTGGAGAACACGTGGAGAGAAATTGATTGCCGATTAGACGTTCTCCGTGCAACAAAATGAGCACATGTTGAAGTGTACTAATGTGTTTTAAAAAAACTTCTTGAGTTATATTTTGAATAAAATATGTTTGTATTCCACGTACAGTAGTTTTATTGTAATAAATATTTATAGTCAGGGAAAGAATTTATGCTCACCCTGTATATAACACAACTTAAAAAATTATTCAGCAATTTGGACCACCAGTAACATAACGGATCTCTCTATTTACTTCATTGTTACTAATCCCCGAAAAAGAAAACACAGTTGTGGTTAGTTCTTACAGTGTCATAAAATCGGTTACACTGCGGTTCTCGTGAATGAATTACAGACATGTATACGAAAGACCTCATTTTCATAATTATTAAAATTTTAACATATACTTACATATTACCCGCACAGAGAACATGCATCACTTCTTCTGACCATGAAATTTAGGCTCAGAAGTTTTAAGGCTATTTTCGTTCCAGGAGGTTTCTCTAAAGTCCGTCGAACTTAAGTACCTTTGTGAGTTTACCTTTCCGAGAAGCTACTGATTTTTCTAGAACAGCTTAAGCTTGTATTTTATGCCGATAATGAGAAAAGGTAACTTACAAGTCTGCTAACAATTGGAATATGTAGCAAGCCTAATGCAGGAGACTTTCTCCAATGCCATTCTGTTCTTCTGTAAAGGCCATTCTCATAGTTCCAACCTTAAACCTCTTAGTTCCGGTTCCTTTGCTTGATACTTTTGCTAATATTGCCAGATAAATTTCAGAGTCAGCTATAGTTGCTTTTATTGTCCGAGCCTCACATCCAGATTGAAGATGGAATAGTCTAGAAGTATGCACTTGAATATTACAAAAATATGTAGTGTGTTTTACAGGCGTAATGTGTAATAAGTGGAAGAATAACATCTGCACTTAATTATTAACTTTACACAAATTTATTTAAGAGTATGAATTATATTGTAAGAAATGTTTTAGAGAGAATTCAAAATTCTAATAGCCGTAAAATTACAGTTTTCGTTACGGTATGATGCTAAATATTGGTACAGAAGCGCGTAAATTTTGGTGATTTTTGATTGTGATAGCCGCTGATGTGTGAAGGTTAAAGAGTAGTGGGTTCCTTTATACGTTTCAATCTTGCATGAATGCTGTTGCATTTTGCATACTTCTGTACTGTGGGTATAACTGATACACGTGACATCCTCACACCCTACGTCTGTATGAAATTCAATCATCGCTAACTTCATAGACACCTCTTCCTTGAAGGACTTGATTTTCTAAGAATGCTTCCGCACAAAATCTTTCAGCATAGTTTTATCTCTTTTTCTTCTTTAGTTCGGTACGTTACAAGAAGCACATATCTTAAATTTATACCGTAATTATATTAAGTAAGCTGTGTAAACCAGACAGTTTCTTGTTACACCTCATTTTACGTGGGCTACTCTACCTGTACGGAACCAAAACGGTATTCTGCTCACTTAGGTTTTTTAAAAACAATGAAATGATTTCATCATTGGACAGCAAAGCGACACTAAGTAACTTGCTTTAGATTGTAACATATACTTTAAGGGAGTCGATATTTCGGCCGCGTTTCTACCTTTTTCACTTTCTTAAGCTTATCTTTAAGTTTACGTTGAGGCAGACATGTCAGCTGTGAGATACAGAACTTTGTTCGTCTCCGTAATTTGAACGACAATATTCCACAGCAAGCGACACGAAGAAAACTCTTCGTGAATATTTCAACGGGAGAGTTCATGATTGTGTAAAGTTGGCAGCCATGAATCTTTGTTGTCAAAGTAACATCATCGATCACTAGGTTGGCTGTATTGTGAGGAAGTGACATGTGAACGTAGACCAAAATGCATATTGCTCCATCGATGTACGATGTACGTATTATGACCATAGAAGCAGATCTGCTAAGCAGTGCAAGGAGGGCAGTATTCACAAAGGCATAACGTAACGCTGTGTGTGTGTGTGTGTGGAGTATGTCTCATTAAGAAGGCAAGAGACTTGAAATTTATTGACAAATTTAAAAAGCCACAAAATATAGTCGTAAGAAAGCTGAAGTCAATCCATTTCTACTTTGGCAAGTTTACGTATAAATACGAGATTGTAAAAGAAAATTGAAATAAATGCATAGATCTGCGTCACTGGTAGGTTGCTAATGCAGCGAAACTTCATGTGCTTCATCTCTGCAGTACTGCATAGGTCGTGTTTGAGACACTAACTATGCAGCCTTGTTTTCGGGAGTTCTCTAGACCATATCTGGGTACAGAGGGCAGATATTCTGAAAAAAAATTAATATTTTCTCAGTCCCTCGAGCTAACTTACGTGAAGTCTCACATTAGACTGGGAAAGCTCCTTACAAGTAATTTACAATTATCTATTCACTAATTATCATCACAGTCGACACTGTAGGCTACATAACCTGACTATCGAAGTCATAGCTAAATAAGACACAAATACCACATGGGTTTCAGTCTGGGTCAAGTGGTATTATGCGGAAGTAATTTTACAAACGTTTGTACTAGTCATGGCCAGCTTATTTTATGTAGTATTTCGTGCATCTTATACGTTATTTTAATAAATGTTTCATACTTCATGGTCAACAGCGATATTGGATTCTCAATCGCACCGTCACAAAACGGAAACTTCCAGTAGTACATAAAGTATTGAAGACTGTTGCAGTATCTGCTTTGTCCATTACCAGTACTGTATTACACGGCAGTATTCACCACCTCTACACGTGTAGGCCTAAAGCTGTTCCCAGCTTGGTTAGAGATGTCACAGATGCGCATGGTGATTGCATTGCCTTATATTTATGTTTTTTTTTCAACGTAGGCTGTAACTTAGAATTTGAGATTTTGTGACTTCCCATATTTAGTTCAATGAACTCATTCATAATTCACGTCGTTCTTATGGTTCTCTGTGTGGCCACATTCCAGTCACTTTTTGTAGCTCTTACCGAAATATTTCTAATTATGAAAGAAGAATGCACAGAATTCTCTTCCGGAGCCTGGCCTTACGCAAAAGAAGGAAGTTTCTTTAAAACCTGAGCCTCTCTTATCCACGTCTTCAGAAATGACTACGAATCATGGACCCAGTATTTGGTGCATATGATTCTCATGATCGTACGTAAGTGTGTGTGTGTTTGTGTGTTTGTCTACTCGCGGAAAAATTCAAGAGAACTCTCAAGCAAACTTTATTAAGCTTTAAATCTTAATCTTAGCGTGTGACTGTGTAGGATTCTGACAGGCTTAAAGGCATTAATTCTCTTCGCATTGAGAAATAACATAATTTTTATGCAGAGTTTCAAAAGTAAACAATAATAAATATAAAATTTGTGCGCCTTCTTTTGAATTGGTAAAGAGACCCTTTACCCGTGGTTAAAGAGGCCGGAGTGGCAGCCTAAACATTCACATTTATCAAAGGGTGGCAGGAACGAGACAGGCAATGTTCGTACAAACGTAACACTGAGGCGCGTTCGTTTAATCACTGTTGTTGTGGAATGCAATAAGTGTTACATATTCTGAGTGTCTGTTTGTAGCGAGCCTTATTTACCCAACATGCACAGCACAAGCGCCATATTATTTTGTCATCTGTGGCCTGTCCGGCTCCAACTTATTTTTCCACATTATCCCATAAATGGCGCGATTTCCGGGAAAAAAGTTATTGAACACAAAATATATGTTTGAATTTTCTATACGAGGTTTGTGTGCAAGATTTCTCATTATACGAAGAATTCAGCGAGGTATTGTAATAAATTTACAAAGGTCATCACGTAAATTATCCGCCATTCTTCTCGGATTTTAATGAAACTTGATTTTTCTCAACAAGGTTCCGAAATATTCTCCAATATTAAATTTCATGAAAATCGTCCAATGGGAACCGAGTTCTTCCATGCGGGCGGACAGACAGAGAGGCAGACATGAAGAAGCTAATATTTTTTTCACACTTTTGCAAAAGTGCCAAAAAGTGAATAGATCTTAGGGTAGATCTTAGAGTTGTTGGCTTCCAGAAGGTTACTTCAGTCTAACCTCCTTCAACTCAACTCGAAACAACGATAGTGTAAGGAGAATATGAGTTTGTAGAATTTTAGTTGCTTCTAATTTATTTAAATTCGCCCAAATTCTGTCAGGTGTTAGAATATCTCAAATAATGTGCTTTGACGTGTTCGTTAATTTACAGTAACATGGCAGCTATTGTCAAATATCTAACTATTCATAGTCTCCGTTTCATATTCAGATATTTTGTAGCCATTGTGCGTACTTTCAACAATTAAATGGTGATTTCTTCTGAATGTTTTCTTATTTGAGAAGTATGTGCTGTTGGCATCTTGTTATCTCGTTTCTGGGAACACCCAACAATGCTGTGCAATTTTTTTTTTAGAGCAATGAAGCTTTCTGGCTTGAGAGGCAGAATTAATCGAGGGAGGAGGTGCCTTTGGGATTGCATCCCTCGGGAAAAGGGGGGAAGATAGTTGAAGAAACGCGAGAGAGAAAACGGATAAAAAAAGGGTAATTGAATTTGCATGGAGGTAGAGTGACGTCACCTGGTCTCAACGTTCGTCACGTGACAGACTGGAGTGATAATGTAGATTCGATTACAACTGACCGGCATTCGCGTACCTGAGTCTCAGATGTATAGCTTCCCCTCTTTGTCTATTGATGGTTCTATTCACTTATCTTCCCATCCTCCCTTTCGCGATTCTCTTAAACCCTATTCAAATTCCTATTCACTTTGTTAACGTGGCTTGCCATTCTCCAGGTTTGTGTGTGTGTATCTTATTTTATTCATCAGTTCTCCGTCAGCTTTCATGAGCCAGTTCCTCTGACCCGCTCCAGTTCAGTAGCCAGTCTGAAATCGGCAACTGATAAGACTTCTTCGACAGGATATTGGTTCCTCAAAGGAAAACAACAAAGTAAAACACGAACGTGTACTATTTCCGTGACTGTAACAGGATTCGAAACAACGATTCAAGTTTACAAACGTCCTAACTACGAAAGATAGTACTTTCCTTTTCTCGAAAAGCCAACATAGGCTTCATCCAGTAGCTTAGAGCAAAATGTCGAGGCCAATATTGCTGTCAATTTTGATACGTTCTTTCCAGGAATTTGCATAGGTCTACTGTTGAGACCCCGTCCGTCTAGCAGCCTACTTTAATTGTTGACTCTCCGTCTGTCACGTTGCATTTCCAGTCACTTGAATGACCTTTAGTGTTGCAGTAGTGATTTGTATCTTGGTCATTTAGAGGAAGTAATGACAGAACACATGGACACTTACATTTTAGTAACATTCTTGAGATTTTCGATACTAAGGAACTAAGTACAAAAGTTATCCACGCACTTAGGCCCTTGCGCCGTGTTACTCAAAATTTGGCTGATCTGCACTGTGTGGAATCAAATCCACTTACAAAGGTAAAATCGGAAAGTACTGGAGCGGGTACAGGCACTGCGGAATAAACATTTACGGCCTTCAGTGTTGTCTCTCTGTTTGATAAAAGTTCAGAATCTGTAATACCCGTGAACTAGGTAAGGTAACTTTTTGCCTCCATGCAGCAGTTGCCACTTCTTTGTACATCTAGATCCCGAAGATAGAGATCTATACAATAAACAAGCATGATCACATGTTAATATTTTTTAATCCTTCCAGGCAATTGCAATACTGTATTATCAGCACACACATAATACCAGTAGGTCCCACAGCCCTCCCACGTCTCTTTCAAATCACTATATATTTACATACCCTCATCTGTTGATACAGAGCCTTTATTAACAAATGAAGTAGGAAAGATATAAATGCATATACCTTAGTATAAACATATCTGCACTCCGCCTGTCATAGCACTATTGGAGTTCACCAGCTCTTCCAGGGTTTCATGCATATCTGTTCATCTCTTTATATGTATGAATTTATTCCGTATCATGTACTTCTATGTCAGGGTACATCTTCATCTGACAGTCTTTGTTTGCTTACCTCAAATGTTCTCTTCTATTCATTCCCTTCTGGATTTTCTCACGGGTTATACTTTTGTACTCGGTTCATATGTGTCATGCTTCTGTACCTGGCACGTACTAGTGTACTGTGTTATTACCCATGTGTACCCGTCAATATACATTTATTTATGTTTGTTCCTTAGTCCAGAACTTGAGAAAAACTTTGTTTGGTGCTTGTTGGATATGGTTAAATTAAGTAATACTGTTAGTGCAGTCTTTGAAGAAGATGTTAAGCATAGACCCGTTTGAATATGACTTCAGTGTGAGAGGTACGAATATATTTATTATTCAGCGATAAATCGTCATTATGTTCTTAACTAGGCACATGGATATCCTTCATGGAGTGCTTGATTACATGCGAAACACACTTGCTTTTTCCTTTAACTCATATTCAGAAGACACAATAATATCTTTCTCATTTACACTTTTACTTTTACGTTCTTCGCTTACGTGTTTTTGCAGTGCTTCTTTGGTCACAAATTCTAAACCTAGTATTTGACTCATATAGTAGGTTCCAAATAGGTTAGTGGCTTGGATCCTTGACTGTGTGGCTGCCTGTCAGTCAGACAGTAAGTAGCTTACTGCACATATCCGAAACCAGTGAAAATATATGAAGAAATCCGGTGTTGGGTACGTGGACTAAACGTTATTGGGCCAATTTAATTCTAAATGATGGCAGTGGAATATGAACCCAGTCCTTTATGGAGTTCAATTCAAGCTGAGTTTCTCGAAAATGGTACATCATGCACAATATTGAGGCACGGAACTTATACAGGTGTAAAGACATATTTTAGGACTGATTGAGTGAATGCATTCTTGCACATTTGGAGGGCGTATTTATTGTCAGCACCCGACAGTAGGCGTTAATCCTTAATGGTTTCGATGGCACGTATGTCCACTTGTAGAACGCATAAAATGGAATAAAGGAATAAAGGGGAAAAAAGAGAGGATATAAAGTTTATAGGAACTTTTTTGCTTCAATTTCAAATTGGTTCTTTCACCAGTAAGTACTGATCTCTTGCAGCCCTGAAATATTTGCCTGAAAAATCTTTTCATTTTGTAAGTATTTAAAAAATACAAGAAAAGAGTGCGTATTTACAGACCCTTCAGGAGTTCACACGCAGTGTGGTCACTTAATAGTAATAGTAGTATTAATAGTAGTGGTAATGGTGGTGGTGTTGGTAGTAGTGGTCGTAGTAGTACTAGTACTAGTAGTAGTAGTAGTAGTAGTAGTACTAGTACTAGTAGTAGTAGTAGTAGTAGTAGTAGTAGTAGTAGTGGTGGTGGTAGTTTTATTAGCAGTAGTGGTGTGGTGGTGGTAGTGGTAGTAGTAGTGGTGGTGATGTTAGTAGTAGTATAGTAGTAGTAGTAGTAGTAGTAGTGGTAGTTTTATTAGCAGTAGTGGTGTGGTGGTGGTAGTGGTAGTAGTAGTGGTGGTGATGTTAGTAG
>Ga0123352_10019193_pt1 | contig 10902 bp, 5 predicted proteins | sample TergutLab28metaG_FD_89700 | JGI IMG/M metagenome (GOLD analysis project Ga0123352, IMG submission 89700) | Labiotermes labralis P1 segment gut microbial communities from Petit-Saut dam, French Guiana - Lab288 P1 | ecosystem: Host-associated > Arthropoda: Insects > Digestive system > Gut ... | reverse complement strand
CATAACTCCGTAACCGTCCAAAATCGGACACATGTTTATATGAACTTTTTTGATCACAAAGGCCTAGGAAATCACCTCCTGCAGTTATGCCCTAAAGTCGTGAAACACCCTGTATATATATGACGACGATGATGTGTGTATATATATATATATATTTATTTACATCATCGTCGTCGTCATCATCATCCTCATTAACATTTCTTCTTATACTTATTTTTTCAATAGCACGACAATCCGCACTGGACTCTAACCACTTCACCAGTTCTCCTTCTAATGTTCCAGGCTTCTGCTAACCTCCAGCTATTTTCCTTGCATCCTTTCTCCATTAACTTCATCTACCAGATTATTCTGTATCTTAACACATGCTTTTGCTTTTTCCATTGTTGCTGATGCCAATTTGAAAACTTAGTTGTTATTTCAAAGTATTTCGTCCTCTCAAAAATTTTAGTTCTGTGTGTACTCACATAACACTGTCTCAAATCCACGAAGACTCGATATGCCATCTACATTGCATTTCCAACACGCAATTAGTAACTGTTTTAACTGTATTTAGTTGGTCAGTATTTGATACACCCTTTATGAAGCTAACTTGCTATTCTCACACAGCATATCAGAATACGTGTGAAAACTTCATATTCCGAGCAGGAAAGTGACATAACACAATGGATGCTGCTTTGTGGGTTGTCCCCTTCCTTTTTTTAAATGGAACAGACTATACTGATTGCTCGTCTTTAGCTATTATTCTCTCTTCCATATTGTTTTTATGAGATTATACACTTTGATTTCCAGAGCTGGACCTGCAATTTTCTATATTTCTACTGGTGTCTTTCCACACCTGGTGCTTTACTATTCTTCAAGATACGAATATCTCTTCTGGCCTCTTCAACTGCAGGCGCTTTTTGCCTTACTAAGTGTAAATTACAGTATTTTCTGGGGCGTGTATGTGCACACACACACACACACACACACACACACACACAAACTTAAATATGCATATTCGTTTTCCAGTAAAAAATTATTGACTGAAAATTATTCGAAGTATTCTTTCCATGTTTCTCGTACCTTCTATGTTTCCAATTAATTAACCTCATTATTTCTACAAAAATCTTTTAGGGGTTTAAAGCCCAATTTTAATTTTTTATTTCCCATATAGGTATTTTTAAATCAAAGTTTTATGTGCCATTTTATTTCTCGTAAATTTTCTTCCACTGTCTTTCTTTTGTCTGCAATTTTTTTTAGTTTCTGTACTTAATTATTCATAATTGGCACGTCTTGTTCTACTAGGTCTTCCTAACCATAACAATACATATTTCGTTCTTCCTTCCCAGTAATTATTTCACAGTCAGCGTCAAACCATTCTTTAGTTTCGTTAGTTTCAATACCAATGGCTTCGTCAGATGTCTTCCATAGATTGCTCTTAAGCTCCTACTATTCTTTTATAATACTCTTTGCTAATTTGTCTTCGCCCAGTGACTGCATGATTTCTTAGAGCTTGTGATTTATTTTCCTCCTCACTGCTGAATCCTTTGTCCTCTTAGGGGTACGTCTCTTATAGCATTTTTATTTATTCTTGTTTAATTTTGCCCCTATATTTGATTTGTACCATATAGTAATCAGAGTTACAATTTGCACCCGTGTAAATTGTAACATTTCAGATATTCCTTGTCCTTCTACTTTCAGTCAAAGGGTGGTTAGTCTGATTTCACGTAACCAATTTCCAACTTGTAAGATCCCTGTTATTTTATGAACGTCATTATGGGAAAATGTGTCCAATCAATTATCATAATTTGCTTACTGCAAAATCAAAAACCCTATTTTAATATCAGTTTCAAAGCATAAATTATATTTCCCAATATCCCCTCTACGTATTGATTCTTATCTTGCTTTTCCTTTTAAATCTCCCATCACCACTTTAGTATTATTATTTAGTACGGATCTGTATGCTATTTACATAATTTGGTAGAACCAATCATTAAAAATATCATCCTTTCTTCTGTTGGTGCCTACACAATCATTATAGATAGGTTCCCAAACTGTGTGTTTGTCTTTAGTGAACTTTATATTATTTATGGATTTGAAAACAATAAAATTGTTCTTTCTGCAGCAACAATGAATGACATTCCACATCCCTGTTTTCCCTCTCCTTTCCCACTGCAAACAAGTGTATGTTTGGGCAACATAGTCCCTTTGTTCTGTTCGATTATTAGCAGCCCACTACACACGAACACACTATACGTCCCTAGAAAATAATAATAAGTGAAAGTGTAATGTCCGGGTGTTGTGTTCGTGTGTATTGGATTGACAAAGAATGTGTGTTGTTGCACCCACGATCTGTTTGCCTTATAACCTATTTTCCTTTGTGGCTGTAATTTGTAAGTTACACACGATTAGCTGTTCGGAAAGCATAATTTGTGAGCCATTTCTAAGTAATAGTCTGACATTCCGTGATCCAATTAGCACATCAACTTTAAGTAATCCATCTTTTTGTCGGTCTTATCCGATGCTACTCTTCAGTTTTATCAATATCTTATTTACATGGAGTGGGATTTTATCCCCATATCTAAGCCTCCTCCTTTTCCTGGGCTTGGGACAAGTTAGGAACCAACAACTAAAACCTACACAGATTTTAGGAGTATTTACATATCATTTAATATTGTTTTTTAAATGAATATTTGAAAGTTATTACGAGTTGAGGCTGCACTGTAATCGAGAAGCAGTAACTGTGAGAATTTTGTGGGTATCTTTATCGTTGTACCATGCATTCTGTAGTTTATTTAATTAACACACCATCAAATGCACATATATTCATTTAATGATCTAAAATTGAAATTAAAACACTTAAAACGCTCCTACATGTTTCGATCATACGATCATCCTCAGGGAGCATACACTGTTCCTTGTTAAAGTTATAGTTTAAAAACACTCAATGATTTACATCGTTAGGTTGAGTTGTTGCTGTGGCAGCATGTCTTGTGTATTGTGTGAGTCGTATATTGTTCAGAATGAGCCTGGCTATGGATGTGCGTTGTGTGACGTATAGCGTTAGGAGAGTTTTAAGTGTTTTAATGTGAATTTTAGATAATTAAATGAATATATGTGCTTTTGTTGGTGTATTAATCAAATTTTGTGGGTATATTTATTGACAACTTACATCTGGAATGCCGAAGAAGGGATACAATGTGGCGATGTATTTGAAATTACTTATTATGACAGCTCTATAACATTTATCCTGAGAGACAGCTGTCACAGTCCCCCTTTTCCAACATAAATCCAGGATTATGTGGGATTTGTGTTGGAAAAATTGACAAGAGGGTTTTCTCCGAGCAATTCGGGTTTCGTTCTTAGTCTCATTTCACAAATGTTTCTTATTCCTCTTCCTTTCTTCTGCCTCCGAAGCTGTATAATCTTATCAAATGAGAACGTTGTTAAATAAAACATCTGTCCCGGTTTCTGAGCTGAGCTGCTAAGTGCGTGGACGGAAAGAAAGTCACGAAGTGCTCAGGCGTTGTAATGGAATGCTCTTGTAAAACGTCCGCCTCAGGGCTTTATGGACCGCTTCTTATAGGAATACCACATTTAGTGTGAGAAACGTAAGAATGGCGCTGAGAAACAAAAACCGCCATTTTCTCAGTCTATCATGCAATAGTCGCGTGCTAAAGATTATAGCGCCCTCTTATTGAGGACGAAATCTAAAATGCGAAAATTCTTGGTTCTTCAGCAATACCGCTGTGAGAACCTCAGATATTGCTGTTTTATTTTACTCACATCTAGGTTGAAATGACGCAAGTGTACGTCATAATTCATGCTTGCCGATCGGTTATGATTAGGCACATTCGCAAAATTGCGAAAAGCAACTAAAAGCTTAGTCATTGTCCGTCCGCCCACCCGCATGGAATTACTCATGTCCCACTGGACGGATTGTCATCAAATTTGATATTCAAGTGTTTTTTAAACTATGTCAACAAAATTCAATTTGCGTTAAAATTTGGCAGGAATGACGGGCACTTGGCATGACGGCCCATGTGCATTTATGGTCATATCTCACTCACTTCTTCTTAGAATGAGAAATGTCTCAGACAAAAGTTGTAGAGAAAATCAAAACACATTTTTTTTGCTCCACAACGTATTTCCGAGACTCTCGCCGTTCATGAGATAATGTAGAAAATTGTGGTAGGGCCAGAGAGCCACATATGGCGATATGTGTATTGCGGCGCACGCGTTTTGCGTGTTGGGTAAACAAAGCTAAAATAACACATTCGCATTGTGCAATACATAATGTTGTTCCACTGCAACAAAGGGTGCACGAACGCGCATCGATGTTACGTCATATGTACATTGCCTGTCGTGTTATTATTATATCACTTCGCCCTTCTGAATTTCATTAGAGCAATAATGTCTGGTGAACTTCATACCTTACAAAGCTCTTTATTATGCAGTTTATTTTTCATTTTGTGTTTGAGAGTGTTTGTGAGTGTGTGTGTGTGTATATATATATATATATATATATATATTAAGAAAACTGATCTCTTACTTTCACCACGAAAATAGGTTAAAAGTCTAACAATTTGAATCGTGGGATTTTACTTTGCAGTGTTTAACCGGTTAATTACGTTTAAAGAAATATTTATTTTCCTTTGAGAATTGTATTCAACCCATAAATACAATCTGTGTATAAGATTCATAGCTTTTAAATGTTGTAGTAGGTGGTGCATGGAGTAACCTCAGTGCTTTAGGTTCAAGTGGTCAGCAAGATACATAGGTTCCAAGCCTTCTTGGGGAGGGATCAAGCTGGTGTAATACAGAACTTTGAGGTGGATTACGTAGCCTACACAACCACGAGAGGCGGGGTGGAATGAAGACCATGCTGGCGCATTATTAATGATCTTTCGGTATATAAGGTTTGAGTTAACCAGCATTCTAAAACATTTTGAGCCCTAAATATAATTAATAATTCTCAGCAAATGTTTAGTACTTTGACATGACCGTCTATTGCTCTTTCTACAGTTTTTAACGTTATGGTGGACACCCACGAGTATTTCATACTACCAGAAGGGGCGATCTTACTGCCGACACAGAACAACGTAAACAAGTTTGTTTACGATCTATTAATTTCTTATTCATTTCAACCCACCCACGAGGAGGGCGGGTATGAAATTGTTTCATGCCTCGTGCCGTGGCCAGAGCTCTGAAGGAAGGCGAGAAGTGGTAACAATTACACATAGCAAATGTAAATGAACATAAAACAGTGAGACGCTGTAATTCTGTAAGTAGAGTATGACAACTGAACGTCAGGGCTTGGATTACGGTCACTCTGAATAGTGTCTCTTTAGGCCATCATGTCTGGACCGGCTGTGGGGACCATTCAGCCTCCTCCTATTTGGTACTGGGGGCTTCTAAGGGGACAAAACGAGGGAAGATATTCACTCTGTTCGACTGTTGGAGTCATGACAGCGTGGAGATGTATCTACATTTTCCACGTGTAGCTTAACAACCTGGTTTTCAAGTTCGAGATACGTATTCAGTAGCAAGAAAACGACTTTGTGGCAAAAAGTGATACGTAATTGTATTTCTGTCTCTTTCTGTCTCGGTTTCTTCCCCTTCCTTTCACTGTTTCTTTCCTTATCTTCATATTTTTCTTCTTTTCTCTTTCTTGTTTATTTACATTTTCTTGCATTCAAACTGCTGATAGCTACTACTGAACGAGGACCGTTCGACGGGAAGTAAGCTTGCAAACCGGAAATACGTCACTGGCAGCTCTGATCTAGGCGCATCAGTTTACATCAGGCAGGTTTCGAGCGACAGGTCTGTAGCTTATGTTAGGATGCACCATGCAGTAACCTGCTGTTAGTTGTAACTGCATTGTTAGTAAATCTTTGTAAACCATGTGATTTATTCTACAATAATCATTAAGGTTTCTAAACCATAAAACCATTTATGCTTTTTATTATGAAGCATTTTGTTTTGTCGTTGATCACATATCATCTACCAAACCAACTTACATAGGACTGACATTACAGTCATTATTACAAGACTATTAGCGTGTCACTAGCATTTTCAAATTTGGGGCGCAATAAGAATTTACGCTCTGATCACTTCCAAAAAAGCATAATCATTACCTTACCTCTTTATAGCGGAATCTAATCAAATAAATAGATATACACAACATCATAGGTAAAAAAAAAATTGTGAAATTATTTAGCTGTGTATATTTTGTTATTATAGGAATTTTTATTGATGTGTTTTGAGAGTCTTGAGATTCTCAAGGCGGTGTGGTTGAGGATTCGATTCTTCTGTTACGTGACTCCACGTCATTGGTTGATGGTCTCTGACATTTTAAAGGAATAGCTTGTTTTGAAGATGTCGGAAAGCGATCATTTGGCTACGCTGTATCATGTCACAGCAGAAGGAAGTCCTCCTTTTTTTATTAAAACCCGCAAATGGTGTTTAACTGCGAAGTTTGGCACTCTGACAAGGTTCTGTTGAATGCTTTTCTTGTGGGATGATAATAGTTCAAGCTGTGTGCCCAGTAAACCCATGTCGTCGGGAGTCACTACTCTTCATAGACTGCTTGATCCTGAAGATGCAAGGGATATGATATTCCTAAACGTCGATATTGTCGTCGTAAGCGGCACTTCTTCTTTGCACCCACAACGTGCGGGACACGTGTATGAATTATGTGAATGAGCTGAATTTTAATTTAATATCTGCACTCAAATAGGGTTAAAAGTACACTATATAAATGTGTACGCTATCGATATGGAATGATGTTTTTTACCTGTCGTAGGTTCGAATGATTTTAGAAACAACTGTTTCGTCCGTGGTTGTTCTTCCTCCCCACATTTAGCCCAATTTCATTTGCATAACCTCCTCTCGTCTCCATTACTTTACTCTTTATGAATTCCATTGGTCTCTCTCTGTCCATATCGCTTGCCATAAATGTTACGGCTGAAGGGAAATTGGTGAAACAGGAAGGTCGGAGGGTCAGAGGGCCCTTTATCATGACGAAGTAGGACACAAAAAAAGGAAAAAGGTTTCCCCTTTCTCACGCTGGGGTAGTCCGACTGCAATTCGAACCCGCTCAGTGTTCATTTACAATAACTGTTCGCATGTAGCATGCCGGGACATCGCCAAAAGACTTTAATTGTTCGTTTAAGGTTGACGAACTCATTTTTGAACCGGCTTTCGTCAGTTTACTCTGCGACGTTGCCATAAAGCCTAGTACGTCAGACATAATGTTCGGCATCATTTGACGGAGAGTCTTTTGTTTTCTTCTCCATTAATTCTCACGTTTTCCTTACTAACCATTGTATATTTTACTGTACGGTTGAAGCTGCATGAATAAATGTTTTCTCTAAGACACACACTTTTTCTGCTGTTGACGACTAGCAGGGAACAATCAAACATCGTAAATTCTGCTGCGAGTAGGGAGGCAGATGATGTCTGAAGTGTGAAATCCTCCCAGAGTTAATGGCGTAATATAGGAAGAGAAACGACAAGAATTGAGCATGTATTTTAAACATGACAGTCATTCTTTACGAAGACGACCACATCTTACGAAACATTGGTCACGAATAGGCGAGCATTAAAGGCATGGCCGTATTCCTTTGAAGGGGACTGCTGAATGTCAGTCATTTGTTAATTCGAAGATGTGGTCACTTGCTGTAATATTGCACTTTCCTCACATATTGGCAGACGTTCGTAGCATTCAGTAGATTACCTGGAATGTTCTTTTTCTTATTTTGAAGTTTGAAACTATGAAATTATGCGCTCACGGAGTGCTGCCTGCTTGTCAAAGAAACCGTAAAGTCTTGTCACACTTATATCGTAATGGATAACTGTGCTTCTTGAAAAAAGCATGCAATTAAATGTAAAATCGATGAATTTTTTGGAGGACATTCTTACTTATTTTGTCAAAGCCACATGCATGTACTTTATTATAGGCAGTTGTTTTCAGTAATGTTTCCTATCCGTTACATGTGAAGTATTACCTACCCTTTTTACTGTTCTTTCCGTCATAAGTTGCAAATGCAAATTTTCCACACAAACGGCAGCCGCGCAACTTCAAGCCATTAACTACAACTCTCTTTCCTTTCCACAGAATATGATTTGGAATTTTACATTTATTGTTCACTTATGAAAGGGAAGTGGGCGTAACTGTTTTGTCTAACGCCAATCTTGCCAGTATTTCAGAAATATTTCTTCTTTGCTTTGTGATTACAACAATATTTAACAAATGCCATCTCGAGTTACAGTTTGAAGATTTCGAAAGACGGACCAGGTTTGAGATATCCACTGCTAACTCTCATAGATTTTAACTTAATAATTCGCACTGTCACCTCTTCCTATCTAAGACCCAACCTACTGCCGCCTTCACTCCACTGCAGTCTCAAAATTCAGTACGATTCATCCAGAGAAGTTTATGAGAATATAATGTTGTATTCTCATATATATATATATACTCTTTATTACTAATTATTTTCTTATAAAAAGAACAAAATTTAACATTTCGTATTTCTTCTTACAAAGGAAAGAAGGGTCGTTCTGAGTCGTGCTAAAACAGAACCCTAGCCAAAAACTAGCTACGTTTTCAAAAATATGCTCCACACCGGAGCAGCGAAGACAATTGTCCCAACTTGTTTGTCGCAGGTTTAGAAGTATATTCTCACCTGACACTGATGTAGCTGTTTTATCTTGTGTCATGAAATTTAACACGAAATTAAAGGCAGAATGCAGTGTCTTGCACGACAAATAACTCCGTGGTGTGGATTGTTTCTTGAGACTGCGGTAGTTTCTAAATAGTGTCACTGAGTTCCCTGACTTTTATTACTTCACAATACACACAAATGCCTGTCATTGTTTCTTGTCCAACCTCAGTTAAATCCAAGTTACCACATCGTAGCCTACTGTTATAACTTCGAATAATACATAACATTTAAAAAATCTAGTGTTTGAACACCTCAAGAGCTGCAGAGAAACGAAACCTAAGAAGGTGCCTCTAAATGCTCGTGTCGCCTTTCTACTTGCTGCATAACAGCCTCTGTAATTTCAGTTGAACAAGGGATAGCTCTTAAAGATGGAGCAGTGGAGGAAAGGATAATAGAGACCGGTGATACAGTGAACTTTACAGTAACTGTTGGAAATGTTACAGAATTTCAAAACACGCCAAAGGTTCTTACTTTTGCTTACCACAGTAACCGTTAATCCTTCTTGTTGCAGAACTCGGTATCACAACATGGATTCAATTTGTGAATTTTTCTGGAGATAAATTATATAGCAGTTATTCTTATTCAAGGAACTGAGATGCTGGTCTCTTTTTGTCCTACTTTACGTCATGGCCCCATCTATTCGCCTTTCTGTTAGGAATGGGTGACATTTAAAAATATTCGTCTTCTTTAGGTATTACGGAAGAAGTCCTCTGAGATACTTCCTATTGTAACCCCACCAATTCCGCTTGACGCGCAACGCTAGCCACACACTTCAGCACACAGAATCAGGTGAAGTGTTGATACAGAGAGGAAGACTAACCTGACGTCTATTCTAAGCCCCTCATCTAAGGTGAGAGGGAGATTTACGAAGTCTTGATTGTTGAATCGTGAGGTTATAAGAGGAAATATCTCTCCTGTGAGCTAGCCTGACCTGCCCTGCTCTGCCCTGCCCTGCTTACGAAAAAATTCTTAAGTTCTGAACATAAAACAATTCGGCAGCACTATTTCTTTACATGATCAACAGTTTCTAACAGCTAATCGTAAGCAGAATAACTATACACTGCACAGCTACAAAGGGGCGTGGCGGTAACAGTGAAAATCCTGCTGTGTATGCGATAGTTCTCAGGTTCATATATCGTCCCGAATATAAGTATCGCGACTGATAATTTTGGTAGCAGTTTTATATCTAATAAGGGCATGACAGCTTCAAAATAAATTTGTAATTGTCTCATACTATGGCGCCGTACAATCTGAACGATTATCTTTAAGTGAATCAAGTATGTGTTAAAGTAAACACGGAACGCTTATCCTCTTTTCACATTCTCCCAGTATTTCAGCAAAACAAATCCGCACCAATCTTACATCAACCGGTCAATGCAGTCGATTCGAAACACGTTATGTTAACTCGCTGCACACTCGTATGAATATCATAGCTTCAAACATAACAAATTCCTACTCTCCTACAAGTGTTGCCAATTTTTGCTACTGCACTGAACAAAAATATCTCTCGATAAAGGATTACTATTATAAGAATTAAGCAAACGCTTATTCTGATCAGGTTCTGAGAAGGTAAAGCTAGTTGGCTTTATTGCCTAAAAAAAATTTCAATACCAGTAAAATTTTGCTGGAATTTCAGATTTAAATATCTATCACAAGAAACAAGATTCAACAACAAAGTGAATTCTTACTACTGAAGAGCTCCGTTTGCAGCTCAGCGTACCTCTAGCTTGTTTGTTATTCACAGCTAACAATACTTGCTTTGAGACACGTTGAGTTGTAGGAAAATGTGGTGGTGGTAGCAGAAGAAGCAGCAGTAGTGGTGGTGGTAGTAATTTTGGTGGTGGTGGTGGTGGTGGTAGTAGTAGTAGTAGTAGTAGTACTAGTAGTAGTAGTAGTAGTAGTAGTGTAAGGAGTGTATGAATATACATTTCACAAGATAATGTAAGCAGCTTCAACTATGGAATTTGGATTTCGATTCTACCTTACAGATATCTAGAACTTAAAGTGAAAGAGCCGTTCCTAAGATGAGTGTGTGTGTGGTATGTGTGTGTGTGGGTGTGTGGTGTGTTGTGGTGTGCGTGGTGTGTGTGTGTGTGTGTTGTGTGTGTGTGTGTGTGTGTGTGGTGTGTGGGTGTGTGGTGTGGTATGTGTGTGTGTGGGTGTGTGGTGTGTTGTGGTGTGCGTGGTGTGTGTGTGT
>Ga0123352_10019192_pt1 | contig 10902 bp, 8 predicted proteins | sample TergutLab28metaG_FD_89700 | JGI IMG/M metagenome (GOLD analysis project Ga0123352, IMG submission 89700) | Labiotermes labralis P1 segment gut microbial communities from Petit-Saut dam, French Guiana - Lab288 P1 | ecosystem: Host-associated > Arthropoda: Insects > Digestive system > Gut ... | reverse complement strand
TTAATATAATTTTTATTTTTATTAAAAAAAAAACATTAGTTAAATTTTTTTGAATTTAATTGTAAAAAAAAAAAAAAAAACCAAAGCTTCTAAATGATTTTTGAAAAAAAAAAAAAAAAAAAAAAAACTCATGCTTATTGTTAGAAAGTGAATGAGAGAACAGATTTTTTGGGAAAGGAGATAAAATGACCAAATATCCATTGCAGTGTGAGAGGTTTTAAATCACTCTTTAGAGCTCATCCCAATTTGAAATTAAAAGTGAAATGCAATTGTAGACTAATTACTGAAGATAAATCATGGAGTAAAGTAAAGGAGTGTCATTCCACACCCTCTCTCTTTGTTATGAATTAATGGCACAACAGGAGTATTCATAAGGGATTTGTCTCTTAAAGAACAGCATCTGGACCAAATATTTTAAGTTCAAACAGGATAAGTCATAAAGGTCATATGAGTAATTTAGTATTTCGGTGTCACTTAAATGTTCCTCTTTCAAGAACACAAATTTTATTATACCATGGCTGTTGCACACAGATCAGGTTACCTAGTACCAACCTGTTACTTTCATTTATCTGACATGTCCATGCATACAAGATGACTCATTGTGCACTCTTCAAGTTTCAGGAATATATGTGTGCAGAATGTGTTGATGTTCTGTGCATTTATAAGGTGACCCCATGTTTTTCAGATGAACTGAGAAGTAATTCTGTCTTATTTGGGTAACACTGTATTATTGCAATGGTGTATGTGCTTTATGACACTTATACTGGACCATTTCACTAAAATTGTAGAGCCATTGCATTTTTCATTAAGATGAAAACATTTTAATGACCACTTGACAAGATGACTTACATGCATTTCGTAGGTGTGTCTGCAGTCACATCCCAGCCTGGCATAGGCACAGAAAGAGAAAACAAAATTAGACTGTATAATTTGTCTTCCAGAAATGGATGTCTGATTCTCTAGTTGGTCTGTCTACCTTGTATCCAAGTAACAGCACTAAATTGTGCATGACAGAACAGCAGATTGATTTAAGTACAGTAGCTGGTTAAACAACAAATCTAGAACACCAGACTTGTCAAGGAACAAATATGCCATAACGGGTATGCTATGCAGGAATTTTACAACTCACTTTTATACCAATACCATTACCATGAAGTTAAAATGAGGCTGGCTGTCCCAGAGAACCAGCAGACTTACATAACCCTACTACTAAACAATAAACTGTTACCTCCCAGTCAAAATACAGCCACCAACCCTACAGTGCTAGGAGCTTCAAAATCTTGTTCCTAGCCACAGAGGTTTTTCACGTGTCCATAATTTGGATTCAACACACACAGCAAGAATTTGCTCTCCAATTCTGAATTTTTACCAAAAACGGCAAGTATACTGGAGGTCTCCACTGCAATTTCTATCATTCAATTCTATAATGAAGACAAGATTCAGTAACTTTTTCTTGGGTAATTTATGGGACAACCATAATTTCAAAATTTCTAATCGAAGAGCCGACAATATATACAGCTTTACTTCCATGTTCCCAAAGTTCTGAAATATGATGGCTGGGTGAAGGCAGCTATAATCACAAATGATAGCTGTTCCAAATTTACTTCTGTAGGTCCTAGAAAATTATAAGGCTTAGGTACATTACTTAAAATCAGTAAAGAGTGAGAAAGAGTTAATACTGTAGCCCATGCTTAAAGAGTGCTCCTACTTCACACTTATACTTTAATTAGAAGCAAACTGTTTCAAAATGTTTGTGTGTCGGTTAATTGTGCTCAACAAGAATGAATAAGTCATAAAAATGAATAAAATGTGCGACTCTATCCAAATTCCTGAAACCCCTTCATCATGTTATGTGCTTCTGTATATTCACTTACTGTTTCTGCCACCTGTAGTGGTTTGGTGGTTTTTACTTGTCCTAGTATTTACCTAAGTTATGAGGGAACCCATGCAAAATGCAAATTGTGTACTCCATGACAGAGTAAACAGCCTTTACCATGGTGTTCTTTACCTTGAAAATGTCTTAAGAGTATGATACATGCATAAATATAATTACATTTAAGCCCGTAAGATAAGTACAACCTTTGCTTCACAGATTTTCACAAAACTCATGTGCAGGTCTCTTATACTTGACTTCATCCAAATCAGAAACGGAATGTGGAAAGTAAACACAACTTGACATATGCCCCAAAGTAAAGTATGGTGTTAACTTCACCAATTTTCATGTGGATATCTTCTGTACCACATTTCACCCTCATCAGTCAGGAAATATGAAAGCTTCAGGCACAATATCATATACAGTTTTCCCAGAGTCAAAGCTGATTTTCACAAAGGTCATACTCGCTCAATAACTTTTGGCAAAGACCTCATACCCTGATTTTTATTATGTTCTGATAAACAGTTTAGTCACTGATATTAAATCACAGATGGATGTGATCATGTTAGACATTCTTTTCTTAATTTGTAGAGAATGCCTTCAAAATTCAACTTCATGTTCAGCCTAATGACCTATCAGTTGCAAATGACACCATCATCAGGTTAATTATAAGCTTCTCAATTTGGAAAAGAGACAAAAAACATACCCTCTTCAGATCACAGACATTCACTGGCCAGAACCATTTCACATTTCAAAGAAAGACGGTGGTGTAATCCTTCTTTTTGTCAACAGTTATATAAAATAATGTAGTTAAATCAGAGTCTGTGCATTTCAGTCCTCACATCAATGTAACAATAGTTAATTTTGTATACATAACTGTCAAACAAAATACAGACCACAAATAATACAAGTTGTATTTTGACAGTTTTGTATATAGCATTAAATGTTTCTCGCTCTTTCACACACACACACACACACAGTTTTTTTGGGGGGTGGGGGCAGCTTGAAATAAATATTTGTTAAAGGAGTAAATCAAGTCAGCTGGCTGATTAATTTTGGTTTTATTCTTCAACCTGCCACTGTCAACCCAACTCTTATGAGATGTCAAAGTTGAAATATTTTCATTCCATAATGAAAGTTGAAAAAAAGATAAATTTTGCCCTGAAGACCCCAGGGGGAGTAGAGGTATAGTACCAGAAGGGGGTTGGTGGTCAATGCCATACCCCAGCCACCCCAAGAAAGAAACTAAGTACCCATTGTACAGGAGGCTGGGTGGGCCCCAGGGCAAACCAGGATGGATGCGGAAAATTTCGCCTCCACCAGTATTTGAACCCTGAACCATCCATCCCTTAGCAAGTCGCTATACAGACTACACTTACCCAGCCCACTTTCATTCCATACAGGAATCTTTAATTATTTAATTAATGTAAAAGCAAATACACCTCAAAATGATAAACAATCAACACATTTATACATGAATTTCCAAGCTGCTAGTATCATTTTTCAAAGCATCTAACTATGCACATCAGATTAGTTGGGTAGGGGGGGGGGGGGGGGTTAATTAAAACCTTCACATATTTCATCCCTTATTGGTCACCTTCAGAAGGTATTAATAAAAATCACAAATATAAGAATATGACATCTACAATACGTTAGTAAAAATACCTCCTGAAGAATGTCGAGGTTTTAAGCTATTTTTATTACAACCCACTACTCAAGTTATAATTATGCTCAGTTTCAATCAAGTGTTATATACTGACCCAGATGTAGATAATGTATTATGAACGCCAAGAAGGAAAAAAACTGTGTTAGAGTATGGTCATAATCTTACCGAACTGGAGTAACAGCAATCGAAACAACGTAAGTAAAAGGCCCTTGTCATCTGTGGTCAACTGCAACCAGAAAAACGCCACTTAAAGCAACTCCCCTATAAATGGAATTTCCCACCATACGAATGTAAATATGGGTTTATGAGGACCAGGTGGATGTGTTGAGTACACTTTACCAATAAACATTTGCTATAAGTATGTCACTGGTCAGGACTGTCAGTTCATGATGTCAAAAGCCTGTTTTATCACACCGCAAATACAAATATTCTGAGCTGACTAACAACATTGTTTCCATTTGCATTTCCCCCATTTCCAGCCTTGAGGGAGTGCAGCACATTACTGTTCTTCAGCATGTTGAACAATATCCAGCTACTTCTGACCACAACATACATGTTGAATACAGTGATTTAGTAATTAAAAAATTACATACAATGATTTACTCATTCAAATTTCATGTTTACAGGTAAAATAGTTATGTACCATTCATCCTTAAATATTTACATTAATGACAGTGCTGACAGTGCAATCTTGATCATCCACCTTAATAGTTGTGTGATAAATGCCACAGCAACCACAACCTTTCCATAAGCTGATGTATACCAGTGCCTATCAAGTGCAGGCGTGAGCTATATTCCGTAATACAAAAGAGCTTCACAAGGAACAAAATCTGAGTCATTCCTAAATTTGTTCTAACCTAACATTGTTTAACATCGCATAAACTTCAGCACCTAGTTATTTTCTCTTTTGTAAGTTTTCCCTAAAACTGCTTACACAGTTGGGAACACTGACATAAAAAATAATGCTGTGGCCATATTACATTCTTACTTAGAAATCATTCTGCAGGTTATAAAAAAAAAAAGTTTATTTACATACAAATGGATGAACACTTCAAATAAAATGACAAAACTAAAGCTCTTGTCCCACCTTAGAAGATATCTGGCATTAATTTCCTTGCTGTTGCTACTTATCCATCTGACCTGGTGTCACTATTCTGGCCACCAAGGGATGATGTAATAGTGGTAATCAGTAGCATATTACACACTGTGTGTTATGGACATGGTAGATAATAATTCCTAATCAGAATTGTTGCGAGCTCTTCTTTCCATGATCCAGAAATACAAGGATGGTGAAAGTGTTCTTATTGTTATTGCAAGCCGAATAATAACTGGTGCTATAGTCAACTCCTTCTTGCTGTCTACAATAGCAGACAATATCTTCTTTGACACATACTCGGGTGTGTAACCACTTGCAGTGGCAGTGTCCACTTCTGCCAATACAAAAACATCTAAATTAACATACAGTTTACTTAAAAGACACACCAGTGCCACTAATGTAAATGCCCATTTGTTTTAGTAACAAATTCGGAACATACGAAGAATTGGATATTTAATATTTTGAACTGTGGGTCTCCTCAAAATTATATTAAGAGCATGCATGCAACAAGGCAAACACTCAGGACACACACATATACAGGGTGATCACACATCAAACAGGTGATACTATTAAGTGTCATTTTTAAGGATTTACAAACATACAAATATGAACGTCAAATTACAAAAGTTTTGAAATTATCCTCCACTGGCCTCTACACCATTTCAGATTATGAAAAATGTTCAAATTCCCATCCACTGGCTTCAACGCAAGTTCTAGCCAGCATACGCTTCCTAACAAATGTTCGAAGTTTGTTTTGGGATGCCACTGATGGCAAATGTAATGTTTTGCTGAAGCTGCTGTAGCATCCTCAGTTAGTTCTCAAACACATGACCTTTAAAGAAATGCCACAAAAAAATCAAGCGACCATAGTGGATACATATTCCTGCTTACAATTTCATTCCCAAACTAAGTCCTTTAGATGTTTCATGTTCTCTCTCACCATATGGAAAGTCACACTGTGTTACTGAAACGAGGCTTCCACAGTCTGTCTCCGTAAGCATTCCCACAAATATACAAATAAATCCACAACACGCAATGAATGTCAATCTTATCAGAGGAATGCGTGTAACACATTCACTTGAAACTGCTGCTCAAACCCCCACTTTCATGGGATGCAGAGGTGTTTCTTACAATACGTGCCAAATAGTGCTGGTACTTGCTGTTAACATAACTGGAACAATGGAACCAAGTCTTGTTGGTCCAGAAATATGTTTCTTGTAAGTGTCATTGCCCTTGAGAATAGAAAGCAAGTAAATGCAGAAAATCATACTAGCCTCAAAGTCAAGGTGCATGAGTTACATAGAATCATAACACATGCAGGTTTACAAACCCATTTTCTGGGCTTAACAGCTCATCAGAAACATCAAAGAGCTGAACTGGAAAAAATTATCTAGTGCACTCTTTCCGGCATTCTAAACAGATGGACACTCAAAACCTAGCACTGACCCTCATTATTGTAGATTCTGATGATTCCATGGTACCAGGAAATGCTAAACATAGGGTACCTTTCATTCCTGCATAAGTTTGAGTTATAATGCAATGTTCAACACTTCCAACTCAGCTCAACTGCATACATTGTACTAACCTAACAAATGATGACCTTGAAAAAGAACCTTTTCACAATCTTCAACTTTTGGAAAAATACCTAGAAAATATTTCACTCTGTGTGAAATTATAAGGTTAGACTCATTTTCGAGGGTAAATTACCAACACTCTCATCTTATATTTCGGCTAATAAGGTACAGTGCAAATGTAAAACACGAAGGATGTGCCATACATTTACGAGCAAAACACAAACTGAACAATGTGGTGGTGGTGTTACCCGACTTGTGCAACTTTACGATTGCTGTGTACTTACTTCCATGAACTTCTCCACTTGCTGTAAGAGCATTCACAGATAATTGTGTTGCAATGTAACCAGGACTTATTACAGACACCTTGATGTTGTACCTGGCTACCTCGGCACGTAGTGAGTCACTGAAAGCGTGAAGAGCATGTTTTGATGCTGCATACGCAGACCTGAAATTAAGCCGACAGCTTGAATGTCTTCAAAAATATAAACGTGAAGAAGATATAGATTAAATTTATGATAATGCTTCATATCTACAATGTTACCGACTGTATATGACAAATAACAACTTTACCATTACCTATTATATACAATGTATACCCAATTATCATAATTATGCCTGCAGGCACTTTCAAAATGATTCTAGTTGTCTATGTACTACCATTTAACCCTCTATTCCACCATTTGGTTTTTCACAAACATCAGTATACTGAATGCCAGCTGCATACTGCAATTCTTCATTATCAGACATTTTACATGATAACTGTTAAGAACCTCTATTAAACATTATTATAAACTAATAAGGAATAAGTTTTGCTCAAGCACTACTGGTAATAATACAAAATTTAAGGTATAATTTCATCTACCTGCATACAAAACTTCACTCATCTAGATGCAATGATTCATATTATTTGACATTCTCATAATAAATGGAGCTAAATGTGGGTTTAAAATGGTGCCAATGTTATGGACACAGTAACATTACATTGTGGGAAATATGAATGCAACTTAAACCTTCATTTAATTTAATAAATTGCCAAAACAACCAGCATTCACCTTGAAGGTCACAGTCATCTGGGATGTGATGCCATTCAGTATGGTAGGTATCTACCAATATTCTGCATGAATCTTCTGTCTCAGTCTTCAAAACACCCTGATGTTTTAAGCAGCATCTTCCCCCAAAAGTATGGTACATATCTACCAAACTACAAAGTGTCATGTGCCAAGAGACCAAGAGATAGTAATCTTCATAGTCACCACAGTGCAAACCTCAAATCTCCCTCATTGTTTCACAATGTTTTTAACTCTCAGTATTCAGTAAAACAATCCCTTACTCTATACTTTTGGGTGGGGGGATGAATTTCAGGTCTATTCTATGATGACCTATTTTTACAAACTTGATACCCACCTGTAAGGAATTGCAATTTTGCCTTGAACACTGCCCACTTGTACAATATGGCCACTGCGTTGCTCTATCATAGATGGTAACACAGCTGCTTCCAATTGAAACAAAACACATTAAGCACTATATTAACAATTACTGCATATATCCACAAAATGAAAAATTTAAGACTCTTTCAGAAACTGACCTTTTGTTAGAGCCAAGGTACCAAAATAATTCACCACCATGATCCTCTTAAAAACTTCTGCATCAGTACTTAATATATCACCCCTATTGCTTATGCCACCATTGTTTACCAAAATATCTACATGTCCAAAAATTGCCAATGCTTGCCTAACACGGTCTGGCAAAGTGTTTAGATCTGACAAATCCAAAGGAAGGACTGCTGGTGGATGTACTGGTCCAAGCTGAAATTAAAAGAATCATAAAAAGAGCAATTATTTCCCTGTCTCACTCATGAACCTCAGAATCACTGCACTACAAAAAGACAAGTCCAATCACCAGACTCATTGCAGCACAGATATATAAGGAGTGGCTATTAAGGGAAAAAGTACTTTATTAAAGAAATCATTTTACATGCTATGTCCTTCAAAGTATTTTCCATAAGATGTTATGCACTGCTCCACACAAGCCTTCCAGGCCATGCAGCATCACCTCATGTCATTTTGTATGTGTTTTAAATTACTCTGCCATATCTGCCATGCATGTCACATAACTCATGCTCAGGCAAGGGTTGTAAGGAGAAGCTGTATTATTAGAGAGCTCCTGAGTAGGGGTTGCTACCTGGAAGATTACCAGGCACAGGTGGGTAGCTGGGCAGCGAGGACTTCATGGGTTATGGGGACAACATGGCGTACTTCACAAGTAAATGGACGAGTGATATTGTGCTTAGGGACGATGATTCTGCAACAACTTTAGCTGTGCAATTGGTAATTGGTGGGGTGGAGAAAAATCCTGGACCCGGTGTGGAGGCTGAGAAAATTTCGCAAGTTTTGTGTAGTGGGTGAGACAAACCTCAAATTGGGAACTCAATGTAACACGTATGGGCGCTGGTTCCATAACAGCTGTGCTAATGTTACAGTTCAAGTGGCGGGAAGCAGGAAATGGATCTGTGATAAGTGTAGATCGGAGAGAATCAGGCTGCTAGAGGAGAGACTGCAGAATGCTTTACTTCAAATTGGCAATTTATCAAGGAAGAACAAGGTACTGGAAGAACAGTTACATTTGGAAACAGCTGGAAGGGAAGTTGGCAGGCAGCATACAGTGCTGGGTGATCGTAAAGGTGGAGAGTGCTTAAGTGTTGGGTGACTTGATTATACATAATGTTGGAAATGAATGTTCAGATATGAAAGTGGAGTGCTTTCCAGGCATTACAATGGAACAAATGCAGAGAGTTATTGAAAATACAGACCTAGGGAACTCAGATACCATCGTTATCCATGTGGGTACAATCAATTTAAGATGAACTGGAAATCTCAGTTATGTCACAGGAAATGTCTACGATATTGTAAATACAGCAAAAAGTAAGTTTTCAACATCCATAGTAGTTCTGAGTGGTGTTGCGGAGGCAAGGCGTGTCATGGCGGCACACTGGAGCCGTAAACAGCAGATATGAGTGGGTAGCACAGATGTTAGGGGTTACTTTCGTAGACCACAATAGTTGGGTGGACATCTAGGACTTCAGTAGAAATAGCCTTCACAGAAACCAAAGTGGAGCAAGACACCTAGGTCAACTTTACTTCAACGTCTGTAGAATCGGCTGCAAAAGACAGAAGATGAGGAGTGAGTGACAATGCCTAGCGGTTGGGACTTCCAACAAGAGGCCATATGAGGAGATGGGGATAAAGACAATCCATGAACATTTGACGTCGGCCTGGAAGACGGCTGAGAGTGATAAGGAGGTGACAGATATGGCAAGGGAGACTGAAGATGAAACAAAGGAGGAATGCAAAGCGGCGACAGTGGCGCCCAAGACTGAAGGTAAACCGTCAGCTTTGCTGCAGGTAAACTGTAGTACATCCTTTGTCCGTAAAGTTCTGAACTGATTTTACATCTCGACTTAGGTAAATGTTACGCAATTCCAGTTGTCATGTGCAAGTACCTGGACATTTTATGACTCGTCTGAGGTATTTATGTTAATTTCGCTCGACCTCCGCTACGCGGTAGGACGCGGCGGGAAACCCCGTGTCCCTTGCTAGTGGCGATTTTTGCTGTTAGAAGAATGGACGACCGAGCTGAACAGCGAGTTAACGTCACATTCTGTGTGGAGCTGGGCAAGACAGCCACAGAGACATTGCAGCTTCTACGTGATGCCTACGGCGATGAAGCTTTATCTCGGGCGCGAGTGTTTGAGTGGCGCAGGCGATTCGTCTTGGGTAGGGTGCCGGTGGAGGATGACACAAGATCAGGCCGGCCTTCGAGTTCACGGAACGAAGACAACGTGGTGTGCATCACAGACATTATAAGGGAAGACCGTACTGTTACAGTGCGCATGTTGCCTGATGCCCTGCATATCAATAAGTCGACCTGCCACCAAACTCTGCGGGAGGACTTCGGTAAACGAAAACTCAATGCCAGGCTAGTCCCGCACGCTCTCACTCAGGATCAAAAGGAGGTGCGAGCTTCAATTTGTGCTGATTTGTTACACGAGGCGCAGAACGATGCCACGTTCGTCAACAGTGTCATTGCCGTGGATGAATAATGGTGTTTCCAGTATGACCCTCAGACCAAGAGGCAAAGCGCCGAATGGGGGCCAACGGGTACTCCACCGCCAAAGAAAGTGAGGCGGCAGCCATCGACAACAAAGACGATGATAATGTTTTTTTTTCGACGCCAGGGGTATTGTTCATCACGAATTTTTCCTGCAAGGGCAAACGGTCAACCAAGAAGTTTACAACTCCGTACTCAGGCACATGCGCGAGGCACTTCGATGTCGTCGTCCTGAACTGTGGACTCTGTTGCACGACAATGCGAGACCACACACAGCTCTAAGTGTCTCAAGATTTCTCGCTCAACACAACGTTACTGTGCTTCCACATCCGCCGTACATCAGCAATGTCTCTTTGGCTGTCTTGCCCAGCTTCACACAGAATTTGATGTTAACTCGCTGTTCAACTCGGACGTCCATTCTTCTAACAGCAAAAATCGCCACTGGCAATGCACACGGGGTTTCTCGCCGCGTCCTATCGCCTAACGGAGGTCGGAGCGAATTAACATAAATACCTCAGGCGAGTCATAAAATGTCCAGGTACTTGCACATGACAACTGGAATTGCGCAACATTTACCTAAGTCGAG
>Ga0123352_10019191_pt1 | contig 10902 bp, 6 predicted proteins | sample TergutLab28metaG_FD_89700 | JGI IMG/M metagenome (GOLD analysis project Ga0123352, IMG submission 89700) | Labiotermes labralis P1 segment gut microbial communities from Petit-Saut dam, French Guiana - Lab288 P1 | ecosystem: Host-associated > Arthropoda: Insects > Digestive system > Gut ... | reverse complement strand
TGTTAGTGTGTGGTGGTATGGGTGGTGGGGTGTGGGGGTAGGGTGGGGGGGGGGGGGGTGGGGGGAGTGAGGTCAGAAATGTAAACCTATCTAGACCAGACCTCAGGTTCAACCAGACTCCTAATCAATGAGAACCGAGGTTCTCTTCCTGGGAGGAGAAAAGTACTGGTGCATGTAGCTGACAGTTCACCTCCATGTAGTGCTACAACGGAGGTATTCCTCCACTTTCACGTACGTCTTCGTGGGGTCGTGTTTAATTAACTAGCACAGGACACTTATATTCTTATTCCAGAAACCCAACGTCAAGCTCTGCGGATAATCTCAAAATCCTTGTCGAGCTGCAGAAGATCTCAGGGTAAGGAAAGAAGACTTGTGACGCACTGCGTAACAGAACGGAAGTCATAAAAGTTCAGCGAATACGATCGATGTCTCTCTACCATGCCACATCCAGCGTACCTGGGTGACTAGGCCCTCAGCTGTCCTAGACCCACATTTCGAGCTGCTATCGATTGCTATGAAAACTGACCAATTACAGTCTTTGTACTGAACGCATTTACACTAAAACATTGCGATGACTCAGAGACGAATTCTCTTGTAGAGTAACCGGGAATGGGGAGTAAAAAGAAGTTCTCTGGTACTCTCCCTGGTCAAGATGTTCCAGCGCTTAATTAAGTACCATTCCAGGAAGACGTACGCGGGAATGGTGGTAGGGCTCTAGACATTCTTAACTTCAGCACTAGGTGGGATAAGGAATCGGTTCGACGTCCCAGCCACGTAACTCTCTCTCCACCCCCTACCAGAGGAAAAAGACATATGTACAAATTAAACAAGAGGGTTCTGGGTGGACCCCAGAGTCGGTCTGCATGCCCTGGAAGAAGAGAAAAATATTTGCTCCTTCCCCACCATTTGAAACTACCTGGACATCTACAGTTGGCACAACAACGGCACGTCATTCAAATTTTTACAACTATAAAAATGTTTAATAATATGTAAGTGTTCTTCGCCAACACGTTTCGTTCACCCCTGTGAATATCATCAGGGTGTCTCGTAACAAGAATACAATCAATGCATAATAATTATACAAAAATATATGTTATAGTTAAAATACAGTACAATAGGGTATGTTAATGTTGTTTATTGGTTGTGTATATTTGATTCACACTGCGTCAGCTATATGCAACTGTGAACGGTAAAGGGGGATCGCTTGAGACTCAGCTATATACAACCAAAAAACAACATAAACATACCGTATTGTACTGTATTTTAACTATAACATAGTTTCATATATTATGACCATATGGAACGCTACAGTAAACCAAATGTAGCACTAAGTGGTTTCACCATACACTGTTGTACAACTGTTTTATATTGATTGTATTCTTGTCATAAGACACCCTGCTGATGGTCACGGGAGTGACCGAAACATGTTAGTGAGGAACAGTTGTATGTGATTTAACATGTTATTGAATATGTATTGTTTGGTTTATCATTTAAGTATAAAATGTTCCTTAATGCACGGACAGCGAACACACAAAATCCACTGGAGAATTATTATGCACTTTCCTAAACACAAAATGAAACCACTGTGAAGAGACAGATAGAGAGACAGACAGACAATACCTGCACGAAAACGATGTATTATTCGATCAATTATTGGCCTGTAGGAAATTTATCTGTATTATCTTCCAATTTCTCTGTATTATCTTCCAATAAGCATCGTTTTAAATAATATTAAAAGGACGCTTAAATTCAAATACGGCAGGCCTTTACCATTTTACCCGCCCGAGGTACCTTGATGTCATAAAGCTTTTGGAAGGAATATGAGAAACAGTATTAGTAGCAGTAGTAGTAGTAGTAGTAGTAGTAGTGGTGGTGGTGGTTGCAGTGGTGGTAATGGTAGTAGTGGTAGTAGTAGTAGTGGTAGTAGTAGTAGTAGTGGTAGTGGTGGTGGTGGTTGCAGTGGTGGTAATGGTAGTAGTGGTAGTAGTAGTAGTGGTAGTAGTAGTAGTAGTGGTAGTAGTAGTAGTAGTAATAGTAGTCGTAGTGGTAGTAGTAGTAGTGGTGGTAGTAGTAGTAGTAGTGGTAGTAGCAGTCGTAGTGGTAGTAGCAGTCGTAGTGGTAGGAGTCGTGGTCTTAGTAGTAGTGGTGGTGGTGGTTGCGGTGGTGGTGGTTGCGGTGGTGGTGGTTGCGGTGGTGGTAATGGTAGTAGTGGTAGTAGTAGTAGTGGTAGTAGTAGTAGTAGTAGTAGTAGCAGCAGTAGTAGTAGTAGTAATAGTAGTCGTAGTGGTAGGAGTCGTGGTCGACGTAGTAGTATTGGTAGTAATGGTAGTAGTGGTGGTAGTAGTAGTAGTAGTGGTAGTAGCAGTCGTAGTGGTAGGAGTCGTGGTCTTAGTAGTAGTGGTGGTGGTGGTGGTAGTAATCGTAGTAGTAGGAGTCGTAGTAGTAGTAGTAGTAGTAGTAGTAGTCGTAATAATAGTAGTAGTAGTGGTAGTGGTGGTAGTGGTAGTGGTGGTAGTGGTAGATCATACATCTTAAACTAGGGGTGCGATACGTAAAACGTTTCTAAACTTGAAATATCGCGGCACACAGACTGAGAACCAGCAGCACAGGCTACACGTTGTCCTCGACAGTGAATAAAGTCGCTCCAGCATGCTGGACAAAAGAACAAGAGTTAGCGGCTTCGCAGTTCCTTATACGGAAGGTCAGTCGAGAGAACTGTTGACTCGAGTCTAATTTGGAATGGACACGACGCACGGACAATCGCGAGGCAAAATCGCTAACCATTTCACCATCTTCCCGTCCCACAGCTGCACATCAACCCTCAGGAGCACAAACACCTCTCTGATCAGGTGCAGCGACTTTCACCGAAAATTCAGTCTTTTCAGCAACACCAATTTTTTATAATTCAACAAGCTTGGAAAGATTTAGAAATCACCAAAACAGTCCTGTAGTTTAGTCCGGTGGAGTGATCCTTGCCTGGTTTTGACAACACCAGCGGCGTACCTAGGATTCTTGGAACCCGGAGCGGGTAATCGCACTAGAAATTATAAACTTTTAAAAATCACGCACATTTCAAGACTTTTCCTTTCATTTGGGTAAATAATTTAGAATATGCTGAGAGCAATCACTTTTAATCTACAGTATTTACGTTGTCGCCTATTCTGTCGCCCCTTGGACTCTGCCACCACTCGCCACCTCCTAGCAACTCTATGTCCCTGGGAAGCACAATCAATTTGACAAGTTTTCACTCAGTTGAGAAGCGATTATTTTTGGTCGGCATGTTGCAAAAGTGGCTCGAATTCAAGGTATGTTAAAGAGGGGTTATTTTAACAACACTCTGTATGCAAATGGACCAGGTTGTTTTGCAAAATCTAAGGATTCCGATCAGCCATTCTATCTCGTGATAATTCCTTTTTCGTACCAACGGCATGTAGGGCCGGTTCAGAAAACTGACGACGCTGTTCTCGGAGGCTTTAGGAAAGTCGGATTTTAAAGTTAAAACTTTACCATCCATTGCTCGGTGACCTCAAATTTCCCACTCGCTATCAACGGCAGTACAATGTTATATTTATTTGCGAGATGTTTGGTGATCTTGCACATGTTCTGCATATTGGGAGTTCTGTACGAAGTAAAAAAAAAAAAAAAAGAGCGCCATATGTGAAGGCCACGTTCATGACGTAAACTGTTTGTCTGATATATAAATATGCAATGATGTATCAGTCAAACACAACAAAACTTTATTATGTTTATTATTGTATTAGGGCAACATGTTTCGATTCTTACAGAATCATCTTCAGGCCCTTCTAAGATACAGATCCTTACTTAGCAATGTTTAAAATGCGCTGTGGAATCCCAAACGCTTATATCCCACAGCGCATTTTAAACATTGCTAAGTAAGGATCTGTATCTTAGAAGGGCCTGAAGATGATCCTGTAGGAATCGAAACATGTTTCCCTAATATAATAATAAACATAAAAAGTGTTGTTGTGTTTGACTGATACATCATTGTATATTTATATATGTGTTAAACACTTCCGGATGGCAAACATCAAATGTTTGTCGGATTTTCGTGAAATTTGGAACAGGAGTTCTCTACAGAAATCTGTCGAGTAATTGACAGTTTCACGAAAATAGGCTGTCATACTTTAATTATGGCAATCAATGCGTTTCTATGCGCGCTTTCCATATTTATAGTCCTATGTGGATAACATTCGGAACAAAAGATCTGAACTTAACGCCGCTGAGCTGAAAAGCTTCGTCAAAACAGATAACAAACTTTGGGTGAAGAGAGATAAACGAAGATGCAACTAATCCCATGTTTATTATCAAACTTCTATCTCGAACAGTCGAACAGTAACCTTCACACAGTGCGCACAGCTTACGACCCAGCTCCACACAACCACAGCCAGCAAAACCAGTGCAGAACACCAAATGCAGTAATACACTGTCTTGTGCTTCTGATGATGGGCATAATGATGCCCGAAACATGTTGAGATAGAAGTTTGATTTAAAAAATCCGATTAGTTGCATCATATTGGTTTATCTCTTTTCAACCTACGTTCCATGATGCACGGTCACAGAACCTAAAATAATAAACTTTATTGCAGGGCGCTAATGACATTTTGTCCGTGTTTTCTACATGTCCGTCCTATTCAAATAAAATTCCACACAACAAATCTACACGTAACGATTGTGGGCATTTGTGATTTTCGTGAAAAATCGGCGCGTTGAAAGTCATAACTTAGTTAGGCGCGTAAATGTACTTGTGTCCGCATTGTCTACGTCGATTGACCGATTTCGCCAAAATTAGGTTTAAAAAAAATCTGCAGGAGGGCTGTTAGGCATCAGCGAATTTTTTAAAAACAGGCGCAGGGAAGGCTGTACTGGTGTATATGAAACTACATTAACTTCCACACAGCGGAAGTGTATGCCACTTTGAAAAAAAATGCCTAGGTCGTATCCGTGCGTTACTTCAGGTATTGTACTGACATGAGGTCTTGTTTCTGCAATCTAGGCCTTGGACAATTTTACGCCAATTGTTATAAAGTTGACTGTTTATGGATGCGTCTATTTATGCTTTTAGAACAATTATGCGTGGGCTCAAGGTGGCGTTACGTGTCCTTTGCCGTAAGGCGTACAGTTTATTATGTTCTTGAACTGGAAGTTGAGTCGAGGATGCTATATGTCAAGATCTAAGACTTCCAATTCCTCGTGGTAGCGATTTAGGCGCGTTTATTACCTACCGTCCTTCATTCCGCATGGAAAAAATCAGCTCCCACAGGAAGGGTTTTCATGAAACTTGATATTTGAGGACTTCTCGAAAATATGTCACGAAAATTCAAGCTACATTATAAACGGTAAAGCATAACGGGCACTTTACACGTAGTCCAATATACTTTTTTGATCATATCTCGCCCATTTCTCCTTAGAATGAGAATTTTTTCAGACAAAACTTGTAGAGGAAATCAAAGCACACATTTTGATTTCCATAACTTTTTTCCCCCGAAATCTTACAGTTTAAAAGATGTGGAAAAAATATTTAGCACCGGGCAGGCCACATATGACAATATGGCGCATGCGCATTGAATGCTGGATATCTAAGTCTACAAACACACACTCACAATATGTAACAGTTATAGATTTTCCACTACAACAATGGTTGCAAGAACGCGTCTCAGCGTTACGATATACGTACACTGCCTGTCTTGTTATCTAACAGCTTGACGCAGCACGTCGGCACACTGGCAACTGCTTTATCAGCTTCGTTGGCTGTGGCTAGCAAATCGGTGTTCAGACTACTAGTTACGCAGTTCAGGAAATATTCCCAATTTGCTTCTTTGCAGACACACGTACTTTTTCGGTTCACGTGGTCTTCTATACAATAATTAAAAGTGTTATTACATGTAGTGGCTTATTATAAATACAATTTCCATTGTGAAGACAATTCGGTCAATACTACATAGCGAAATCATGCCTGTTTATTGCGAAAATGTACGAAAGACATAAACATAAAGTGTTGGGACAGCGCGAGGAGTTCTTACATGTAACAGCACTTGTTACATATCGCTCATTTGCCACAACAGTGTCACAACTCAAAATTTGTGATTTTTCAAGAGAAACGTTTAAAGGTTTTGAAATGCTATAATTTTCTATGAGTGCAACGACGACACAACTGCTCTCCAGCGGCGAGTTTTGGAAACTGCGTTATGAAACTATACCTGTTAAAAGTGCATCTGCAAACGTTTCTTTCTATACCAACAACACAAAAATACCAAATTTTGAGTTGTGACACTCTTGTCGCAAATAGCGATATGGTTACTATCGTAATTTAAAGGGATTAAGAAGACTTATTGCTGTCCTGAAACGTAACGAGGGACAACGGTCTTCATTCTTTAACACAACCTAATTTTGTGCTTACAAAACCTCTTTGTCTTAGCCAATTCGAATTGTAAGCAGGAGTTCCGAGCCCCCACGCATGCGTGGTTGACAGCGCGTTAAAACTGAGTTTTAGTATCTCTAAAGGCTTCAAGTTTTGTCAGCCTTTGTGTGTAATATTTATTTATTATGCATTGTGAATACGGGGCGTGTTTGCTAATTTTTATAAGGTATGACTGTGTAGGTTCTGTCGTCGTCTATATGATGTTTTTGTACACTGCGAACTGAATGTATGTGTACATACTGTAATAACAAATGTCTGGATAAGTTATGATTAAGCGGGACCAGCCTACGCCCTCCTGCCCAGGTTCACGTATGTTTGTAGGAACGCATGTGGAAACTTACTGTCAATTTTTTTGAGTTAACCTTCATTAGAGTGTTCAGATTTCTTAAATGTGTACAGTGGTTACGAAAATACGGCGCCCGAAAATTTCGGAGTAACTTCTGTCATACCCTGTATAAGTTAATATACATTCAAGTCACCACTTATTTACTATTCAGCATCTGTGGATACATACACACACATACACAATACACAATCCATACACACATAAATACATACATAGTTAAATACACAGACACATACAGGAATACATACATACATACATACATACACACATACATGCATACATAAATGCACACACATACATATATACGCACACACATATACATACATACATACATAAACACACACGTACATATTTTCGTTGTTATACCGAGTGAGTGACACACGTACATGCGTAAATAAATAAATAAATATATACATAAATAAACATATACATACTTGCCTAAATAAACACACACATAATATATACATACACACATACATAAACACATACATATATACACACACTCATACAAACATACATACATACACACGCACACTCATACATACATACACACGCACACTCATACATACATACATACATACAAACATACATACATCAAAGAAAGCTTAAGAAAATCCTATGGAATAAAGTCAAGGAACCGAGTACTCCGGTTTGCTGGGATATTGCACAGCATCATTCACTAAATCAAAAGATTTTTATAGTAGCCGGTCTTGATTTTTCACTCATCACAGACGAGCACACGAGTGGACTTACTGAGCCACGATCAGCATTCCTCGAAACGACCAAATTTCAGAAGCTGTAAGCCTGCAAAGATGTAACGTCGTGTGGCCATGTTCAATGAGTCATGCCATCTACATAAATGAAAAATAGTGAGTGTTAAAATACCTCGAGTAAAATACTGTAACACAAACAGTGCTGTCTGCTCAAGAGCGTACTACATTCGGTTTATGGAAAGAATGAACACCGACTCTCCTCCACCAATCTGGATAGCAACTGCCTCCACAATAGTGCCTTCTCCCACTTTCTCCCATTAGAATCTTATCTGTCGCTCTCTCTCTCTCTCTCTCTCTCTCTCTCTCTCTCTCTCTCTCTCTCTCTCTGCCTTCTCAGTTTGGTGTTGGTGTTCGCGGTGGGAATTTGTCCAGTGCCGGGTGGAGGCAGGCCACCTACTTAATATCACGCTGCCAGTGTTCATTCTTACCCTGGCCGGAGTACAGCTAGTAGAATAAAAGTATCCCAGTTCACCGGCAATAGACGAAGGTGATTGATCAGCTTGACTCCTCCTCCGCTTTTAACCCAAAAATACCCATGTACCCATGGTACCATCCAAACAGAAGGCTGGGCAGACCCCACTGTCGACCAGAACGTTCCGAAGGGACACGAAGTGTTGCCCTTCTCCAACGCGCCCACAACAGGATTTGGGGCCTCCACAGCCATCTATTCATTGGGCACCGGGGGCTGTAGTCCTGGGAGTAAAGCGGCAGGGCATGGGCATGGGCATCGGCATGACTACTTCTGGACAGACAGTCACACTAAAGAATACGTCATGGTTTATCTGCATCTCCCCCATATTCCTTCAAGGCACGGAGCTAAACCAAGCACGGGGACAACTTACCTTTACCTGGTGTTATTACACTATCTATTGCACAAACAAACAAACAACAAAAAAGCAAGGATACATTAGTGTAGGCACTGTGATTCTTCACAGTTCGCCTTCATGCGACATCCCACGTTGTATTCCGTAACACATCCGCCATTTCAACAACGATTCTATTCTAATTACCACAGCAGGCGTGGCTCAGAATGAATTTACTATACAGAACCAACCCTTTACAAGCAATTCATTATGAGCAAATGCGTAGGCACAGTGAACAGCATTCAAGAATGAAATTACAGGTGATGGTTAGCGCAGAATACTACGTAACGAAAAATCATTAGAATTCGACAATGCAAACTAACTAGTCAGCAAGAAGAACAGGAACACAGCGGGTCAGTACATCATGAAAACAATCCAAATTCAGTTAACCATTTCAGGCCCTGTGGTTACTTTACATACCATCACGTTTAAGACTAAAAGATGCTACAGTATGCCCTTATAGTGCATTGTTTTGTCTACAGCTAAGAACAAACAGCGACCGCTTTCCTTTACAACATTAACTGATTCGTTTTATAACCCAGACGGAGTGTGTTTACTGAGCGGTACGAATTGAGAACTAAATACATATGTATGATACGGGTAAAGACGACAGCCTCCCATCGCTGGGTCCCGGGTTCGATGTAATAAGAGATTTGTGGCCTACAAAGTGACATCGGGGCAGTTTTTTATCCGATTACCGCGGTTTTCTTCCTGTCAGTGTCACTCCACCTGTGCTCCATACTCATCTTCGTCTACATGTCCTCGTATCAGGAAGACAAACGGGCGAAGCCTGACCTTCCCAAAAACGATGCTCTTTTGGAAATCAGAGAGCTATGGATAAAAATGTACCTTAACTAGGTCTTTGAAGTGTTGAACTAACTTCTGCTTTATTACCAGTGGAGTACGCTCTGTGTAACACGGAAATTCAACGGGAAGTCTCTTACGCATGCATAACGTCATGACAGGGACTGAACATTTTGTGCCGTTATAAACAAGCGTTGTTATAACCGAGGAATATAATGTTACGATTAACAGTGAGGAATTAATTGGCACCACAGAATATCTGACACTCAAGGCGAGGTATCGCATAAACCGCCGTCGTTATAAACGGGGTTCGACTTAAATACACGTCGGGTGCATCTGACCACTTATTCCATCTGTCAGACACACAGTAACAAATATCATGATTAAAATTCTGGACATCATCCCAGGTTACAAGCGCCATCAAGTCGACTGTGACTGGATAACATACGCTTAGACAATGAATCGAGAAACGCCACCTATTGTACGTAATACATCTTGTGATTCATGAGCATTCTTGACTCCAGTGCCGGAACTCTCACTCATCTGTCAAAAGTTAGCAGTATGCCTGCCTTAACAAGTCCAAGACAAACACCGGGTAGTCGTCAGGTACGTACAATTAACCTACCTACTGTGTACACTTTAATGAATAACTGGATATTATTTAATAAGTTATTTGTTGCCATTACGTAAGTGCAACGGTAGAGTGACTGCTCCTAATAACACTGACTGCCGCTACTCGGTGGTTGCAGCAACCTTGAATGGCTGATGACTCAACTATGACCCCGGTGCTGTGCGTGGGCAGGAACAAACACGGACACAACAGTCGGATAACCTCACCTGTCTATCCTGGTCGCGGATTAGTTACGTATCTCACGCTAAAAGCCCTTTGGTTGCTTTATATACCACCAGGTTTCACATCCAAAAAATGCGTAGGTCAGAGTATTTACTAGTTTTGTCACGGATCTCAGAACAAACAGCGATTATTTCCCTATACAGCATTAACTGGTTGGTTTTGATAACCCAGACGGAGAGTGTTTACTGCGCGGCACGGAATGAATATTCAAATAAAATTCAAGAAAAATTTCTATTTAAAGGCCGTACCATGACTCAGGCGGTTTATCGGAGGTCACTACCCGCGGAGGCCCGGATTCGATTCCACGCCTATCCATGTGAGAATCGTGGTGGACAGAGTGGAACTGGAACCGGTTTTTTTTTCTATCGGCACTTCATTTCTCTCCTGTTAGTATCATTCCACCAGTGCTTCATACTCATCTACATCTACAAGTTGACCTTACCAGAAGGACAAATGGGCGAAACCTGGGGAACTTTAAAAAAACTACTCTTTCGGAACGCGCGAATCACTGAATAGGTAAGTACGTGCACTTTTGTGTGGTTTATAATGGGTTAAGCCACAACGGTTACCATTTGGAGGAAGGGGGGGAGGGGGGTTGAAGACAGTGGATGTGTTAGGATTGCAAATGTTCACGTATGATTTACACTGTTAATTCTTTACTTGCATAAGAGCACATTCCGCAATAGACAAGTTACATCGTATGTGTATAAAGTAAAGTTTTCCCGTTACAGGCCCGGTGTGGCCCGGAGGGTGGGTAGAGGTATAGCTCTACTCTTCCATGACCGCGCCACTAGAAGGGGGTGAGTGGTCAGCAGCATGCCCCG
>Ga0123352_10019189_pt1 | contig 10902 bp, 5 predicted proteins | sample TergutLab28metaG_FD_89700 | JGI IMG/M metagenome (GOLD analysis project Ga0123352, IMG submission 89700) | Labiotermes labralis P1 segment gut microbial communities from Petit-Saut dam, French Guiana - Lab288 P1 | ecosystem: Host-associated > Arthropoda: Insects > Digestive system > Gut ... | reverse complement strand
CCACCGCTCAGGCTTCAAGCTTCACATTGCAGTACTTTCCGTATTATGTGTGATGTTCCAAGTATAGCTGTCTTTTGTAGTGAATCTATCGAGTGTTTTCCTGGTATAATTTCCAAATTTTTCCTTAAGCTTATCATTACTATTCCAGTGGCTCCAATTATTACTGGTACAATCGTACATATGTATCTCTATACATAAACTCTTGTATTTTAACTTCTTTTCCGCTTCCTTTTGCACAACATTTCTGTCTGCAGGCATTGCCACATCTATCAGTGTGCATGTTTTCTCTTTTTTGTTTTTAATTATTATATCTGGCCTATTTACTGTAACTTCTCTCTCTGTGTGTACTGCTTGATTCCACAACACTGTGACATCTCCCTCTTCACACAATGTTATTATTATTATTATTAGCTGTTTTAACAATAGCAGTAGCAGCAGCAGCAGCAACAGAACACATTGCTCATTCTCTATGTGAGTTAAGTTGTTTTGGTAAATATTGTTCAATTTATATTTGTACCCCCGTTTTTTCAGACAGTCCCTATTTAAATTTGTCTCACAGGCATTGCATTTTAAACGCCAAAAAAATTCATGTTTGCGACTTACATTAGCTTCTATATTTGTTGACTTGGCCCCGATTCTGAAAGGGTTGGGATTTAGTCCATCACTGTGATGAGAGAATTTCCAATAGCATAATGAGAGTAAGAAAAACTTTCTGAAGAAAAGGAATATTTTCTGGTGGGTGGCTTGTTGTGTGACTTCCTAAGTTGTGGGAATGTAATAAGAATGACTCAACCGAAGCGCAAGCGATGGTTTGGAGCCCGAAAATCACGTGGACCAGAGCTTATTCTTTCATGGTGCTTTACCTTCACTTCTGTACACTCAAATTTTTAGTGATGTGAAACGTACTAAGGGCGTATCGTGGATTGGACCCCGCTTTACACGTGGACCCCTCCACCTTCTATTAACTTCTTCTGTAATTTGAATGTAAAGTCTTTCGAATCGATCTCTTTCATGTAACGTCTTGATTTGTCCATTTATTTATACCTGAAGTGTAGAAGCCAGAACGTTCGAAGACCGTACCTGAATACATAATTCACAGCAGAGCAACAATGAATTTTAAATGCCTTTATTAAAAATATGCGTAAAGTTTTAAGCTGTTAATAAATGTTCAATGTCTGTTATAGTATAAACAGAGATTACTTCATATATGGTAATGTAGCCTATAATAAGGTCTGTGATAGTCTGATTGGTTTTTCGGTTTTTACTGAAGCTGTTTAACCCACTAGAACAATAACGCGTCCAGTCTAGAACTGTGAGTGATTTCGAGTTTGAAATGAGGCGATCCTGACAGATTTAAATACGTTTATATGAATAGAGAGAGGAAGGAACCCACACACCCGCCAAATAATTTCGACCAGGGTTTGGCAAGACAGAGAGAGCCTCGAATCTGGTAACCCCCTGTCACAAGGCTCAGTGCCCGTACTGAAGTAAGTTTCAGATTGGATCCGGTATTTATGTCGTTCTTGTCGAAACATACAGTGTCATGGAGGTTTCGTGTTTTTCAAGCCAGTCCATGAAGCTATTAATAATCAACGAACGGACTATAAAACACAAATGACTTGAACTCTCTGTAGAAGGTACGGCAGACAGAAACAGTACCCACCGTGTCGAAACTTAAGTCCCCAAAACAAAGAGAATTTGTAAAAAGCGGGCGATTTCTGGTCAGTATGAAATGCTCAACCTGAGGCACATGTAATTATTGTTTACAACATTTCTACTGTCAGTAACCAGCCGAAAATAACATTTTGTTCGCTCAGTTTCATCATATATCTACAAGATTTGATGCAAAATTATACCATTTTCAGAGTAAATTTCAGAAACCACAACACATAGTTTAGCTTTTCCAGTATGGCGGTAGCTAAACCTTCACGGATTCTGAAACTTAACAGTAGAAGGAAGCAAGTTTTCAGTTTCACATTCCTGCCTTTTGATTTTCGCTGGAAGAGATAAGAGGACAGGAAGTCGTAGGGGAAACTCGATGATGTAGTAACGGTTGCCGTCGTGCAGCCTGACGTCAGCTAGGGCCTACTGAGCTAACATTGCTGATGTGGTGCGAAGTCCTAGAATACGATTTGTCACCAAACGGGTTCTTAAATTTAGGCAAGTTACGAATGAGAGGCCGCAAACACGGAAGTTGCTGAGAACTGCTGACCCACCGAACTTCAAGGATGGTAAACAGTGACAAGGAAAACTGGCGAAACACTTGATTAAGAGATGCATAGTCTTACTGGGGAAAGAGAGAGAACTGCGCTCCTTTGGGCCACTGCGCAGCGAGTAGTGGTGCTTCCTTGCCGACATTTCGGGACAAATCTTTCGGTCTCATCTTGAAAGGTCAAGGATGGGACCGACAGGTTGTCTCGAAAAGTCTGCAAGGACGCTCCATTACCCGCTGCCCAATAGCCGAAAAGAGGGCAGTTCTCAAGTTCTGCTGTTTTTAACAGAAATAATTTTTCTTCCAAACTCCACTCTTCACGCTCACTCTGTTTCGTTTCTTTTTCCATTCGCATATTCTCTTCATTCGTACATTGCCAATTTTGTACCCTTACTCTTGCCTTAGGTTTTTATCCTTCAGATGGAAACTTTTCGAATACCGAGTCGCCATTTTACTGTAAAATATTACAGCATAATACTGCAGCATGATATGCAATACGCATAGTTACTAACTCTCTGCTGATGTATGAGGATGAGGTTATTACTAACGTAGCTCCCGGAAATAAGTGTCATATAAATATTGATAGGATTCCTAAATATTACGAATATTCATTGCCTGAATGTAATAATAATAATAATAATCTACATACAATAAAAATAAGGAAGGCTGACCGGATTGGTCACAATTTGCGTAGTAAATGCCTTTAAAACAGGTTATTGAAGGAAACATCGAAGAAAGAATGGAATTGGCGGAAAGACGAAGACGAAGAAGAAGAAGAAGTAGAAGAAGAAGAAGAAGAAGAAGAAGAAGAAGAAGTGAGCAGCTACTGGATGACTTTAAGGAAAGGAGAGGATATGGAAATTTAAGGAAGAAGCACTCGATCGCACTGTATGGAGAACTAGGTTTGGAAGGGGCTATGGGTGTCTCGTCAGAGAGACTATGAAATGGATGAATCGATGTATGAATGCAAGAATGAACGAATTATAAGGCGACATTTATTTACAGAAATCATTGGTGAATCTATAATTAACGTCCAAAAATAATCATTCGTGAATCATTGTGTTTATAAACGACAATTCTGCGGTTCTAGTGTCTTCGGAGAATATCCACAAGCGAGTTAGACGATTGTGTTTATAACACATGGACTGCTACTTGTGTGTCGGAAGTAAAGATAACTAGTCTGCAGAACAGAACACGCGTTTTGTCGCTTGCGGAAAAAGATTCGCTACATTACAGTACAGAGACATGACACTTTGTGGCAAATGACGACCTGAAGGATTTAGCGTGTCTTAGCACGAAGTGGCACAGGAGCTGAAGTGTGGAAATTTTGCTAGTGAGGGGTGCAATGAGCGATGACGCGACGACATGAACAGCCATCGACACACCACTGCACGTGGCCGTGCTGCTGCAATCGGGGGCAAGTTGGCGTTCGGAAATAAGAAGTTCGAACCAGAACCAAGTCCAAACAAGTGAGTTCTTCATTTATGTAATAATGCCTTCTTAATTATTTTAGGATAATTGCGTTGAATCATAAAAATGACCGCAAGATATTAAGTGGACAATAAGTTGGAGCAGGCAATTTTTAGAAGAGTTCGCAAAATTTCGATAGCAGACTATTAGCCTCATGTCGGTCCGTCCGTCCGTCCTTACCCATGAAACAACTCGGATCCCAATGGACAGATTTTCATGAAATTTGGTACTGGATTATTTCTCGAAACTCTGTCGAGAACGTTAAGTTTAATTAAAACCTGACAAAAATAACAGGCACTTTACATGAAGACCGATGTGCACTTATGATAATAACTCGCTGAGATATTCTTGGAATGAGAAATGTTTCAGACAAAGTTTGTAGAGAAAATCAAATTAAATGTTTCATTTTCCATAACTTTTTTTTCGAAATTCATGTCATTTATGAGATAACGCGAAAAATTATGGTAGAGTCGGACAGGCCACAGACGACAATATAATAAGGCACATGCGCATTGCATTGTGGATAGCTAAGGCTACAGATACACACAAACAGTTTGTGTAATAATCATTGCTTTTCCATAGCAACTTTGGTTGAAAGAAAGCGCGCCAATGTTACATTATACACACACACGTTTCATGTCTTGCAACATACTATTCCAGTAGCTGTTTGCATAAGCACGTGCACATCATGACACTTCAACGAGTCCCTCAGGTTTCCGAGTCGGCAGTCGAAGCCAAGAGCTCTAGAACGTGAAAACTGCTTGCTGTCACCCAACCGCGATTCAGTGTAGAGTCCGGATTTTAGGTTGTTGTCGGGAGTAGCCCGTTGTTATCTAGTACAAGTTGACAAAATAGGCCTGAGGATGACTAATCCATAGTCGAAACATGTAGTCTTATAACTACCTTGAGTAATAAATTGATTGTGCTGACGTACACTATTTAATACTATACTACGTTACAAGCGCATCGTGACGCTTCCATTCAAAAGTTCTTCTTTTTCTGAATGACGTTTTTCGTAATATTTCTCTACGCATTTAAGCCTTCCATACAGTCTGTTCAATGTGAACACCAACTTCATAACCTGTAACTAAATGTATGATAAATGGTCCAACGGAAGCTCAGATGGAAAAGAAATTCTCTAACAAGGAAGCAAACAGTCAGTCACCTGTTCAGAACATAACGCCCGTCAGCCCAGTACGGAGACTTGTTTACACGCCACACACTTTGTTGTTCTGGGATTCGAATTTTCTATTACACTCCCATTTTCGCATAGGCATGACGAGTAATACGTCGTCTTTAGATTTTACGACTAAAATTATGTATGCACTTCTATTGTCCTACATTCTCCTCTTTACTTACTTAATTGGCTGAAAAATAAGTGTTGACCCTCCTGTGTCAGACATTCAACTTATGAACTGCCTTATTTCACTACAGCCTATTGTTAACTCGCTCTGAATTTCAGAAGAATTTTCTGCCACAACTGAATTCAAAGTGTAAATTTCCGTGTTTTAAATTTGTATGTAAGAGAGAAACTGGGGAAATAACAGAGGAACTGAGTTTCTATGCACCCATTTGCACTGCTTCCGTGTCCGTCTTCATCACGGCTATACTGAGCTATTTTGGAGGGGGAATTGAGGTCTTTGTACTGAAGTAAAAGATAAAATATCAGTGTGCTTTGCGACTGCAGCAGTCAAGTAGCGTGTGGATATTCAGTTATTTGTCTGAGCAAGGTCTGGCGTATGTCGCTGTCATGATTTGTGTGAGTTTTGCGGGACTACTAAGTGATGGTAGGAAGCCTATAAACGGACAGTTCGCTAAGGGTTCGATTATACACATAAAATCACCTCAAATAATAAAATACTGCCCGGAAGTGAAACGATAACAAAGAAATGAGAGTATCAAGGAAATATAATAGGTGTAAATATTGATATCATGAGCTCATGAACAGTTTTCCATAAAGTAAAATATTTTGTTTATGAAATATCTGATAATTAATATGAGATATGGGTGAAAATATTTAAAATGCTAATATAAATTTTGTATTAAAATGAAATCCTGAAATTACATTAAGAAATAATAATAGTTTTAGCACATGATATTCTACATGAATCTAAAATTTCAAGATAGACCCTATAACCTGCAGAGAGAATTACTGTAGGATTATATTAAAAAAACTGTAAAATTATTTGAGGACTGGACTATTATGAGAGGAATATTGAAAGAGACGGAACAAAGTTGGGTGCAGGGGCAAGGAAATGGATAGATTTTAAATTGCTGTAGAGAAACAGGACAGAAGATAAAATCTGATTGATTAGAACGAAAGTTATATTACTAATATTGGAAATAGAAACACAAGGCGTGGAGGAAAAGAGGGAGCTGTATAAGAAATAGACGAGGAAGGACGATATAAGAAGACGAAAGAGAAGAAGAGGAAGTTTAAAGGAAAATAGACGATGAAATATGAAGAAGGGGATGAGAATTACAGGGAAAAGAATAGAGGAGGAAAGAGATTTATGTAACAGATGAGAAGAATAAAGAGTAAGAAAAGAAAGGGAAGGAAGTAGGCTACAAAAGAAGGTGATGGAGAAGAGGGAAGGATGTACATAAGATGAGTCGGATTATAGCAGATTCAGTGGGATCCTGCTGGTTGCAGGAAAAGCAGAGAGATTACAAAATGAGACACAAATGTGGATCCACAACCCCTCTCACGTTATAAACAAACAAACAAACAAAAACACAATATCTAAGTGACTAACATACTAACTAAAGCACTCCATTCAGTACAGTGTACTTCTTGAGAAGCTAAGAGGTATTCAGGTGGCCTAGAAATTTCTTGAAGTGTGTGGAAACCAAAGGTTTATTTATATGTTGGCAACAGGTTGTTCCTCGTTTTTGTCCAGTCCTCATTTTCCCTTTCTTTGCTGTCGACTTCAATATTATCCTACCAACTTAGCTATGTCTTCCACGGACTTCTTTCTTTCGGAATTCCAAACCAGATTTCTGCACTACTTCCTCTTTTCCCCCAAGTTTAGCAGATATGCCTACACAGCCCATTTCAGCTTCTTTGATTTGAGCACCTTAATAACATTTGGTGAGGAGTGCAAATCATTGAGTTTCTCATTACTCATTTTCTCCTCCTTCCCATTACTTCCTCTTCTTAGGTGCAAGTATCATTCTCAGCTTCCTGTTCTCCACCGTGCTCAGCCTCCTTTCTTCAGTTCCGTACCCAGCACATCACTGATATTGCAATCTCAATAATCATTACGTCTGCAGTTAGACGGCGCTTAAGGCATTCATATAATCTAATTACGTAAAGAAACAGAAGCATTAGAAAATTCCGGACGTAGGTTCTGAGTATATTTGTTCGGTTTTCCATTCACGTAATCCTTCCAGCCATACTACAAACCTGGAATCGACGCGGCGTCTTAAACAAATGAGTACCAGGATTATTTCCTGTGGGGGGGATAAAGGCGGCCGGTGTGTAAGGCTGACAACCTTGCTACCTTCCTGTGTCAATTGGGATATTCCTAGGAAAAATAAATGTTTAGTCACTTAATTAGAATATAAATCTTGAAGAGCTTACTAAAGAAACTTTTAAAAAACCAGCTTTGTCCTAACCGAAATAACCCCTTCTTGTCTTACGGTACTGAGTAAAGTTTGTTTCCTAAGGACTTCTACATTTATCTAAACAAATTTGACACGACAGTGATACGTATCAAGCGAGGGTGCTGCCTAGAAAATTTCATTTGGAAAAGTACAAAAAATTATATAAATTAAAACAATTTTTAAGTTTTAATTTTTCCTCATTTATAAAGATTTACTGATGTAGCCATAGGATAAAAAATAAAAATAAGGTTTTGCATGTGTGTAATTATTAGGACTCGTAGGTACATCTTAATTAATAAAATTTTAATAAATTAATTTTACCGTCAAAAGAAAGGAAGTTTAATTCACACAGGAAATGAAATCACAAAAAACAGGGAAGCGGAAAACATTAAGTATATATATGGCACAATAAAGCTCCAAGTGTGTGGAGAATCCGAACTAATGACGAATTACATGCTGTGTATAGGAAACCAAATGTTTTAACAAAAATTAAACTAAGCGGACTGGAATCGGCTGGCCATCTAGAAAGAATTTATGATGATAGGCCTGTGAAGGAAATATTCCTGGGGGACCATATGGAAGCATAAAAGCAGGAAGACTAAAACTAATGAAGCTGGAATGTATTGAGAACGATACTGAATGGATGAGAGTCAAGAGATGTAGGAAGAAAGCGGAAGACAGTCCTGTATCGGCTATTATTCCAAACGAGACAGTGGTCAAAACATAAGAACCGGATAACAATGTGTAAGAAGAATAAAAAGAACAATAAGTAGACAATAACTTCCGCCGAAAGAAGAAAAATTTAAACAAAGCGGAAAGTTTCTCACTCAACAACCACGGAAACCGGCAGCATAACTCTGCAAACACTGCGTGGATGTTGAATGTAAAATACACACACACACACACACACACACACACACACATATATATATATATATATATATTCGGTGACAAGAGGGACGGAGGTTCATGAAAGTCCGTGTTTACGTAACCTTGTTTTATCCACAAGAAATATTCGAAAAGCTATTTTTTTTTAAAACTGCGGCAAATTCCCCTAACCCACCGTTAACCAAGGGACCACTGTCCGTGTAGCATATGGCTGATTATTTAGTGACAAGTGCTTAAGCACATGGAGTTTCAAACTGGAGCTGGGGTTGTGAATATGCTTAAAGTTTCCATTACTGAACTGCAGAATTTGAGTTACCTTTTCCAGGCACCTCGAGCAGATCCGCATGAAGCGTCTCGCTGACTGCGAGACAGGTCCCGTCCTCAGGGATAAGTAGAACATGAAAAGAGTAGGAAGGATCTCCAGGGAGATGGTGTGCTTGTTTCCAAGACAACGTGAGACTCTCTCCTCTCCATCTTGTAACCCTTTCCCTCCTTTTCTAACCCATGCCCAGTAGTCTCTCTCTAACCCCCACCCTATCCCACCTCAGGCAAGCCAAAGCAGCGACTTCCCAAGACTTCATGATGAAACCTTGGTTCTCCACTGCAAGTGTGTTACTTAGCCTAAAAACGTTATGTCTTCACTTCATATAGTAAGTACAGTATTTCTTGGTGGCCCACTTTGCAGCAGCTTATCTATGAACGTAAGGTAAAGGTAAAGCAAACCCTTCGCAGGCCTGGAGATACCCTTATAGCTCCAGGAGTTTCGGACTCCCAGAATTTATGGACAATCGGCTTTTCAATGTGGTTGCCAACCCCAGGCACCGGACTTCTTTGCACCCATTCGATCTCATTGTCATATTGCGGCTGAAAAGACTAAGTAATTTAAAAACTATGAATTAATGCAACCTGTGAAACCGTGTATATGTGCATATAGCGAAGGAGTTAGTTAATTCACTTTGTTCCTTTATCTGGTCACAATAAATAGCAGAAAATATCTAAGAATTAAGATTTGTGTGACGCTAATTAGACCGGCTATTGCCTTCTGAGCTACCACACAGTATATTTTGATAGAGTTCAAGAGGAACCTCATACCTCCATCACTAGGACAGGTGAATGCCTTCATTTATTCCAAAATCGTTCTTTTACCTTGCACCAACCAGTACCAAAGTACATCTAAATATTTGCGCTGTGCTAATTTTGGCGATGAAATACACCGACAAACACAGCGTCACAAGTACGGATTTATGTCATGTCCTTTAAACAGAAAACACAGAAAAGAAAACATTTGTGTGGCCTAAGTTTCTGACATTTCATTAAGCAGTGTGATTATGAATTTTCAAGCAGACACTCGGTACAAAATTCAGTTTGCCTGCCCATGCTAGCAACTTCTCTGTCACTACGGTGCGGCATGTAGTCTAAACAGATATTTGCAGGAGCTACTTGCGGTGCATTGAATTCACATTTGAGTCTGTCTTTAGACAGACTCAGATGTCAAAGATAGGATATCACTAATTATTTTATTTGATTATATTTTACGACACCGTTTCAACTACAGCTGGTATATAGCTTTTAAGCCTGAGAGTTATCGTGATAAAAAAAATAGCTACATGAGAATTTAGAACGGGGCCGACGTGAAGTTTTAAGACAATGTCCGGGCCATTGGCTTCAGTAAAGTTAAATCACACTGTTAAAGTTGTTCCTGCAAATTGTTGGGAATATCTTGACTAGCTGAGAACCGCTTAGCTTCCCAAGAAGAACTCTACTTTTGGGAGCAAGTTAGTAAGGCGTGTATGGAACGTGCTAGCTTTTCTGAATTACCTCGGCTCATCGAAGAAAATTACTAAAGAATTTTCAGAGAAATCCTTATTTTGTAAATGTATAGAGAGAAATTGTATTGGAAAGAAGCAATGTAAGTGGAATCATCACACGGTATTGTCGTAAAATAAAATAAATTATATTGCAGTATGTAAGGTACTGTCAGTACTGCCTTACAGTACCGCATCGTCATGTGTTTGCCGCTCTGCGCGCGGAGCCTTCGCTCGTTCAGCAAGTAGGTCGAGGCTGAATGTTTTTGGACTGGTAGTAGCGACGTCCCGGCGGAGAGCCGCACGTCGTGCAACCTCAAGAAAAGGGCGCTGCGTCTGAAAGGTTAGAGGATGAACGGGGCGAAGAGTGGGGAAATATGAGAGACAAAGAAGAAAGAAAGGAAGAAGGAAAGAAAGAAAAAATTACCTTCAACGTCTTGACATGCGCAAATGTACAAAAGAGTCTTTTTTTTTTTTACTGTACCTCCACCACGGTCGCCACTATCGTGATCCTTAACACCACTACCGACGCCACCGTCACCCAGGACCTTCAACATATCCTTTTTTCCTCCTTTCCTTCTCAGGCTGGTCTCGTTGGCGGGGGGGGGGGGTAAGGAGGAGGGGAGGGTTGCCTACTTGCTACTTGCTTCTTTCGTTTCCTTGGTCGTGGTCGCCTGCCACAGCCACACCCTCCTCACCCCTCCCGTCCAGAAAACTGGGGTGGGGGAAGCGTCTTATGTTACCGCGTGTAGAAGAAGTAGAAGAAGACGTGGAAAAGACAGAGAAAGCGAGATTTCCCTGACAACTCAACTCCGCCCTCAAAACCGACGTCGAGATACGCCCATCCTCAAAAACCCCCAGCAGTGGCAGCCCCCAAGAACATCAGTTTCTTCTTCTTCTTCATCTTCTTTATTTTTACTT
>Ga0123352_10019186_pt1 | contig 10903 bp, 8 predicted proteins | sample TergutLab28metaG_FD_89700 | JGI IMG/M metagenome (GOLD analysis project Ga0123352, IMG submission 89700) | Labiotermes labralis P1 segment gut microbial communities from Petit-Saut dam, French Guiana - Lab288 P1 | ecosystem: Host-associated > Arthropoda: Insects > Digestive system > Gut ... | reverse complement strand
TTCTCTGGCCAATATCTCCGTAACCATTGAACTTTGGATATAGGTGTTTTGGGTTATATCGTTATAGTTTGACCTAAGGAACACTCTCCCAAAGTTAGGTCCTTTCCTCCTGGGACACCCTGTATATCGTCGTCCGGCATGACGAATGTGTGAGACACCGATGAAGGTTTCCTTGCTTACGTATACACTTCAGAGCCTTCAGGAAGTGTATGTAGTGCTAGTGCAAAATGAAGTCCCCTTTTATTTTGTCACACAATAGGCCTATTGTTCTCAGTAGTTAAAAAAAAATCGAACTCTCCACAGCTCAACGTCGACTGATTTTTCATTCAAGTGGGCAGAGAATGCGTTTTCTGGGAGCCAAGGACAGAGTTTTTGTACGTAACGTAGATTAATGAGAGTCTTTAAGGCTTAAGGCACTCTCCAAGCATTTGTTTCGGTAGAAGATAGAAACTATGAACACAGAGCTATCAATTATACCTACTGCCTGGGGATTTCAGTTAGCATTATTTGGTGTCCAGCGGCTGGATTTGTTATTAACGATTATAAAGATTTGCGTTTGTTATAATACAAAAAAACACCGGCAGAGTATACCAATGAAAACATTTTTCTTAATGATCAGATATGCTTTGGCTGACCGCAATCCTAAGGAATCAAGTGAACACAAATTTACTTATCTATTCGTATGATCACTGATGATGGCGACACACAGAAATATGGTGGATCGATAATAGATATATTTTAATAGTGTGCTAAATTGGTAATTTATAGCTGAACACTTCTGTGCACCGTCACGGTGTGCGACAATATTCGTAGTTTTTTGTCTGAATTTCCGATTGTAAACATTTTATAGAATGTATTTTAATAACTGCAAATTGCATATGTGCCCTTCTGTCTTACACAGTACGAAATACGATTGGTGTTTTAGGGTTTTGACCAGCCTGTAGAATAGGCCACACGAATATTGTGCTAGACTTAAAGCACACGTGTGTATTGACTGTGTGTGTGTGTGTGTGTGTGTATACATGCATAAATACATGTGGGCCGAGTAGCTCAGTCGGTATAGCTACTGACTACGGGCTGGACGGTCCGGGATCGAATCCCGGTGGGGACGAGATTTTCCGCCCGTCCAGACAGCCCTGGGGCCCACCCAGCCTCCTGTAAAACGGGTACCGGGTCTTTCCCGGGTGTAAAGTGCGGCCGGGGCGTGCTGCTGACCACTCACCCCCTTCTAGTGCCGCGGTTATGGAAGAGTAGAGCTATACCTCTACCCACCCTCTGGACCACACCGGGCCTGTAACGGGATCACTTTACCTTTTTTACATATATACGCACATACATATACACATACATACGTACGTGCGTACATACACACATACGTACATACATACGTATATACATACGCACATACATACATACGTACGTACGTACATACATACATACATATATACGTACATACTTACATACGTACATACATACATACATACATACATACATACATACATACATACATACATACACACATACATACACACACACACACATACATACATAAATACACACACACACACACACACACACACACACACATACATACATACATAAATACATACATACACACATACATACATACACACACACATACATACATAAATACACACACATACACACACACACACACATACATACATACACACACACATACATACATAAATACACACACATACACACACACACACACACACACATACATACATACATACCCAAAAAGAACCTTGTGTGAGACTGTAGTAGAGATAATACTGCCGGCCCTCTCCGTAGACATCAAGGCCGAAAGTCACTTCCAGAACCGGTGCTTTCCACATCGATATGTGAACATAAACCTTAGAGCGTGAGTGCTTATGTTTCCGTACCAGAACACAGAAGTTACAGATAAACGTCTTTAAATAAAGATTGATATCTTACATTCTGCTTGCAGTGGTTGGCGTATGTGACAATAATTACTGCACCTTTCGTTGGTTCAAGTTCACATCGCTAAATTTCCAGCATGTTTAGGCTAGTAATAATTGACACCCTCAATCAAACGCTGACACAAAGATGCATTTGTATACTAAACCATATTATTGTCATCTGGATAATATTTGTTCAGTGCTACAGTAGAAGCGAAAGGTTGAATTATCAAGACCTGATATGACACAATTAGTTCTATGAAAATTAGGATGAAATTGTATTTTATATTTGTGTTTGTGTTTGTGTCCAAACATCTAAAGCCACAATTTGTCTTCGATATTGTCGAAGGAAGCTGAATTTATTCCTAAAGCATCCAGTGTGGTGTTCTCTAACATTACTTTCGAATCCCCTACCAAACATTAACCCATCAATTCTGTACGCACATTTATCACATAATTTGTGCGCTACATACAAGTAAGAACATCACAATTACTCTTCTATTTGATTTTTCACAACTGATCATTAATAATGTACATTTTCTGCCCAAATGATTTGGTGATTATTCGTTTGTCTAATTTGTTCGAAGTGGACTATTGCCTATCCCTTTGATTTTCTGTCTGCCTACTTGTTTGTCTGTCTGTCTGACCAACTTGTGTTTGATCACCGAAAAAATTGTTCAACAGTCAAAATTTCTGAGCTTTTATTCGAGAAGACGTGGGCTGCATAAGAAAAATAGCTGAACCTCAAAATCAAGTCTGGCAGAAATTTGAAGTATTCATATCCTCTGTTACATGTGCGGAGGACGACCTCTCAACCGGCGTTTTTGGTAATAAAATTCGTGACTATGCAGTTCAGAATCTCAATGAATGTTTGTAAAGAGATTGTATGGTATACTCTCTACACTGGCTAGTCTGACGGCTGGACGCCTTTGGAATCATGGTCCTCAAATTCGAAAAAAGACAAAAACGTTTATTGCAGTTATGAGGTTCACGCAACACCCCCCCCCCCCAGGTAATTAACAGTACTCAGTCAGTCAGTGATAGAAGGTAACTTGTGATCTCGTCTAATACTGAGGTTGAATGTAAGTGGAGTTCTACCTCCACGCGCCCTTAATGTCTTCGTACAGGGTAAAGGAACATTACTGTTAGTAACATCAGTAGTTGATATGCAGAGACGATAAATGAAGCAAGAAAATTCGCGCTGAAGACATTTCTGTACTCATTGCAGGCCACAGTATCCAAGGTCCGTTTGTGTGTGTGTGACTTAATACTTCCCATATTTTTGGATTTAAGTAAATGTGGTAACAAGAGAGCGAAGAAACTGCACACTTTTCTTCCCCCTGGCACAGCACATCCCAGTGGACAAGGGCCTCATTATTGTCGATGCTTCACGATCACACTCAGGCACACCACACTCGGTAGGGACTCCTCTGGACGAGTGATCAGCCCATCGCAGAGACCCCTACCTGCAACGCAGAAAAGAGAGAGACTTCCATGCCCGCCGGCAGGATTCGATCCCACAATCCCAGCAAGCGAGTGACCGCAGACTCACACCTTAGACCGTGCGGCCACCGGGATCGGCAAAAAGATTACAGTGACAAACTTTATGTACAATATGTACTCAGCACCTCATATTGTTACGGTAATTAATTACGAGCAATAACATGAACTGGGAATGTATTCAACACACAAGTAAATGAAACATTTAGTTGAAAACCTGAATGATGAAGACCAATAAGGAGAATTAAGCATAAATAAAGTACAGTTGTGATAAAGATTTGACAGAAATAGCTTATTAATATTATGGACTTAATTATTATGAATATAGTTATGGGTAGGTTAATTAAAGCTCTGACTTATAAGAAAGAAGGGATTTTAGATTATTTTAGCTACTATTACGTTGTCTTAGTTCAGTACGTTCCATGGTGTCATTTGGTTAGTAGTAGAAAGAATGGTTACATCGCTCTCAGTTACCATTCCAGACAATGCACTATATTCATAATTAGTCATCATCCATCAACGCCATTTATTCCACATACTGACAGCGTCGCTCGATTAACTACAGACTATTAGAAAATATAGATCCCAATGACGGCAGATATCTTTCTGATTTGGATTGATTTTTACAGGAAAACTGAGTACTTCTCAGTATATAAGAATAATAGTGATTTTTCAACAATATGCGGTAATTAGTGCGTATATTTTCATGATGTCAGAGCAACGGATTAAAAACAAGAAATAGTGGTGGAAGAGGTTAAAATTAAATGCCTGTAATATAGCCATGCCCAATTAAAACTGATGATTGATTGTAAATGAGAAATCTACCATCTCCCCACTGGCTTCGAAAATGCGCAAAATGTGCCCTTAAATATAAAAGCGAACAGGGGTGGAGAGACGGCGAATCTTTCGTCTTTGTAACTGAGAATTAAATGGCGTGTCAATTAGAGGTATGAAGGGGCACTGCAATTTGTAAAGAGTTCGTTATTTCGCGACTCAACTCCTCTGCTTTTTGCTGATTTTGTACGTAATGTACGCAAAAAAGAAATGGGAAGAAAATTAATTAACACTCCCCTTTGCTAGCTTATTGAATTGCACATGACAACTGCGTGATTCGTGTTTAGTTTTACGTTTGAAACTATTCATACAGATGGTGAATATGGGAAGTTTAAAGGTGAAATTTGGATCGTAATTGCACTTTTTCAATGACCAGGACGAAGAAAAGTTGTGGGAATTTCAACCCATAGATTGAAATTCAGCCTTCTGGAAACAGTGCAGGTTGCAAGCAAGGTTTCCTCATTAGTGGAAAGTAAGCATAATCATTTGTCCTTATTTTGGCACAGGCACAACACTCAGCTTGAAGAATTCAGAAGAAGGAATTTAAACTGAAGTACAAGGGATTTATAAAAACTTAAAGCTTAACTTAGTTACTGGTGACTTCTTAAGGAACGCCAATGAGAAACTTCTTATAATTGACTTAAGAATCATAATTTCCTGCAAATGGTTCTTGTCTTATGCTGAAATCATCAGGGTTGTCATTTGGTGAATTTAAACTGATTGAAATGTTAAACAAATAATTTCTTTTAACAAAGACAGACAGAGATAATCCAAGAGCGTTATGCCAAAGGCTTTTTTAATGAATAAACATATCCGAAAAAATCAAGATATTTTTTACCTGTGTCAGAAATTCTGAGGACGATGAAATGATATATGATGCAAAGGAATCGGTTATTTAATATCCTTTGTCAACTGCTTGAGTTATACAGTGGAGTGTCAGAAGCTATGTGGATATGATGAGAACGACACTGGCTGGTACTCCACTGTAACCCTTGAAGTGTCAACATCGATGGGATGGACCTTATAACGCGTAGAAAAAGTGCCAGAGTATGTTCTGTCGGTCCCCTCTACAACATTTAGGATAGCTTCAATAAGGAAGAGAAAATTCGTCATTCTTGGAGAGATCATTTTTGACTGTAACACAGCACTCACATAAGATTTAAAGTTTTATAGTAATCAGACTGAAAATTCAAGTGGTATTGGGAGAAACTGGGGAAAATTATGAATTCCCTCATAACCAGAGATATAATATACTCCATTTAACACAACCCATATTTATTAATAGAATCAATTACATGTTTAGGCTAATATGTAACCATAGTCGGGCCGATCTAAAAAGAATACAAAAAGTGTTCACGCCTGCAGCTGTGAAAATTTTCCTTTTACTTTTTATTTTATTCAATTTCACGATCAGTCTCGTGATCTGGATGGATCACCTTCAGAATTCCCTGAATCATAACAACTGATCATCAGAACGAGTTTTGAAATTGGGGTTTCCAAGCTGGAAGCCTTAATACTGACTTCTAGAAGGCGATATTAGACACTCAGTTTATAAAAACAGTAGAATTTAAGCTTTTATTACTTGCATAACACAATTAGTCAGCTGTTGCAAAAGAGAGGATTTCACTACATATTGTTTGGTTTACTGAGGTTTGTCGGTTGGACAGAATCATTTGGGTTAGAAAGACATAGAATCCTAATATGGTGACTTGCAATAAGCAACGTATATCACTTGTCTAGTGATTTCAGAGAACCGGATAGAAAGACGACATTAATTGTTGCAAGACGTAAAAATAATAATTAGAGGTCTTGACTCAGACCAGTGAAAATATTAATACGCGACGATTCTTTTAAACACAAAATTAAAACTATGAATTATCAATTAACAATATCTTCTTGTAGATCCTAACACAAAACATCTTTATGTAAAAACTATTGTAAACTTCCTGCCTCTAAAGACAAATATATTTTGAAACTGTATAACATTTTTGTAAACCTACGTAATGCGTATTGCTGGTAAGTTCCGCGCTGTGTGTAGCTTAAAAAATATACAAGTCTTTACAAGTTTATTCCGTAAAAATTACGATTTATTTATTTGATACACGTTACTGTTAGATCCGAAGAAAAACCTGTCCCACTGCTGCCTTATCCAACATGTGGGATTTGTGTTAAACAAAGGGGCAACGAAGAAATTTTCGCACCAAATGTGTCGGTTTTCTCCACCAGTAACACATCCTTCCATTCATCTACTATCAACACTACACAATCTTAGCGAATGACAGCATCATTCAACAGAACATGTCTCTGTTGTACAAATGTAGTCTGAGTCGTAGTGCAAAGTATCGTAGTATCGTAGTGGGATTTAAGAACGTAACAAGGAAGCCGATAGAATTCATGAAAACTTCTTCTTCCTTGCACAAGTCTTACAATTGTATTTATATTATTACTATTCTGTTTTTTGTGAAAATAAGTTATTGTTTAAATACGTTAGTTTTATGGGAAACTACTTAAGAGTTTTGACTTTCAAACATGAATTCTTATAACAACGAACAAAAGCTTGGATCTGACCTGGAATTTGACGCGTTTTCCCAGTTTAGTGATTACTGTTTCAACCACTACTTTCAGCTTACAATTTCAGCATTGTACCAAGATAGTGTGTGTATTGTTTCGTACGATTCTTACAATCAACCCCTGTTATTTTCGGAAAAAACATTAACTGATAGGGTGTTCTTTACTGCAGACGCCGGATCTTTGCTGTATGCCGTAGCAAATGAATTTTTAAACAAATAAGTTACAATAATTTAAAACCCGTACATTGGCTCAGGCGTTTAATTGTCGACCTCCCACCACGAAGGTCAGGGCTCAAACTCAGGCCACTTCAGGCGGGATTTATGGTAAGATGAGTCCCTCTGGGACTGGAAATTTTTTAGTACTTCTGCTTTCTTTGTTAGTATTGTATCTTTCGTAACAATGCTGCATATTGATTATCATCTTTATGGTATTCTTATCTGAAAGAAAAGCGGGCGAAGACCGGGGAACGTCTGACTGATCAGTATCGTTTAGAGTTCTCCTTCTTAATTCTGTTAACGTGTAATTATTGACTACATGATAAATCATGATACAGAGAATTGTACTGACGTGACGAATCACCGTATTGTAAACGTCTATCAAGATTTGACTGAAAACGCTTTGCGAAAGTGACATATTATTATTTTTTATTTTCAAATTGCCGGACAATACAAAGTTAAATTCTTTCAACACCACCAGTTCGTATCTGTCGCAGGAGTACAACAGACGGGTCGCTAGCGCACGCATGTGCCGATTGCGCAAGTCTGGGCAGAGAGGGCTGCTGCATCTCCCGTCGTGGCGAGCGTGTCCTCTGTAAATGCTCAGCGACTCAGTTGATTCCTGTCTGTGGCTAACTCAACAGCCGAACAAGTGACACACTACGGACGTGTGCAAAAGAGAGACAGAGAGAGGGGGAAATAGCAGCGACAATATAACGGACACAACGCGTATATTCTAACAACTGCTGCTTCTGTTGTAGTTCTCTTGTATTGTGCGAAAGAGAGGGAAGACTCTGACACACCCTGTTGTTTAGAATCGTGTAATTCAGCCGATTCAGACTTAGTTGAATGGAAATAGACACCAATAAGAGGGAAACAACATGACCTCAATTTATATTGTTTTAGATTTTAAAATTTAAGAACCGTGAAGTGTTATAAATTGACGAGTTCGAGCAGTTGTATTTACTAAACTTCAGAAAACAAAAAAAGGTTTTTAAAACACTTTAAAAATGCTCTCGCCCTTTAAGACAGCTACACGTTTGTAATCAACGTGTTTTGAAATCTTCTGTAGTTTATTTACATCATAATTTTCAGTATTGTGCAGAATAAAAAAAAATGAACGTATCATAGTTGGATATTTAGTGTGTTTTGTGAGTTTTGTGTGTGTTTTCGTCTCTTTAAGTGTTAAGTGAGTGTCGTCCAGAGAAAGAAGGAAACATCATTTTGCCTCTGGTTAGGACTCAGTACATCAGATACTTCCAGCTAACAGTAAATATTAAGCAGCATTGGGTGATCAAACAGCAATGAATTGTTCACGGATGACAGTGGAGTTAATTTCTCTCATCCTGACCCTCATTTCAACAAGTAAGTGCCAACTTCCGTGGAGCCTCTCATTATTATTATTATCATTATTATTGCGCATGTTAAGGCCAGCTATTATATACTCAAATGACCTTTAACTTTCATTTTATGACCGACTTAATCGCTCGATTATCTTATAAGTAATTGGTCAGACTGCGAGCCCAGCCCACAAACTGTACAGTCACGCCACACCATGAAAGTGACTTATAATATTTTAGTGTCCAAGTAATTCAGATGACTCAGGACTTGCTAATACCGAAGCTTCGAAACTAGCGGCTGTATTTTGCTTTGACTGTTTGGGGGTGTGGCTGAGTGACTGATATTGCAGTTCTAGGCACGGCAGGTAAATTGACGTGAATTTACGGGCTGTACAGCAGTTGCTAGGTATGAGATTTACACAGACTGACAGTCACTATAATTGTGACGATACCCATGTAATTCGTTATTTACAAAAATAGTAATCGCAGTACGTGTTTCTAAGTCTAATATGGGCTGTCTGTCAAAGAAATCCGTTTTTGCTAATTCTCTCTTGACTTGTTGATACATGCTGAGGTGATCAGTCAGTTCGAACGCCTTCCGTTCAGATCCATCACTTTCATTACCGTATTCACAATATATCATCCATGGTCTCTGCACGGAGCCAGATTAACCCAATCTAGAACATAATCCCTTTCTTTGCTTTCAATGTTAATATTTTTCCACCTGTCTACTGTTGGTCTTCAAACCGGGTTATTTTAGTCAGTTTTCGGGTACAACTTCTTAGACAATTCCCATCGCTAGCATATGTGATGTATTGCTAAGCCATCTTATCTTCTTCTGTATGTACGCCATAAGAATAATTACTGAATGGCACAGATCACACTCCTTTGTTCTGATGCAGTCACAGAGACTTCCTTCCTTTTAGTGTGCTGTAAAAAAATGGATAAAATTTCATGATGACAGGCTGTCTTATGAAACCTAATTAGAGCGTTACGTTTTTAACAGTTTGCAACCAATCGTTTGCTGTATTGACTGGTAACTAAAAATGTTTATAAACGTCTAACATAACCTCGGAAACTGGAATAATTTTTATGCTAAATTTGATGATTGATGTGGCATTAAATAACGTTCCTTCAAATATCCGCTATTGTGAATATTTTCTATGATCCTTAAGTATCACAAAAAGTGCTTTGTCGATGAGCCCCTTCTTCCAAAGTTACTCAGTGCTACTGCTGAAAGAAATTTACTGGTTGCGGTAACTTGCTTGGCGAGGAGGCTTCTGGGTATTCTGCAAAATGTCTTTTAATCTTTTGACGCCTAATGTCAACTATAGTGGTCGTACCGCACCGCTAACATGTAAAGTTTCATTTTATATATTTATTCAACAAATATAGGTAAGTGAATATTTTAAATATGGCATATTCTCTCCGTTTTTTCTATTCAAAATGCAGTTTGTTTCATAATTCTAATGTATTTGGTTCCTGTATTATTCACATTTTATATACAGAGTGTGCTAAAATTTAAAAAAAATAATTCCGGCACCAAAAGGTTAAGCTCGTTTGTATTAGTCGCCAAAAGCGCCTGTTAGCTTCGTCATATCCGTCCGTCTGTTTGTCGTTATTTCCGTGCGTATCAGCGTGGTTCGCACTGGACGGATTATTATGAAATTTGATATTGGCACTTATGAAAATTTGTCGAGGAAAATAAAAATTTGGTTAAAATCCGACAAAAAGTGGGACAAGTGCAGAAGACTCAATTACAATTCAGTACAGCCGTCGACATGAATTGGTTATAAGACATGAATGTGCAACATTCAATCTTTTGTTTTATTGACAAAGACATTGCTGTATTTGTATTTCAGCAGTGTTTATGGAAAGTGCCACAATGCTACATTATATCTCTACTGCCCTCCTTTCTGTTTATGAAAGCTCATGTCTTGTGTGCGTCTCTGTGAACGTAACTGTCTTCTGAAATATGATGCCGTATGATCTGGTAGAAACTTGCAAACAATTTTGAGAACCCGTCTTTTCCATATTCAGGGTAAATGATTGACCAGCAGGTTTTTCTGTTACGTGGGTTAATTGCAACCGGACAGAACGGTATGAATTTCATAAGACTTGCGATTCTTAATTTATTTAGCGTTGTTAACTGCTAAATTTACGGTAACCTTAGGCTATTTGACACATTAATTTTTTTCACACGTGCTGTGTGTGTGTGTGTGTGTGGTGTGTGCGTGTGTGTGTGTGAGTGTGTGTGTGTGTGTGGTGTGTGTGTGAGTTGTGTGTGTGTGGGTGTGTGGTGTGTGTGTGTGTGTGTGTGGGGTGTGTGTGTGTGGGTGTGTGTGGGGGGTGTGTGTGTGTGTGGTGGGTGTGTGTGTGTGGTGTGTGTGTGTGGTGTGTGTGTGAGTGTGTGTGTGTGTGGTGTGTGTGTGTGTGTGGTGTGTGAGTGTGTGTGTGTGTGTGTGGTGTGTGTGTATGTGGTGTGTGTGGTGTAGGT